>Ga0209417_1003097_pt1 | contig 23291 bp, 22 predicted proteins | sample RifGroF2_FD_184002 | JGI IMG/M metagenome (GOLD analysis project Ga0209417, IMG submission 184002) | Groundwater microbial communities from Rifle, Colorado, USA - Groundwater F2 (SPAdes) (version 2) | ecosystem: Environmental > Aquatic > Deep subsurface > Groundwater | place: Rifle, Colorado... | reverse complement strand
ATATATTGATAAATTTTCCGATCCGATTGTTCAAAAATTAAAAGAGTACAATATTCAATTTGAGATAAGCGGTCGCCCAAAACATCTTTACAGCATTTACAGAAAGATGATTAAACGAAACAAACCCTTCGAAGAAATTTACGATCTTTTTGCAGTGAGAATAATTTTGGAAGCCGATGATATCAATCAGTGTTATACCGCATTCGGAATAATCAACCAAATTTTCATTCCCGTTCCAGACCGGTTTAAAGACTACATCGCGATTCCCAAAACCAACAATTACCAATCGATTCATACGACCGTAGTAGGACCGGATGGTGAATTAGTTGAAGTTCAAATCCGTACAAGAAAAATGCATGACATCGCTGAAAAAGGAGTTGCAGCGCATTGGCGATACAAAGAGGGGAATCCTTCTATAGATAAGACTATGAATAATTACGTTTCATGGATCCGTGAAATGATTGAATCAAGTGGAACGGAAGATGTTAGAAAAAATATAGTTGAAAATTTTAAACTGAATTTGTACTCGGATGAAATTTACGTCTTTACTCCAAATGGTGATTTGCGCAGACTTCCGCTTAAAAGCACTCCCGTTGATTTTGCTTTTGACATTCACACTAAAATCGGTTTCCACTGTATCGGGGCAAAAGTAAATAAAAAAATTATTCCTTTAGACACCGAATTACACAGCGGCGATCAAGTTGAAATTATTATTTCTAAAAATCAACATCCAAACAGAAACTGGTTAAAGTTTGTTGTTACGCATAAAGCAAAAGCCGAAGTTAGAAAGTGGTTAAATAAAGAAGACGATGATCTGGCTAAATCCGGGAAAGAATTGTGGGAAAAGAAACTCAAGAAGTTGAAACTCTCTTTTACTCCGCAAGACACATCTAAGATTTTCATGAATTTGAAATATGAGAATGCCAAACAATTTTATAAATCGATTGCGCAGAGTAAAGTTAACCTTGATGAAATTCTGGATCCCAAGGTTTTAAACAAAGAAGAAGAGAAGAAACTACCTCAAACGAATGTTGAATTTGAAAACTTTACTGAATACGCCCGCTCATCCGGCGGAACATTAGTTGTTGACGGTGAGAGTTCGAATATGCTTTTTTCCTATTCCAAATGTTGCAATCCTATTCCGGGAGATCAAGTAGTCGGATTTATTACCAAAGGAGAAGGAATTAAGATCCATCGCAAGAATTGTAAGAGTATGCTCCAACTTTCCGAGAAAGAAGCTGAAAAGATTATTTCCGTTGAATGGCCCTCCCTGGAAAACTCCACTTTTATTGTCGGTCTATCATTAAAAGGGGAAGATCAACCCGGTTTGTTAAGCGAGATCGCTCACCAGGTTGTTACTTTTCAAAACACAAATATTAAATCAATTAATATTGATACAAAAAATTCAAAATTTGAAGGAACGGTAACCTTGTTTGTTCAGAATTTGGAACATCTTTCCCGTGTTATTGATAAACTTAAAAAGATTAAGGGCGTATATACGGTTACCCGATTGGAAAATTATGTCCCATAAAAACGAGCATGAAAAATTAGCGAGAATCCTTGCTATTGATTATGGATCAAAACGCATTGGTCTAGCGTTATGTGATCCGTTAAAAACTTTTGCTTATCCGTATGCGACCATTCCTAATGATTCGATTCTTTTTGAAAAACTCAAAAAAATTGTCATCGAGCAAGACGTTGAAAAGATAATTTTGGGAAATCCTCTGCAAGAAGAGGGTCAAGTTTCAAAAATGCTTAAACCGATAATGGCATTTAAAACAAAACTGGAGCAGATTCTATCGTTAGAAGTTATTTTAGTGGATGAGAGTCTTTCTTCATCAACCGCGCAAGAAAGGATCATTGCCTCGGTTTCAAAAAAATCAAAAAGAAGAGAGAAGGGATTAGTCGATAGAAATGCCGCAGCAGTGATTCTACAAGAATATCTCCTCGAAAACGAGTTATAAAAATAAAATTTATTCTGATTGACATTAATGTTAATAACGGTTATTTTTTGAACAACAAAAACATCAAATATGGAGCAAATCTATGTCACTTGACGCACTTGGAATGATCGAAACCAAAGGATTAGTTGGAGCAGTTGAAGCAGCTGATGCAATGGTTAAAGCCGCAAAAGTAGAACTTCTTGGAAAAGAAACAATTGGCGGTGGTTACGTTACTGTTATGGTTAGAGGTGATGTAGGAGCAGTCAAAGCAGCCACAGATGCCGGAGCAGCCGCGGCACAACGCGTTGGAGAGTTAGTCTCAGTTCACGTAATTCCAAGACCTCACGCTGAAGTCGAAGCGATTTTACCAAAACGCGCAAAATAAAAATATATGCCTCAAGCTCTTGGTTTAGTTGAGACAAAGGGTTTGGTTGGAGCAATTGTGGCAGCGGATGCTATGCTAAAAGCTGCCAATGTTACCTTAATCGGAAAAGAAAAAATTGCCCCGGCTTTAATCACAATAAAAATTATCGGTGAAACAGCCGCAGTAAAGTCGTCTATTGAAGCCGGTGCTGCCGCTGCTCAACGGGTTGGTCAGCTCATTTCTACACTTCTTATTCCTAATCCCGATCTACAATTAGGTAACATTTTTCCTGAAATGGTAACTGAAGCAAAAGATTCTGACAACTTAAACGATGAACCTACTCATACAACCGAAGCGACAACTTCTCCCAAAGTTGAAAAGACAAAAAAAGAACCAAAACTTCCAAAGGAAAAGAAAGCCGCGCCTATAAAAGAGGTGGCAAAAGTAACTCCCAAAGTTTCCAAAGAAGAAGTAACAGAACCAAAAATTGCATCTTTGTTTGATGTTGTAGCTGAATCTGAAATTATCCATTCGGAAAATACATTAGCAAGATTAAAAGCTGAAGCTTTAAAAGATTTACAATCGGAAAATGAAAATAGTATTGAAGATGAAAAAATTGAGTTACCGGAAAGTAATGTAGAGAGTAAACATTTCGATACATCATCTCAGATTGAAGAATTAGAGACCTATAATGTTCATCAACTAAGAAAACTTGCCCGCGGGGTTGAAATCTTCCCAATTCACGGCAGGGAAATTTCCCGCGCCAACAGGGATACATTGTTAGCATATTTTAGATCGATTAAAGAATAATCTCTTTCCAAGTTTAACCTGTTTTCATTTATATTTACAGTATGAAGAAAAAACTTCCTATAATTATCGCTTCATTTTTATTTGCAGTTATCATTTGGATTTCGGTTCTTCTTGGAAATTCTTTTATCTATAAAATTGAAGTTCCGCTGAAAATTTCTGTTGCCGATGAGGATATAGCAATAAAAAGCGATCTTCCGCCTGTTGTTGTCCTAAATATAAATGCGCAAGGTTGGAAATTATTATCTATTTTATTTACAAAAGATATTTCTTTTCGTTGTGTGCTGCCAACCAAAGAGAATGTCTTTAAATATCAACTTGCAAATTATATTTCAGAGAATCAGTGGTTAAGCTCGGAAGTAAAAGTTGAGGATATTGTACCGGCTTCTCTTCAAATTGAATTGGATAAAAAGATAAGCAAAAGAGTTAAAGTGCATCCGGTTGCAGATTTAGGTTTTAAAAAAGGATTCGGTCTTGCACGTCAGCTAAATGTTTTTCCCGATTCTATTACTATCCTCGGCGCCAGGTCATTGCTTAGCCGGATGAACGTAGTTGATACAAAAAGCCTTTTTGCTGAAAAAATATCTAACCCGTTCATAGAACAAGTTGGGATAAACATTACTCCGGGAATTGAATCTTCTCCCTCGTCGGTTAAAATTTATGGAGATGTTCAAAAAATTGTGGATAGGGAGATGGAGTATATTCCTATCGAAGTAACGAATGTTCCAAAAGATAAAACCATTTTACTTTTACCCGATAAAATATCATTATCGGTTCGCGGCGGAATTAATTTTTTAGGAAGAATCTCCAGAACTGATTTTAAAGTATCGATTGATTATCGTGATATTATTTCCGACACGTTAGGAAGTGTGTCGCCAATGGTAATTCCACCTAAATATGTAAAACTCATTTATCTCGATCCGGAACGGATTAAATATATAATAAAGAAACATTGAAATGTTTATAACTTTTGAAGGAATAGATTTTTGCGGTAAATCAACCCAAGTGAAACTTTTAAAAGAGTTTTTGGAAAGCAAAGGGAAGACCGTAAAAATTATTAGAGAACCGGGCGGAACGGAAATATCTGAAAAGATCCGTGAAATTCTGCTCGATAAAAAGCATCTTAATCTAACGATCGAAACGGAAATATTTCTTTTTTCGGCTTCAAGAGCACAGCTCGTTAGAGAAGTAATTCAACCTTATTTGGAAAAGAATTATTACGTTTTATCGGACAGATTTCATGATTCAACTACTGCCTATCAGGGTTTCGGAAGAGAAATACCTCTTCCAATTGTTGAACAAATAAATAATTTGGTAATTGGTAAGACGATTCCCGATCTTACCTTTTTTATTGATATCCCTACTGAAGAAGCCGGGAATAGAAAACATCTCAATTCTCTGGTGGAACTTGATAGGATTGAACTGTCTAAAAATGATTTTTACGAACGAGTTAGAAAAGGTTATTTTTACCTGGCGGAAAAGGAACCAAGATTTAAAGTGCTCAACGGATTACAAGATATAAATACTATTCATAATGAAATTATTACTGAGGTCGAAAAATTTGAAAAGATTTAACACAAAAATGTTTAAAAAGAAAATTGTTTTGGGGCTTACAGGACTGGTGTTTTTCAGTTTATTCGGTTTTGTATATGTCTCTAAGGATCTGTACTTCGAAATTTCGAAGAACATAGACATCTTTACGCGCGTTTACAAAGAAATATCGTTCAATTACGTGGACGAAATCAACCCGGAAAAATTCCTTCGCGCAGGCATAAAGGGAATGCTTTCCACTCTTGATCCGTATACAAATTTTATAGACGAAAAAAAACAAGACGATCTTGAAATGCTTACCAACGGAAAATATGGTGGAATCGGAGTTTCCATCGGTGTGAAAGATAATCAAATTACTATTTTTGAGTTAATGGAAGGTTATGCCGCACAGAGACAAGGTTTACGTATCGGCGATATAATATTAGAAGTGAACAACAAAAAAGTTCTCCCGGAAAAATTCGACGAAATATCTTCCATGGTTAAGGGCGAACCGGGAACTTTTCTCGAGCTTAAAGTCCTTCGCGAAACGGTAAAAGATACCTTAAAATTCAATTTAGTTCGTGAACAGATTGTAGTTAAGAACTTAGTCTTTTACGGTTTTTATCCAGAAGAAAGTAATAACGCTTATTTCAAATTAAATAGCTTTGGACGCTCGTCCGGTGAAGAATTAAAAAAAGCGATTTTGGAACTATCGAAACAAAAAGAAATTAAGTCGGCAGTTTTAGATTTACGCGGTAATCCGGGTGGATTATTAGACGTTGCCGTAGATGTTGCTAATAAATTTTTACCGAAAGGTGATTTAGTTGTAACCACAAAAGGAAGAGATACTTCCTCGTTACGGAGTTATTATTCTCAACAAGAACCACTGCTTCCAAATGCCGATCTCCTCTTACTGATAAATGAAGGAAGCGCTTCAGCTTCTGAAATTGTTGCCGGCGCTATTCAAGATCATGATAGAGGAATTCTTGTAGGCGAAAAATCTTTTGGAAAAGGGCTCGTGCAAACCATCACTCCGTTATCTTATAATACATCCTTAAAAATAACTTCCGCTAAATATTTTACGCCGAGCGGACGCTGCATCCAGAAAATTGATTACGGGAAAAAGAATGAAGTTATCGCTGAGTACGACACGTTAATAGAAACAAGTTTTGCCACCGATCATAAAAGGAGGGTGATGAGTTCCGGAGGAATAACCCCGGACAGCCTTATTCTCGATGAAAAAATTAGTAGTTTTGTACAGGATCTTTTAGCAAAAGGTTTGATATTTAAATATGCCAATATTTTTTATGATGCAAACAAAAAGGAAGCTTTTGACAAACTGAAAGATTCACAAATCCTTTCTGAGTTTAGGTTATTTTTGGATAAAGAAAATTACGTTTATAAATCTGAAATTGAAAAAAAGGTAGAAGAATTAGTCTCTCTTTCGGAATCGGATAAGACTTATGTTGGTCTCAAAAATAAAATGATTGAAATTCAGAAAACCTTAAAAGATAATATGAACCAACTAATTGATAATAACAAAGTGATCATCCTCGACTTTTTAAAAGAAGAATTATCATCCAGATATGAGGGACTAAATGGAAGAATAAAGGCAAGTTTAGCCACTGATAAACAATTTCAGATAGGATTAAAATTGCTTCAGGATAAAAAATATTACAACAAACTTTTACAAAAAGGAAGTTGAGATATGCGACAAATTCTTTTTTTTCGCGATCCCGGTTACGCAAAATGCCCAAATTGTAAAAGCGTTAATTCGCTTCATCGTTCAAGAGCAAGGAATGCAAAAGAAAATTTTATTAGGATGACGAATCTTTATAAAATGTACAGATGTAAAAGTTGTGGCTGGCGTGGAGCTCTCGCTACAATTATTATTACACGAAAATCATTGAAGTTACTCTTAATGTACATAGGTATAGCTTTAATTTCCGGATTGATAATTCGAGAAATACTTAAACGTTTTTTATCTGCTTAATTATTAAAAATGCAAAATTCAACCCTCAATAGTATCCGAAAAATTGTTGGAAGAGAACATTATTTCGATTCACCGGAAGATAGAGTAAGTTATTCTTATGACGGAACTCCGATGCTTCAGCAATTGCCTGAGGCGGTGGTTTTCCCTCAGAATAGTGAACAAATTTCCGAACTCCTTTTTTTAGCAAATAAAGAAAAATTTTCAATCGTACCGCGCGGTGCGGGAACCGGTCTGAGCGGTGGATCTATTCCTACGGAAAATTCAATTGTTGTTGTAATGACAAAATGGAATGAAATTTTAGAAATTGATACCGCAAATTTAACAGCGTTAGTTGAGCCCGGCATTGTTACCGGAATACTTCAAAAAGAAGTTGAAAAACTCGGTCTTTTTTATCCGCCTGACCCCGGCAGTATGAATGTTTGTACAATCGGTGGAAATGTTGCTGAAAATGCCGGGGGATTACGCGGACTGAAATATGGGGTGACAAAAAATTATGTCCTCGGAATGGAAATGGTGCTGCCGACAGGTGAGTTGATTAAAATTGGTGGTAAAAATGTTAAAGATGTTGCCGGATATAATCTAAAAGATATCGTGGTAGGAAGTGAGGGAACGTTAGGAATTTATACAAAAATATTGCTTAAACTTATTCCTTTTCCAACGCTGTCTAAAACTATCACCGTAAATTTTAAAAATATTTTGGATAGTGGAAAATCTGTTGCGGACATTATTGCTGCTCAAATAACTCCAAGTATGATGGAGTTTCTTGATAATACTACAATGAATTGTGTTGAAGACTATACTAAAATTGGATTAGATAGACATTCCGAAGCAATGTTGTTAATTGAGGTAGATGGAAGAGGAAGTAGCGTTGATGAGGATTCAGAAACAATTCTTTCTATTTTAAAGAAGAATAATGCATCCGAAATTAAAATTGCTGACACACCCGCTCAAGCCTTGCTTTTAAAGACCGCTAGAAGATCTGCCTTCAGTGCGCTTGCCCGAAGAAAGCCGACAACAATATTAGAAGATGCAACGGTTCCGAGAAGCGAAGTCCCGGTGATGATTGAAAAAATTAAAGAAGCTGCTTCTATTTTTAATGTTTCAATAGGCAATTTTGGGCATGCAGGCGATGGAAATTTACATCCTACGTGTCTTACTGATGAAAGAGATTCAGAAGAAATAAATCGTGTTCATAAAGCATTTGAGTTTATCTTTAACGAAGCAATCAAATTAGGCGGAACAATTACCGGTGAGCATGGAACAGGTTTAGCGAAAAAGGGTTTTCTTGAAAGCGCGGTAGGGAAAGAAGGGGTGGAGTTTATGAAAAAGATAAAGTTGGCGGTTGATCCAAACAATGTTTTGAATCCTGGCAAAATTCTGACAATCGCCCCAAGATGTGAAGGAGCGCTCCCTTCAAGAAGAGATCAAATTTCTGAATTTCATTCCCACCATTAAAAATATTCAGATGATTTCCACAAAAGATAAAGCTCTCCTTAAAAAATACTTACCAAATGATGATGTGCTTACTCAATGTATGCACTGTGGAATGTGCTTAGCCACCTGTCCAACTTATGAAATGACAAAAATGGAACGATCTTCTCCGCGCGGAAGAATAAAATTAATTAAATCCGTTGCAGAAGGAAAATTGGATCTGTCAAATCTTTTCGCTGAAGAGATGAATTTTTGCTTGGACTGTCAAGCGTGCGAAACCGCTTGTCCTGCCGGAGTTCAATATGGAAAAATGGTCGAAAGCGCCAGAGTGGTGATTGAGCATAGTAAAGTTGGTGCATCGAAAATAAATAAATTGATTAAAAAATTTATGTTGAATTCTGTAGTTGCCAAACACTATAGACTAAAATTATTAGCTCGAGTGCTTTATTTTTATCAGAACACACCACTAAGAAAATGGATTGTCAACGGATTAGCATTTTTCCCCGCGACTCAAAAATATGTTGAGATCGAGAGTCTCACTCCCACAATCTCAAAACATTTCTCAAGTAAAATAATTGCGGAGAAAGAGTATCCGGAAAAACCGGCAAAGTATAAAATAGCTTTTTCTACCGGCTGCATCATGGATGTGGCTTTTGCCGATATAAATGTTGACACCATCGAAGTCCTAAAAAAAAATGAATGTGAGATAATCACCCCTAAAGATCAAGTTTGTTGCGGTTCGCTTCATGCGCACAACGGACAAATTGACAAAGCTAAAAAACTGGCAAAGAAAAATTTAGATGTTTTTTCTAAACATGAATACGATTTTTTAATCTCCAATTCTGCCGGTTGCGGCGCTTTTATGAAAGAATATGTCCATCTTTTTAAGGATGATCCTAAATACGCTGAAAAAGCTAAGTTATTCTCTAATCGTGTAAAAGACATCTCCGAATTCCTTGCCAATATTGAACCGAGTACGCCAATGTTCGCATTAAAAGAAAAAGTTACCTATCACGATGCGTGTCATTTATGCCATTCGCAAAAAATAACGGAAGAGCCAAGGAAACTATTACGGCAAATACCGGGTTTAGAGATAGTAAACCTTGAGGAATCGCAATGGTGTTGCGGAAGCGCGGGCATTTATAATGTAACGCAACATGAAGATGCCGAAAAAATCCTTGATCGCAAAATAAAAAACCTAAAAGAAACCGGCGCCGACATTGTTGTTACCGGAAATCCCGGCTGCATCGGTCAGCTAAAATATGGTATAAAGAAATACGGTTTAAGCATGGAAGTAATGCACACCGTTACTTTAATTAAAAAATCGTTAAACTTAAAAAATTAGAAGAAAAATATTCAACAATATTTTTGTTTTAAGGTTCAATTTTTTAACTTTGAACCCACGATTTTAGGTTATCCTAAGATCATCCTTTAGCAGGGTTCGATGTGTTTCCAATTTAAACTATATATTATTCATGATTATTAGACTATTTAACTATCATAAGGAATCAGATGTCTAAGCAGTTTTTAGATTATCTATTGAGAGTCAGATTACCTTTAATTCTCTTTGTTGTTGCGGCTGCATTTAGCGTAACTTATTTTATTTCAAGAGCGGAAAGAGATGGTATTGGATATAGTCCAACCCAGCCCATTAAGTTCTCCCATCTTCTTCATGCGGGAACCATGAAGATTGATTGTCAATATTGCCATACCGGAGTTGAAAATTCGCGGCATGCGGTGATTCCGGCTGCTTCTCTTTGCATGAATTGCCATTCTATCTCAAGAAAAGACAAACCGGAAATAATAAAATTGACAAAATATTATAAAGAAGGAACTCCCATCCCCTGGAAAAGAATTCACAAAGTTCCTGATTACGCCTACTTTAACCACAGTGTTCACGTAAATAAAGGAATTCAATGTGTTTCGTGCCATGGAGACGTTCCACAAATGGAAGTGGTCGGGCAGATGAATTCTTTTGTAATGAAAGCGTGTTTAGATTGCCATAGAAACGCACAAGCTAACCTGCCTTATTTGAAACAAGTAAAAAATGGTCCTGATAATTGCTGGGCTTGTCACAGATAGTTTATTAACGGAAGAAAAAATGAAACTTTCAAGAAAAAAATTTTTTGTATCGCTGGGCGCGGTTGTTATAGCCGGTACTGCGGCACTTTCTAATCCGGTTAAGCTTTTATTTAATAAGAAAAGTAATGTGAATAAAATAAACATTAAAGAAAATCCCAATGCAGTTAAGAGAAATTCAACAGGTGCGGTAAATGGCTGATCAAAATTTTTCACAAAACGATAAACCTGAAGCAAATTATTGGCGAAGTTTTGAAGAGTTGTACGAGGATCAAAAAACTCTTGAAGCCAAAAAACATGAGTTTACCGAAGGGGTAACAGACGATTTTAGTGTTGATAAAAATCTGTCAGGATTATCACGAAGAAAATTTATCGCGTTATTAAGCGCTTCTGCCGCTTTAGCAGGCGCCGGTTGCTCTGATTACCGCGACAAGGGAGAAGTAATTCCCTATAATGTTAAACCCGAAGAAGTGAATCCCGGTAAACCGGATTATTATGCTTCAACTTGTAATGGTTGTCTCCAAAATTGTGGCATTCTTGTAAAAACAAGAGAAGGCAGACCAATAAAGATAGATGGAAATCCTGATCATCCGATAAATAAAGGAAAAGTTTGCGCAAAGGGTGAGGCGTCAATTCTCAATTTATATGATCCTTCGCGGTTGCAATTTCCGCTTGTAAAAAGCGGCGGCATATTTGAAAAAACAAGTTGGGAAAATGTTGATTCAAAAATTAAAAATAGTTTGGATTCAGCAGCCGGATCGGAAATTGCGATTATCACTCATAGAGTAAACTCACCAACGACTAAAAAATTGTTAGAAGAATTCAAGATAAAATATCCTTCTGCCAAAATTTATTCGTACGATATTTTTCATAACGAAATTAAAAACTCAGCTTGGAAGAAATGTTACGGCGGAGATGTTTTCCCGCTTATTAAATGGGATGAAGCAAATATCATTCTTTCACTCGAAGGTGATTTTTTAGGTGTTGAAGGAAATGTTGTTGAACAAATGAGATTATTCGCAAACAGAAAAGATGTGAATAATGTTAAGTCATTTAACCGTTTGTATGTTGCTGAAGGGAATATGTCCTTAACGGGAATGAACGCCGATTACCGCTTCAGAGTTCGACCTGATCAGCAATTATCGTTTGTGCTATCATTACTTAATGAGTTAACTTCAAAGAAAAATATTACATCTACGGCAATCGATGCAAATACAAAAAATCTTATCTCCGGTTTCTCATTAAAAGATTTCGCTTCTAAAAACGGAGTTGATTACAAAAAATTATCTTTACTTGTAAATGATCTAGCCGCCAACCGCGGATCAGCGATGGTTTATGGCGGAAGAGCGCTCGATGAGCAAACTCAAATTGCCGTAAATTTATTGAATGAAGTTTTAGGAAACACAAAATTATATAATGCCGATCAGACTGACGTTGCTCATTCAGTTTATAATTCGATGGATGAGTGTAAAGCTTTGGTCGCATCGATGAATGCCGGAAAAGTGAAAACCGTAATTCACTTCGATGCTAATCCGGTTTATCATTTTTCAAAAGATATTCAGTATGAAAAAGCGTTAAGTAAAGTTTCTACGGTAATTACACTTACTGAATTTGAAAATGAAACCGCGTTTGCAAGCACGTATGTTTTGCCAATAAATCATACGTTAGAATCTTGGGGCGATTACAATGTTCGTACCGGAGTTTACAGTTTGCAGCAGCCGGTTATTTCTCCGATTTACAAGACAAGACAAAAAGAAGCTGTAATTCTTAACTGGATTTCCGATAATCCGAAGAATTATTCTGAAAAACTTTATCTCGATTATCTGAAGACAAATTGGCAGCAAAATATTTTCCCCAAAGTTTCATCTCCATTTACCTTTGAGAAATTCTGGGTTGGCGCCTTACATGATGGTGTGATCACTACAAAAGAAAAAGCTGTTATAGATCTTTCATTTTCATCTGTTTCATTGAGTGGAATTAAACCGTCTAAGGATTCATCAAACTTTACTGTTTTAATTACAGAAAGTTATCGTTTAAGTGATGGTCGCTTCTCAAACAATGGTTGGCTTCAAGAATTACCACATCCGGTTTCAAAAGTAACGTGGGATAATTACGCCGCGATTTCTGAAAAATCAGCCAAAGCTCTAAGCATAAAAAATAATGATCTGGTAGAAATTAAGTTTGATAAGAAAAAGATCACTCTGCCGGTTATACTTCAACCTGGTGTTGCTGAAAATTTTATTGCAGTTGAATCAGGTTACGGAAGAAAACATTCCGGAATTATTGCTGAAGAATCAGGTGTTAATGTTCAACCTCTCTATAACACTACAGCAAATACAAATACTCCCTGGGTTCTTACAAATGTATCTGTCTCAAAAGTTGCTAGTTCGCATAAAGTTATTTCAACACAAGATCATCAAAATTTTGATGATACACTTACAAAAGATGCTCACATTAAACGAGATATTATTCAAGAAGGAACAGTCCTCCAATTTCTCAAAAATCCCGGCTTCCTTCATGAAGGAAAAGAGCAACATGTCCCAAATATGTATGATGACTTTGCATACAATGATGTTAAATGGGGAATGTCAATCGACTTAAATAGATGTATCGGATGCGGAAATTGCGTAGCTGCTTGTAATGTTGAAAATAATATTCCCGTAGTCGGCAAAGAGCAAGTTGAAAAGGGAAGGGAAATGATGTGGTTGAGGATCGACCGCTATTATTCCGGAACTCCCGAAGAACCAAAAGTTGCAGTACAACCGATGCTTTGTCAACATTGCGATCAAGCGCCGTGCGAAAATGTTTGCCCGGTTGCTGCAACACAGCATAGCCCCGATGGATTGAATCAAATGGTGTATAACCGTTGCGTTGGAACTAGATATTGTTCAAATAACTGTCCTTACAAAGTTAGAAGATTTAACTTCCTCAATTTTAGAGACTACGTTGCAGGCGGACATTATTTAGAAGATTCTGTTTCATTGATGCATAATCCCGAAGTAACGGTTCGATCACGCGGTGTAATGGAAAAATGTTCTTTCTGTATCCAGCGAATAATGGAAGCGCGCTCGGAAGCCATAGGCAAAAATCAACCTTTAAAAGGAAGTGATGTTCAAACTGCTTGTCAAGTTTCTTGCGGAACTGAAGCGATCAAGTTTGGCAACATCAATGACAAGAACGAAGAATTTTATCAATATAGAAATCACAAACTTGGTTATTATGTGTTAGAAGAGTTGAATGTAAAGCCAAACGTAACATATTTAGCAAAACTTAGAAATACGCATTCGGAGGAAGTATAGTGAATATTGATTACTCCCAAGAATTGCCGGTAATTGAACGTAGTATTACCTTAGCTGATATCGACCGGTTAATTGCAAAACCTCTTGACGAAAAACCGGATAAGAAATTTTTCATTGCGTTGTCAATTACTTTAACGCTACTGCTCATCGGCGCGGTTAGTGTTACCTACTTATTCTTAAATGGAACTGGTGTTTGGGGTTTAAATCAGCCGGTTGGTTGGGCTTTTGATATTACCAATTTTGTTTTTTGGGTTGGTATTGGTCATGCGGGAACATTGATCTCGGCGGTTCTTTATCTGCTGCGCCAAAAATGGCGGACAGGTATCGCACGTTTCGCAGAGGCAATGACAATCTTCGCGGTTATGTGCGCCGGAATTTTTCCTGTAATTCATACCGGTCGCCCCTGGTTAGCCGGTTATTTAATGCCATATCCGAATCAACATGGTTTATGGGTGAACTTTACTTCTCCATTGGTTTGGGATGTGTTTGCAGTTTCAACTTATTTTACCGTCTCCTTAGTCTTTTGGTATGTTGGATTAATTCCCGATTTTGGAATACTCCGTGATAAAACCGCATCTAAATTGAAAAAAACTATTTATTCTATTTTCAGTCTTGGCTGGAGAAATTCACACAGAAATTGGCAGCATTACGAAAAAGCTTACATGCTTCTTGCCGGATTTGCAACTCCGTTGGTTTTATCGGTTCACACAATTGTTAGTTTTGATTTTGCTGTTTCAATTATTCCCGGATGGCACACAACCATATTCCCGCCGTACTTTGTAGCCGGCGCTATTTTCAGCGGATTTGCTATGGTTGTTACGGTATTGATCTTCGTAAGAAAAGTATTTGATCTTCAAGAAATTATCACAGTAAATCACCTTGAAAAGATGAATAAAATTATCTTAGTTACAGGTTCAATGGTCGGATACGCATATGGAATGGAATTTTTTATAGCCTGGTACAGCGGCAATCCGTTTGAACAGTTTGTGTTTATCAACAGAGCCTTCGGTCCATACGCCTGGGCATATTGGATTATGGTTAGCTGTAACGTAATAATCCCGCAACTTTTTTGGTTCAAAAAGATTAGAAGAACAATCCCGGCTATGTTAGTTATCGTAATATTGGTAAATGTCGGAATGTGGTTCGAACGTTTTGTAATTACGGTTTCAAGTCTTCATCGCGATTTCCTCCCGTCAAGTTGGGGATATTTTGTCCCTTCAATTTTTGATCTTGGAACGTTGATCGGCAGTTTCGGACTATTTTTCACCTTGGTTTTAATCTTTACTAAAACGCTTCCGGTTGTAGCAATGTCTGAAATTAAAGCGGTCGCCGAAGGGGCGCAGCCTTCACATAATGGAGGGAAACATTGATGAACGCTAATAAATTATTCGGTTTAACAGCTCTGTTTAATACTCCTGATGAACTTGTTCATGCAGCGGCTAAAGTTAATGAATTAGGTTACAAAAATTATGATGTGCATACTCCATACCCGTTGCACGGTATGGACGCAGTAATGAAACTCAAACCGTCGAAGTTAGGATACATCACTTTATCATTCGGACTTTCCGGTGCGGCGTTCGCGTTACTTTTTATGTACTGGGCGATGTCGATAGATTATCCTATGATCATAGGTGGAAAGCCGTACTTTGCTTTACCGGCATTTGTTCCCATAACTTTTGAAGTGACGGTTCTGTTTGCAACTCTTGCAACAGTTATCGGGATGCTTGCCTTCTACTTTAAATTTCCTTCAAACAGTCATCCTCTGCATGATACTCCTTATATGAAAGCTGTTTCCAGCGATAAGTATGGTATTTGCATTGAAGCGGATGATGTTTTATTTGATTTTGAAAAAGTGAATCTGTTATTTAAGGAACTTCACGCGCAAACTATTTCTGAGGTCTACTTCCCGGCGGTTGAGCGAACAAATATCTTCGAACCGAAGTTTTTAACTCTTCTGGTTCTGATTGCATTATTAACGTCAGGAGCAACTTACGTTACTTTAAATAAATTGATCTATCTAACTCCATTTGACTGGATGATGAACCAGAACAGAGTAAACGCGCAATCAAAAAGTTTGTTTTATACGGATGGTTTTGGGATGAGAAAACCGGTTGAAGGAACTGTAGCAAGAAATTATATCCCTTATGAATATAAAGGACTCGCGGCTCCGGTAGTTCCTCTTTCAAATCCACTAACTCCAACAAATGAAGTGATGAACTTAGGGAAGAAAAGATACTTAACTTTCTGTTCTCCGTGTCACGGAAATTTAGGTGATGGCGATAGCCGTTTACGCGGGCAATTCCCAAATCCGCCGAGTTTGCATTCTGAAAAAGTTCGTGGCTGGTTAGACGGTAATATTTATCATGTAATTGTAAACGGACAGAATGTTATGCCTTCATACGCTTCGCAGCTTTCACGCGATGAACGTTGGGCAGTAATCCATTACATCAGAGCTTTACAAAAAGCGAAAAATGCTTCTCCATCGGAAATTATAGAAGCGAAAAAGGAGATTTCGTCTAATGTCGCACCATGATTTAGTCTATCAAAAGAAAAATCTTCCTGAGAGTTTGAAGAAACTTGGTTTTATCCTTGTTGCCGTTGGATTGGTGCTTGGTATTGCAGGATTCATTTTTGATGCTCAAAGAGCATTATTTGATTATCTCTTAGCTTACGTTTTTATTATGAGTATCGCAGTGGGTTCTCTTTTCTTAGTTGCTCTCGAGTATCTCGCCGGAGCCGATTGGAGCACCCCGATAAGAAGAATCCCGGAATTTTTTGCTTCCTTTATTCCGGTATTGTTAATTCTTGTAATTCCACTTTTACTAAATATAAACTCAATCTTTGAATGGTCACATAAGGATGTAACTTCGCACGATAAAATTTTGAGTGGAAAATCTCCTTATCTTAACACTACATTCTTCATTATTCGAACTCTTTTCAGCATCGGAATTTGGTCGCTCTTCTATTACTTATTTATCAATAATTCTCGAAAGCAAGATCAAACAAAAGATCAATCGCTAACCGGAAAGAACAATAAGTTATCCGCCATCTTTATGCCGATATTTGCTATTACCATAACTGTTGCGGCAATTGATTGGATGATGAGTTTGGAACCCCATTGGTTTTCTACAATTTTTGGTATTTACTTTTTTGCCGGTTCTTTTGTTGCGGCGTTGGCAGCGGTAACTTTGGCAACTATTCTTTTAAAAGAAAAAGGGTATCTCCACCCGAAAATGACGAATGAACATCTTTTTAGTCTCGGCGCGTTGCAGTTTACCTTTATTAATTTTTGGGCATACATTGCCTTCTCTCAGTTCATGTTGATTTGGTACGCAAATCTCCCTGAAGAAACTTACTGGTTTATCGGCAGATGGGGAGGATTGTGGTCTTATATTTCTTTGGGACTGATCTTCGTCCATTTCCTCGTTCCCTATGCGGTGTTATTATCGCAACCGGCTAAAATGGATCCTAAACGATTGAAATTTATCTCTATTTGGATTTTGTGCGCGCGTGTGCTCGATCTTTATTGGTTGATAATGCCGCAAGTCCATTCGGCAAAAGCAGGAGCGTTGACGATATTTTTTGAATTCGGATTCCTCGTATCAGCAATTGGCGGATTTTTATTGATCTTCTATTTCAACGCTAAGAAACAAAATCTTATTCCGGTCGGCGATCCGAAACTTGAAAAAGGTTTAAACTTTAGATTATAATTGTGAAAAACTATGGCAAAAAATAAATTTTCTTTTTCTGATTTACTGAACGATCCAATTAAAATAATGGCGTTAATCTATCCCTATTTTCTTGTTGTTGTAATAGGAATGGGATTTTTGTATATCGGAAATTCCGGTTCTCTTGTCCAAAATAAAATTGCACCGGTGTTGGATGACTCAACCATGGTTGTTAATGATCTATCAATCGAAGATGCCAAAGTTGCTGCTGCTGTTGATCTAAAAAGTTTTTCTGAATCAAGTCCGGCTTTAGTTGAACAAGGAAAACCACTTTTTCAAAATGCTTGTGCTTCATGTCATGGTATTGAAGGGATGGGAGATGGCGCTGCAGGAGTTGCACTCGATCCGAAACCAAGAAATTTCCATTTAGCTGAAGGCTGGAAGAACGGAAGAAAAGCGACTGAAATTTACAACACGTTGCAAAAAGGAATTCTGGCTTCCGGAATGCCGGGATTTGATTATTTAGCTCCATCGGATAAAATCGCGATCATTCAATTTATCAAAACCTGGATGCCGAATCCGCCGCAAGATACTCCGGAGGATATTGCAAATCTTGATAAAATGTATACTCTTTCTGCCGGAACTAACATACCGGGAACTGTTCCTGTAGCGTCCGCAGAAAAATTAATGCAAACTGAATATTTGGTGAAAACGCAAAAAATTAATTTAGCTTTATCTAAGCTTAATTCCGAAAAGGGACAAAGTTCCGGAGTTGAAATCTTTTTTAGCGTAACATCTGACCAGCAGAAAGCCTTAACGACTTTGATGAATTCAGCTTCATGGCAAGTAGGAGAAAAAGAGTTTTTAGCGGTTGTAACAGATAATCTCTCAACAAACGGTTTTTCCGGTAAAGTTTTTTCTCTTAGCAGTTCCGAAATTTCAGAATTATTTTCTTTGCTGAAGAGAGTTGCTGTTTAAAATGAAAAAGAATAGTACATCTTCTTTTTATTTTAAGATGCTTGATAAATTTGTCATTCTATTGATGTTCGTTCTTTCGATCGGAGTTGTACTTGGTCAATCCGGAATAGTGAAAGATTCAGAACCCGGAATTAATGAAAAGTTAGGTGAACAATTAGCGCTCGAGACGATCTTTGCTGATGAAAAGGGGAATCAAGTTTCATTAAAACAGATTGTTGATAAACCGACGGTGTTGATGTTCGTTTATTATAATTGTCCGAGTTTCTGCAATCCTTTAATGGCGGAAGTCGCCTCGTTAATTGATAGAGTTGAATTTACTCCGGCAAAAGAGTACCAATTAGTTTGTGTTTCCATAGATGAAGAAGAAAATTCAGCAGTTGCGGCAAAGAAAAAACTGAACATTTTATCGGCAGTACAAAAACAGTTTCCCGAAAACGGTTGGAGATTTTTAACCGGTGATAAAGAAAATATCCTTAAGCTAACCAAATCAGCCGGATTTACTTTCAAGAAATCAGGCGGGCAATTTGCTCATGCTTCTGCGCTAATTTTGATTTCCCCGAAAGGTGAAATAACCAGATATCTAATGGGAACGACTTTTCTTCCGTTTGATTTGAAAATGGCGATTATTGAAGCTTCGGAAGGAAAAGTATCCCCGACGGTTGCCAAACTCCTTAAGTTTTGTTTTAACTACGACCCTGAAGGAAGAAAATACGTATTGAATATGACGAGAATTGCCGGTGGTGGAATTTTTCTGATTTCGATTATATTAGTGATTGTTTTATCGGTTAAATCAAGAAAAAAAGTAAAGAGTGAAGAGGTTAAGAATTAATGCACAATAATGGACATTCTGTAAGTTATTTAGATTATAAAGGAAAACACACCGGGCTTAACGCCTGGATTCTTTCCACTGATCATAAAAGAATCGGTTTACTTTATCTGATGTCAACACTTGCCTTCTTTGCAGTTGGTGTCGTCTTCGGATTTTTAATGCGATTGGAGTTAATTGCTCCCGGTAGAACAATAATGGATGCGCAGACGTATAACTCTTTTTTTACTCTGCACGGCATTATCATGATCTTTCTTTTCATCATTCCCGGATTACCGGCTGTGTTTGGAAATTTTTTCCTCCCGATCCTCATAGGGGCAAAAGATGTTGCATTCCCAAGATTAAATTTGCTCTCCTGGTGGCTTTATATTCTTGGCGGTTTGCTCGCGGTTATTTCCGTATTTCTCCCCGGCGGACCTGCTGATACCGGTTGGACTTTCTACATCCCTTACAGCATTAGATCAACTACTAATGTTATGCCCGCTTTAATAGCGGCATTTATTCTCGGATTTTCTTCAATCTTAACCGGACTAAATTTTATCGTAACGATCCATCGCTTACGCGCGCCGGGAATGAATTTTTTCCGTATGCCGCTGTTTGTCTGGTCTCTTTACGCAACCGCGTGGGTGCAAATATTGGCTACTCCTATTATAGGGATAACGCTTTTGTTAGTTACCATCGAAAGAGCATTCGGGGTTGGATTATTTGATCCGGCGTTGGGCGGCGATCCGGTTCTCTATCAACATTTATTCTGGATTTATTCTCATCCTGCCGTTTACATTATGATCTTACCTGCGATGGGAGTTATTTCGGAGATTATTCCTGTTTTTGCTCATCGAACAATTTTCGGATATAAATTTATTGCATTTTCAAGTATCGCTATCGCACTTTTCGGTTCTATGGTTTGGGCGCATCACATGTTTACCGTTGGGATGAGCGAAACAGCGCAATTGATTTTTTCGTTGTTGACGTTTCTTGTCGCTATTCCGAGCGCGATTAAAGTCTTTAACTGGGTTGCAACTTTGTACAAAGGTTCAATTGCAACCGATGCTCCATTGCTCTACGCGCTGGGCTTCATCTTTTTATTTTCCATCGGCGGATTTACCGGATTAATTCAGGGAGCTTTGTCCGTGAATATGCACATTCACGATACATCGTTCATCGTTGCCCATTTCCATTATGTAATGTTCGGTGGAACCGGCTTCGGAATTTTTGCGGCTCTCCATTATTGGTTCCCCAAAATGTTTGGCAAGATGTATAATATGAGAACGGCGAAAACCGGGTTCTGGTTTTTATTCGTCGGATTTAATACTCTTTATTTTCCGATGTTCGTGATGGGTTGGTTAGGAATGCCGAGAAGATATTTCGATTATTTGCCTGAATTCCATATTTATCATTTGATCTCAACGATCGGCTCGTGGATATTGATAACCGGACTTATCATCATGTTCACTAATTTATGGAAAGCGATGAGAAGCAAAACAACTTATACGCAAAGTAATCCTTGGGGCGGAGAGACCCTTGAATGGTCAATTCAAAACACTCCAACGCTCGAAAATTTTGAAGTAATTCCTACAATTACTGCCGGTCCTTATGAATATAAAGATAATGAAGAACCTTTAGTAAAGGAGAACAATTGAGTACAATTGCCGAACACACTGTTGATCATGTTCACCGCGACGATGAAGGTTCGCGGCTTGGAATGTGGCTTTTCCTTTTTACAGAATTAGTTTTATTCGGAGGTATGTTCCTCGTATATGCCGTCTATCGATTTACGTATCCTCAAGAATTTCATCTTGCGGCAAAAGAATTAAATACATCGGTCGGCGCTTTAAATACGATCATCCTGCTGACCAGCAGTTTAACCATCGTTCTTTCGATTGTAGCTATTCGAAAGAAAAATAAATCTCTTTCGGTCTTTTTTCAGATCGTAACGATGATTTTAGCTGTTGGATTTTTAGTCAACAAATACTTCGAATGGAACATTAAAATTCATCATGGAATTTTCCCCGGCTCTGAGATACTCCTTGGAAAAGCAAATGGAGAGATCATCTTTTTTGGACTCTATTACGTAATGACCGGATTACACGCTTTACATGTGATGATCGGAGTTTTGTTGATAGAAGTTATGACAGGTTATACTATTAAAGGGAGAATTAATGAAACTAATTATGTCCGACTTGAATCAGCCGGGTTATATTGGCATCTGGTCGATCTGATTTGGATCTTTTTATTCCCGCTTTTCTATTTAATTACTTAAGGATATTTTTGTATGAATGGAGAACAATCCGCCTTAGCGGAACATACAGTTGAACATAAACCGACTTACGGAATTTATATTTTGGTCTGGCTTGTGTTAATGACGCTTACGGGAGTTACCGTTGCGGTTGCCGGTATCAATTTTGGAAATATTACTATTGCAACTGCATTGACAATAGCGGTTATTAAATCCTATTTAGTGCTTACATTTTTTATGCATTTAAAAACCGAAACCGCAACCTTCAAAATATTTGTGGCGGTCGCGTTACTATTTCTTTTGATATCTATTTCTCTTTTATTTTCAGATTATAGCTTTTTATAAGGTGAAACATGATTTTTGGTACGAATCATATTGATTTAGTGAATGGAGCTTTCTGGTTTATTACCGGGATTTCTTTTTTCCTTTTAATCTTAATTACTTTTTTAATGATCTATTTCGTTTTTAAGTATAACAGGAAAAAAGGGAATAAAGCGGTCAACATTCATAGTAATTTAAAATTAGAAATCATCTGGACTGTTATCCCGGTTATTTTAGTTATGGCTATGTTCTGGTATGGTTGGATTGGCTACCGCGATTTGAAAAATCCACCTAAAGATGCGATGGTTGTTAAAGTTACCGCGCAGATGTGGAAATGGACCTTTGAATACGCTAACGGCGTTAAAGCGGATTCACTTTATGTACCGGTGAATAAAGCTATCGAAGTAAATCTTTATTCGATGGATGTAAATCATAGTTTCTTTGTTCCTGCATTCCGTTTTAAACGGGATGTTATGCCGAACAGAAATAACTCGATCTGGTTTTTGCCCGAACATGTCGGCAAGTTTGATATTGCATGCGCGGAATATTGCGGCTTGAGTCATTCAGCAATGTACTCTAAAGTGATTGTACTTCCGCAGCAAGAATTTGATAATTGGATGAAGACAGAATTGGCAAAGAAAAATACACCTGCAACTCAACCGCCTACAGTAAGTGATACAACAAAGACTAAATAGTTGAAAGAAAAGATTAACATATTTCTTGAATTAATAAAATTCCGCATAACCGTTTTTGTAATGATAACAACGGTGTTTGGATATCTTTGCGCTACAAAGATTTTTGGGATAGAATTGCTAGGCGCTGCGATTGGAATATTTCTTCTCGCATCAGGTTCAGCCGCTTTAAATCATTTGCAAGAAGCGGTGTTTGATGCCCAAATGGAACGGACGAAGAATCGTCCTATTCCTTCCGGAAAAATTACTCCAAGAAGTGTTTTAACTATTATTCTTGTTTTATCATTTACAGGCTCTCTGCTTTTATTTATCTCTTCAGGATTAACCGCGGTTCTTCTTGGACTGCTCGCGCTGCTTTGGTATAATACTATTTATACACCGCTTAAACGCAAAACATCTTTTGCAATTATTCCAGGTTCCGTGATCGGCGCAATTCCTCCAGTAGTTGGATGGGTAACCGGCGGCGGAGAAGTATTTGATCCGCAAGTTTTATTAATTGCTTTTTTCTTTTTTATTTGGCAGATACCTCACTTCTGGCTTTTACTTTTAGCTTTTGGGAAAGATTATGAAGATGCCGGATACCCGACGTTAAAAAAGTATTTTAGCGAATCGCAGCTTGCGCGTATTACGTACGTCTGGATTTGTGTTACCGGCGTTACCGGTTTACTTATGCCTCTTTTCAGCATAATTGATCTTTCTTTTGCAAGTGTAGGTATCTTAATTTTAGTTGTCGCGCTGCTTATCCGTTCGGCAAAACTATTACAAGAAAATATCGACAAACGGTCTCTTAGAAAAATATTTTTAGAGATCAACTTATTTGTTGTAGCGTTAATTCTTTTTATTTCAATCGAAAAAATTTTACTCTTATAAAGGGAGCTTAGATGGATTTTTTAGATAAATTAGTTCTTCCGCAATCTCTCGATCATTTTGCTTTGTTACACTACATGGCAATGATCATTTTATTTTTATTCGTGCCGTTTATAAGTCTGGTTGTAGGCGGAACGATCCTTTCTCTTTATGCCAAGATAAAAGGGAAGAGTGATGAGAACGGCTTCTATACAAAATTCTCAAAAGAAGTTATTACGCTAACAACTTTTACCAAAGGCGCCGGAGTTGGGCTCGGT
>Ga0209417_1003096_pt1 | contig 23291 bp, 22 predicted proteins | sample RifGroF2_FD_184002 | JGI IMG/M metagenome (GOLD analysis project Ga0209417, IMG submission 184002) | Groundwater microbial communities from Rifle, Colorado, USA - Groundwater F2 (SPAdes) (version 2) | ecosystem: Environmental > Aquatic > Deep subsurface > Groundwater | place: Rifle, Colorado... | reverse complement strand
TGTTGGACATAGCTTTATCTCCAATAGGTGGTTTATTTTTTTTCCACCTATAATAATGCTATGTCCTTTTTTTGCAACCTACCTACTCATTTACCGGAAGAGCCTATTTTTTTTCCACCTATAATAATGCTATGTCCTTTTTTTGCAACCTACCTACTCATTTACCGGAAGAGCCGTTTTTTTCACGAGTGCTTATCCGAAATGTCAGAATTTTTTATTTCCTGATTTCCCTTGGAAATGCCTAAAAAGGTCGAAAAAATTGCATAATAATCGCAGGTATTTGATGCCAATTTTGCTAAATAACTGCATCTATTCTGCTTTCTATATACTTCTGTCTAATTTTCGATAGCTGACGGCTTCTGCGATGTGTTCGGCGGAGACGTTTTCCTCGCCTGCAAGGTCTGCGATTGTTCTGGCGACTTTACAGATTTTGTCGTGCGCTCTTGCGGAGAGGCCGAATTCGGCCATCGCATTTTTCAGCACCATTTCCGCAGTCTGGTCAAGTTGGCAGAATTTACTAACCTGTCTGTGTGTCATAGTTGCGTTGGTTGTGGTTTTGTTTTCGCCGAATCGTTTTTGCTGGGCTTGTCTTGCGGCCGTAACCTGCTGTCGTATTGTCGCCGAATCATAGGAGCTTTGCTCGGAGCGCAATTTAATGAAACTGACGGTCGGCACTTCGATATGAATATCGATTCTGTCTAAAAGTGGGCCGGATAGTTTTGCCATATATCGTTCAATCTGGTTCGGCGAGCATTTGCAGCGTTTTTGAGCCGAGCCGAAATATCCGCACGGACACCCATGCGGGACAGAACTTAGACAATTTATCATATGATATAAGTCCATACTTGAAAAACACTTATCATATCAGCCGTAAAATTGCAAGAAGTGTTTTTGTCTCTGCATACCCATCCTCAAGTAAATTACTAACTCTCGGAGACCATATTTTAAAGAGACGGATGGATTTATGGCTGGAGCAAAAAGAAGTGGCAGAAATAATTGGTACAGATAAATGTACCATTGCAAACTGGGAAAATAACCGGTTTGAGCCTCAAATTAAATTCATACCCAGAATCCTTGATTTTTTGGGGTATACTCCTAAAGGATTATTTGAGGCTAATAGTTTTAGCAAGGAAATTCGTGTCTATCGTCAGTTTCATGGCATAACTCAAAAAGAACTGGCCAAACAGTTGGGTATTGACCCAAGTACAATCATGGATTGGGAAAATGGGAAGCATAAACCTACTAAGAAATTGACAGGGAAAATATCTACTCTAAAGTCAACTTGAAGTCAAAGTCATGGTCTCTGCAGAGTTTACCAAACACCAAACAAAAAGTGGCTTTGGTTTGATTATGACCATTGAGCGATTAAGAAACTGTATTGTATGTCCTCAAATTGGATTCATATAAATATCCATCAAGTCTTTATTTGGTTGGATACCCAAGCTGATACTGATGAATTTGCCAAAAACATCTTTTTCTTGTTCGGAGGTATATATTGGATTTAGCTCACGCCATTTCTTGAGTGACAGAGCAATTCTTGGCCATATAGGCTTTTTACCCTTTTTGTTTGGTTTTTTCATAATTTCAACATTGCTTTCTATCTTCCCGCATATTCTTCCGAATGCTCAGCATGCTTCTTCCAATTCTCAATATACTTCGCTGCCAACTCAGGACTATATATTATCAGCAAGTTCTCAGCATTGCCTTCTTCTGCTGATTTGGTAAAATTAAATGAGCCCGTGATTATAGTTTTGGAGTCAATGATCATCACTTTATTGTGCGCGATTTTGTGCCTGGCATCTATTGAAACTGGAACTCCGGCATGTGCAAGAAAATCAGCAGAAGAATACTTTTCTGTTCGCTGGCTCTTGTCCAAAATTACTTTGATTTCAACGCCACGCTTATGAGCATCAACTACTGCTTTTGCTATTGGTGCTGAGGTGAAACTGTATGCCTGAACTAGAATGTTGCTTTTTGCTTGATCCAATGCTTTTATGATGGCATCAGTGCAGCCGCCGTTGGGGGAGAAATAAACCTGGATTTGGGGCAATACGGGGACCGTCTTGGCGGCGTGCCCGCTCTGAAAGCCAAGTAGCATAATTACGGTCAGCAGTACCAACGATTTTTTGAGCATAATTCTGTACCTCCAGGAAGAGGATTTTATCAGTTTGATTTGCAGTAGTCAATCACGCAAAACGAAGCTCTGGCATGTCACACCATTTTGTATATACCCCGATGCGGATACCCAGAGACCAAATTAGAGCCTCGGATTGACCATCCGAAGCTCTAATTGTCGGCTCGAGGACTGATTATTACCGAAGACCGTTTATATGTGCTATGGATTTACGGTTTTAACTTTGTTTAAGCCAAGATATGAAATTATCAGAAATAGTTCCGTTTGAAACTCTTCGGGCTTATGAAATTTTCGGGCTTTTTTGATAAGCCTATAATGGCACTTTCTAATTTTTCTTCCACTGGCGCATGGGCACAAATCATTGTCATCATATTGATTATTTGAAAGTACCCAAAGAAATTCCAGCACCGTAACATTATCATGTGTACTGAATAGCTCATAATAATACTCAAGAAGCCCCTTCGGCCCATGTGACAATTCACCATCCGGCCTAATTCCATAATCATTCTTATAACTATTATTAAAAAGAAACCTTATAACTTGTTCCTGGACAAACCATAATAACTCACGCTTTTGAACAAAAGTCTGCTTAACTGCTAAAGGTGCCCCAAAACAAAACGTACCATCATCGTTTATATGATTATTCGGACACCTGATAATTCTATTACCTATTTCCTGGACTGCCGGTGGACATTGAGGGTAGGTATCAGGAATCATAATTTCAATATCATAATCGTCCCTGATAACCTTATCATCATACTTCACCGTAAAACCTATGTTGCCTATTACAGAATACTTACCATTTAGTTTTTCTGATAGCTTAAGCCCTGGAAATACCGGCTTTAATTTAGCTATGTGTTTATTTAATAGTTCGATATTCATGCCATATTAGCCCAAGGTTTATTAGGTCTGGCTGAAAATGTTACCTCAGGATAAATCTTGACCGGCTTAACTGAAGAGCCATATTTCTCCAATATCCTTTCGATAATGTCTTCACCAAATGCCGGAGTTAATGATTTGGCAATCTTTTGCATATCCCTTTGGCTTGAAGCAACGTCAAAATCAACTTTAAGCTGTTCCAGCCATTTGAAGAACGCCAATGGCAAGGCCGGGTTCTCATTCCACTTATCAGCAAAATTTTCGTCCAGATTGACAGGGTTGGGGACATAGTAACTGCCAGCATTCTTTAGGTGTTTGACATCAGATATACTGCTTACAATATTTGTTATAGCATCAAATATATCTGCTTCATTCTGATAGCTCTGAGCTGCCAAAGTCGTGATTATAACTGATATAGGCTTATTATCTTTATTTTTGAAATAAACGTCACGATGCCACTTTAGAATCTGAACTGCCCTTTGCAAAGGCGTACGAACTTTGTAATCCGGAACGGTTTCAACATTTGCTTTTATCGATTCGGCAAAAGCTATTTTTCTTTTCTGGAAAATGACCTTCATTCGTTCTGCAAACCACCGAGCATATCCTTTAGGATTGCTATGCTGCCAGTTTCGCAATTTTTTATCGGTTACCAATATGGCATCATTTAATTTTTCATAATCAGGGATAGCGGGCAGTATATCCATATGGAACTCATTAGCATAATCCAAAGTCCAGCATCGCCGGCCTTCATCAAGAATCTTCTTATATCTCTCATTTGCATTCAGGCGATCACCGACCATTTGCTTAAGTTGTTCCTGGGTAACATTTTTCTTATCTATCTCCAGATGACAGACAAGGTCAATGTCATACTCATCACCGTCATTTATTGGCTTTATCATGGTGCCAAGACAAAATGAACCCTGCGGGTAAATTGTTGGCCTATAAATATGCAAGGGTGAATCATCAGCATCAAGCCACTTACCCACGGCTTCATACCGCCTTACAGCTTCTTCGTGCTTTGAATCAGGTATATCGAGTAACTCCGCAATACCTGCTAACAAAAGATTCATTCGTTGTTTCTGTTCTTCAAACATTTTTTATTCTCCTAAATTTTATGACTTGGTTCAAAATTTTCTGCAATAACATTGAAATCAAACATCTTTCTTAAAGATGGAAGATGGTTCCTTGCTTCCGAAGCCCCCATCCCTTTTAAAGAATTAATTTCCTTCACTTTATCCAAAGCAAATCGATGATTGCTTACGATCGGATCTATACGTTTTACATTATCGTGTCCTACTAAAAGATAAGCAGTGCCTAAGGACAGGGAGGATTGAGCCTTTAAAAAAACATCTGTACTCTTTACTGCCCAATAGAACCGCCCTTTTGCGTGTCTTCTCACATCGAGCGGCTCTGAGGTGCATCCCAAACTTAAAACCCGTAACTGTTCTTTCGGCCAGCCAAGAATCGATATGGCTTCTACCACTGCCATTCCGGTAGGATTATTCGCATAGACTCCACCGTCAATTAATGGCATACCATTTGACGACCGGAACGACTGGAAGAAAGTTGGTGCAGCTGATGTTGCCAACGCAACATCCACTACTTTACACTTATAGTCACACTCCAGATGTTGGTGATGTGAAGTTTTGTATATATGAACCTGCCCTGTATCCAGATTAAATGCAGGAATAACCAGCCTTTTTTTGCTATGCCCAAGCAAAATGTCAGAACCAATTTTCTTCTCCAGAGCAAATCTTAACCTGTCCTGATTGTATTGGCAGACAAACCATTTTTTTAGCCACCCATATTTCTGTACTTCAAATATCTCATGCCCATATTCTTCGTAAAATCGAAGTAATTCGGAGGCAGAAAGGCCAAGCCCTAATCCAAGAGCCAGTATCCCGCCAGTAGATGAACCCACAATTAAGTCGAAAAAATCACATGCCCTATGGCCTGTTGCATCTTCTATTGAAGCCAAAAACGAAGCAGAAAATACACCTTTTATGCCTCCCCCATCGATTGCTAATATTCGTTTCATCCGTGTTTCCCTAAAATACAACATAAAATTCAGGCCATCGCCCAAATAGCCCTATATCTATTATGCCGACTAAAAATAAATTTTTGCCATTTAAATGGAAAATTTTTTGTTTTATCCGGCATAAGTATATAGAATCTGATTTATGTGCTACAGTAATAATCAGGCTCAAGGATGGTAAATGACTGAAATAGCTGAACTTACGGAAGAACAATTGCAGGAATTGCTTGAACGTTTGGCATTCTATGCTCTTAGAAAATTTCAAAAATTAGGCTGGGCAACAAAACATACAGGTTGTGCTGGTCCCTATGGAAAAGGACCTGAAGACATAGCTTCTGAGGCTATTATTCAGGTTTTAAATGGCAAACGGAAATATAACCCTGAAAAATACTCGACTTTCATGAATTTTCTTAGATCTGCTGTGGATAGTCGCATATCCCATCTGGCTGATACGTTTAAACGTAAAAAAATGGTGCCTTTGTCTGTTGTCACAAATAACCAAGAAGATGGCGAAGAAATTGAATTTGAAGGCAAAGAATCAACACCAGTAACACTATGCATGAATAAAGATATTGTTGAAAAAGTAAAAATTACATTAGCAAAAGACTTTAAGGGTGATACTGTTGTGAGCGGACTAATAGAATGTTTTGAAGCTGGCTATACCAAACCAGCAGAAATATCAGAAGTATTAGGAATAGATATTAAAGAAATTTATAACGCACAGAAAAGATTACAAAGAGCAGTAGATAAAAATTTACAGAGTTTAAAAATGGAGCATAACAATGGAAAATAATCTGGAACATTTTGATGCCAATTTATGCGATAAGCTCTTTGACTTCATCTATCCAGAGGAAAATAATTTGACTCGTAAAGAAATTCAAGCAGAATTGCAACGTTTCAATATCGACATGAGACCTGCAATGGCGAAATTAGACATGTCATTGAATGCTTATGATGAAAGGCAAAAAGCCCAAGCAAAACTCAAAACCGTAAGAGAAAAAAGATTAAATCTTCTTGAAAAATTTAAGCAATTTAAAATGCCAAGTCTTCCCGAAATGAGAAATGGGCTTCAGCAAATAATTATACAACATTTAAATCCTTCTCAACAGCCTGTATATTTCCGTAAACTTGAAGAAGCTGCGAGCGAACAAGACCTTAAAACACTATTAGAAGACATCTTACTTCTCAAATCGCTAGAACAGGATTCCAAGGATGAAAAGTAGTAGCCATAAAAAAACTATTGTTGAGGGAGAAGCAGAATGGCTATGGAAATTGTATGGCATTACAAAACCAGATGAACTTGTTTTAGAGGATATTGCTTTTGCCAGAGGAGTTATTGTTACCGAGGGGCCTTTAGAAAAAATGGAAGCTCGGTTGGTAAGAAATGGCGATAAAGGTCTAATGCGAATAAGACAAAACATTCCTTATATCGGCCAAAAACGCTTTGCAATCGCCCATGAACTTGGACATTGGGAACTTCACAAAAAAGATTCTCAATTCTTTGCCTGCACAAATGATGACATGGTAGCATCCTATAAAAGAAGCCCTCAAGAGGGAGAAGCAAATATATTTGCAGCAGGCTTATTAATGCCATCCAACCTATTTTTGGCTCATGCCAATAAAAACGATTTTAGTTTTCAAACAATCAGCAGCTTGGCAGAGTACTTTCTTACTTCTTTAACTGCTACAGCCATCAGATATGTCGACCTAAGCGATGATTATTATGCTGTCGTATGTTCTGAAGCTGGAAGAATAAAGTGGTGGCGTGGCAGCAATGATTTCGAAAATAAATTTTGGATTACCCCGGGAACAAAGGTTTCAACAAATACCCTAACTGGCAGTTTTTTCAATAATAGACTTAAATCAGAAGGCACTGATCAAGTGGATATAGATGCATGGTGTGATAGAGGTTCATATTATGATTCAGATACATTCATCGAAGAATTCAAATATTTCGAAAGGTTTAATCAGGTAATTACTCTTCTTAGACTTCGCTAACCAACACAAAAAATCTCAATTTAAATAAAACTTTTGATTTGGGAATTAATTTGATTAATAAGCTAAGCCTACACTGTTGGGCTGTTTAAAAAGCGTGTCTGTTTCTTGGCCTGAATACATTTTTTGATTTATGGGTATGGCTACAGAATACAGTTGAAGTCCCGTCCAAAATGTTTATACTTATCGGTTTATACATCGGAGAATTATGAAATGGCTAAACAGAATAGCATCAGCATATGAATAAGAACAAGATAACTCTTTCTTTACTCGAAAGCTTCCTGATGAAGGCAGCGGACATTTTACGCGGCAAGATGGACGCTTCCGAGTACAAAGAATACATATTCGGCATGTTGTTCCTTAAACGAATGTCCGATGTGTTTGATGAAAAACGCGAACAACTTCACAAAAAATTCAAACACCTCTCAGGCACGAAAGTCCAAGAACTGCTTGAAGATAAAATCAGCTATGGCGAAACCTTCTTCGTACCACCCCGTGCTCGCTGGCATGAAGGTTTTATAGACGAGAATGGCGAACCTCAGCCAGCTATCAAGAATCTCCATAAGAATATCGGGGAGATGCTCAACAAAGCTCTTCATGCCATTGAAGACGAAAATGATGTATTGCGGGGCGTACTCAAGCACATCAATTTCAATGAGGAGATTAACGGTAAGCGTAAAGTTCGTGATACCGACCTGGAGGACCTCATCAGTCATTTTAACCAACCCGGTTTTGTGCTGGTAAATGATAATTTTGAATTTCCCGACCTTTTGGGTGCCGCGTATGAATACCTAATCAAGTACTTTGCAGACAATGCTGGTAAGAAAGGCGGCCAGTTCTATACGCCGTCTCAGGTTGTGCGTCTTAAAGTCCAGCTTCTCAAGCCTGCTGAAGGTATGAGTATCTATGACCCAACGGTAGGTTCTGCTGGTATGCTTATCCAGTCCAGCCAGTTTGTTACCGAACAAGGCGGAAACGGGGACAATCTCGAATTGCATGGCCAAGAGAATGATGGTGCTGTTGTCTCCATAGCCAAGATGAACCTCATCCTCCATAATCTCACCAACTCTCATATCGAGTATGACGACACATTGGAGAACCCCTTGAATATTCAAAATGGTCAACTGCGTCAGTTCAATCGTGTACTGGCCAATCCACCATTTTCTCAAAATTATACACTTTCCCGCTGCCAGCGTCAGGAACGTTTTGCTTACGGTTTTGCACCTGAAACAGGCAAGAAGGCTGACCTTATGTTTGTTCAGCATATGCTGGCAAGTCTGAGATCAGATGGCAAAGCTTCAGTTGTAATGCCGCATGGTGTGCTGTTTAGAGGTGGTAAGGAAAAAGAGATTCGCAAGGGACTCCTTGGTGCAAAGGAAGGTGTTAAGGGCGATGTAATTGAGGCTATCATCGGCTTGCCGCCAAAACTATTCTATGGTACAGGCATCCCAGCATGTATTATCTTTTTAAATAAAAATAAGCCAGATGAACTTCGCAATAAAGTATTTTTTATCAATGCCGATGCTGAGTTTGCCGAAGGTAAGAATCAAAATATGCTTAGACCTGAGGACATTGAGAAAATTGACTATGTCTTTACTCACAAGTTGGAAGTTTCCAAATACTCACGGCTTGTGGGCATCTCCGAAATAGAAGGCCATGATTGGAATCTGAATATTCGCCGATATGTGGACAATTCGCCAGCCCCAGAACCGGAGGATGTTCGTGCTCACCTGCTCGGTGGTGTGCCAAAGGTAGAAGTTGATTCAAAAAAACATCTACTGAAAAAGTTTGGCGTTAAGCCCAAATTGGTATTCCAGGATCGCGATGAGAAATATTGTGATTTCAAGCCGACCATAACAGGTAAAGACATTATCAGGCAGACTATCGAAAATGATCCTGCTGTTGCTAAATGCATTGATATGATGAATGAACATCTTTCCAATTGGTGGCAAGAGGCACAGGATGACTTTGCCCGCCTTGCTCCTTCTGCTGCCAAGCGAGAGCAGGGAAAAACAAACGGCCATCAATTGCCCAAAGTACGTAAATCACTTATCGCTTCTCTTAAAGAACGATTAGTTTCAATAGGTGTGCTTGATGAATTCCAAGTTGCGGGCGTGTTTGTAAACTGGTGGGATAGTATTAAATATGACCTTAAGACCATTATGACCAATGGCTGGAGTCCAACACTTATTCCAGACAGTTATATTATTGAAGCCTTTTTCCAGAAAGAAGCTAATGAGATTGAGGAGCTGGAGACTGCTATCTGCGAAAAAGAGTCTGAATTGGCCGAAGCTGTAGAGGCTGCCCAAGCACTGCTCGAATACGAGGCTGAAGAGAATGAAAGTATTACTGCGGCTCTAATGCGGAAAGAACTTACCGCTGCCATTAAAGACCTCAAGACAAGTAAAGCCGCAGATGCCAAAGCAGACCTGAAGCTTCATCAGGAAGCTCTTGATACACTTAAAAACATTGAGAGTAAGCTCAGAGAACTTAAACACAAATTAGAACAATGCCGATTTGAGTTGGAAGTGAAAATCGGACTCAAGAAATTTGGTACCGAAGAAGAAACATGGGATGCTCGCAGACTTAAAGAACAGGCTGAAAAGGAAGCAGCCGCCCTTGAAGCAGATGCCGAGCAGACAAAGGAAAAGAAAGCTAAAGCAAAAAGGCTGCGAGGTGATATTGCTACCTTGGAACGTCGTATCGAATCAATAGAGCGACTCTGTAATTCTATTGGCGGGGTTATCACTGATAGCCAAGCTAAAGAACTGATTCTCTGCAAACACCACGACCTTGTAGCTGACCAGCTCAACCGCTATCTCAACGTCGAAAAGCGGGCAATGATAGAAGCCTTTGAAAATTTGTTGGAAAAGTATGCTGTTCCGAATACTATCTTAGAAAACAACCGCAAGAAAACTAATACTCTACTTGAAGACTTTATTGAAAAGCTAAATTACCTTCGCTAAATATGAACTGTTGGATTCCAACCACAATAAGAGACTTTTTCGAGTTCACCATACCAGGTGCGTGGGGTGCTGCGCCGACACTCCGATCATCCGTGCCAGTGCTTCGCTCAACAAACTTTGATGGTGATGGAAGGCTCGATTATAAAAGTATTGTATATCGTGACGTTTCGCTTGAACAACTAAATCGGCGAAAGGTGCTGAAAGGTGATATTCTTGTGGAGAAGTCTGGCGGTGGACCGATGCAACCCGCTGGCCGCGTAGCCTATTGTGACTGTGATTTTGGTGGTACATGCTCAAATTTTATTGAGATCGCCAGAGTACGTGATCATCTTGACAGCAAGTTCATCTTTTACTTGCTACACCAACTCTATCTAAACGGACTTGTTCTAAAATATCAACAGCAGACCACCGGAATCATTAACTTTAAATTTAGCGAGTATAAGCAAGAGACAGTTCGTATTCCAAAACAGTTGAGGGAGCAAACTGTAATCGCGAAAGTTTTGACAACAGTGGACAGGGCTATTGAGCAAACAGATGCACTGATTGCCAAATATGGTCATGTCAAGATAGGTCTTATGCATGACCTTCTCACTCGTGGTATCGACGAGCATGGCCAACTTCGCGACTTTTCCACGCATAAATTCAGACCGTCGCCACTGGGTCTGATACCCGAAAGCTGGAACATTGAGCCTATTGCCAAACTTTTTAAGATGGAGCTTGGTAAAATGTTGAACAAATCTGCAAAATGTGGCAAATACCCTAAGCCATATCTTGGAAACAAGAATGTACAATGGGATTGGATAGATATTTCCGATCTGGAAACTATGGACTTTTCACCTAAAGAACAACGACACTTTAGATTAAAGAAAGACGATATTTTAATTTGTGAAGGTGGCGAAGTTGGTAGAGCAGCTCTTTGGAAAAATGAGTTAACAGAGTGTTACTTCCAAAAAGCTATTCATCGATTAACTCCAAAGGACCAACGTATTATCCCTGAATTTATGATTTATTACATGCGTTTTGTTACATCTAATGGTCTGCTGCTAAATCTAACTTCTCAGACTAGCATTGCACATCTGACACAAGAAAAATTGGCTGAATTACCTGTATGTTTTCCCAAACCAGATGAAATGAGGCAAATTATTACATTATTGGGAACACAGACCAGTCTTATTGAGACAGAACAAGCACAATTAGTTAAGTTCCACAAACTTAAAACCGGCTTGATGCAGGATTTGCTGACTGGCAATGTTTCAGTTGAGCCACTGTTGAATTTTAAACGAGGAGGTAATGCGTGATTTTATCAAATGATAAGCGTAATGATGCGTTAAGATTAGATGAGAAACAACACGTGGAAGAGCCCCTGCTAAAACAACTGGAATCACTTGGCTGGACAGTGTTGCGATTGGAGCAAGTTCAGGAACCGCAGGAAAGTTTCAGACAAAATTTCGGGCAAGTTGTTTTAATGCCTAAGCTGGAAGAAGCTTTACGAAAAATTAATCCTTTCTTACAGGATGCCCAGATTGCTGAAGTCGCCAGTCGTATTACCACTTTTCCCAGCCGCAACCTTATCGAGAACAATAAACAAGTGCTTCAGTATCTACTGCAAAACACTACCGTTTCTGTTAATCATGCAACTGGTGAGGCAAGCCCGACAGTTCATTATATTGATTTCAAGACAAGGACAAACAATTCCTTTATCGCTATATCACAGTTCAAGGTACGCATTCCAGGAACTGAGCATCACATTGTGCCGGATATTGTTTTGTTTATCAATGGCTTGCCTATCGGCGTTATTGAATGCAAATCGCCGAAGGTGAAAGAACCAATTGCAGAAGCAATCGACCAGATGCTGCGTTACAGCCAGCAGCGAGGTGAGGGGCCTGAGGGCAATGCCGAGCTATTTTATTATAACCAGTTTCTTGTGGCCACCTGTCGGCATCAGGCTAAATCCGGAACTATCACAACGCATATTGAAAAGCATTTTTTCCGCTGGACTGACCCATATCCAATGACTCTCGACAATCTGCCTCATGAGGGCACGTCCCCAAATGACCAGCAATGTCTTGTTGCAGGTATGTGTGCCAAAGATAACATTTTAGACCTTATCCGCTCGTTTACTATTTTTAACGTCAACTCTAAAGGTAAAACCATCAAGATTATGGCACGTTATCAACAGTTTCGTGCTGTTAAGCTCACAGTTAAGCGGCTGCTGGAAGGGCGCAACCGTCAGGAGCGAAGCGGTATAATCTGGCATACACAAGGCTCTGGTAAATCTCTTACTATGATTTTTATGGTCCGCGAAATGCGGCAATTAGTAGAGTTGGCTGCTTGGAAAGTGGTGTTTGTTACGGATAGAACACAGTTACAGGATCAGCTTGGTGAGACCGGTCAGGGTATCGGCAAGACCGTAAAAGTAGCAGACAGCATCAAAACTTTGAAAGATTTGCTTCGCAGTGATTCTCCTGATATTGTCATGGGCATGATGCAGAAGTTTCAGGAACATGACTTGAGGGAGATGTTTCCAGAGTTGAACGTCAGCCCTAAGATATTACTTATGATAGACGAAGCTCATCGCACACAATACAAGCTCCTTGGTGCTAACCTTGACCGTGCAATGCCGAATGCTTCGCGTGTTGCTTATACAGGTACACCGATAGACCGGACAGAAACTACTTTCGGCGATTATATTGATATGTACACTATGCGACAGTCTATCGAAGATAGAACGACACTTGAAATTGTCTATGAAGGTCATACACATAATGCCGAGGTGCCAGATAAGTCAGGCTTAGACCACTGTTTTGAAGATGTCTTTAGCGAATATAACTTATTAGAGCGCTTACAAATTTTAGGTTACGGTTCACGAGAGGCTTATCTTGAAGCTAAAACTACTATCGCTGCCAAGGCGATAGACATGATAAAACACTACATTGATTATGTATTTCCGGGTGGATTTAAAACACAGGTAGTTGCTACGTCTCGAGAGGCAGCGGTACGATATAAAACTTATCTGGATGAAGCATTGAAGTCTAAAGTGGCAGAATTAGAAATAAGCAATCCAACATGTATAAATCTGGACCGCTTGCGTACTTTAGAAACCGCCGTTGTAATCTCTGGAAATAACAATGATGAGCCTCACATAAAATGCTTCACAGGAGAGGATTATCATAAGCGAGCAATACGACGTTTTAAGCTGCCATTTGATGCTGAAGAAAAAGAAGGCGAAGAAACATTTGATGGCCGCGTTGGCATTGTCATCGTTAATAATATGTTGGTCACAGGATTTGATGCTCCTATTGAGCAGGTACTTTATCTTGATAAAGTGGTTACTGATCACAACCTTCTTCAGACCATTGCTCGTGTAAATCGTGTTGCCGACGAAAACAAAGAAAAGGGATTTGTAGTTGATTATGTCGGTATCGGACACCATATCAAGAAAGCATTGGCGGCATATGAGGAAAGAGAACAGCAGGAAATTCTTGCTGCATTAGGTGACCCTGCCAAGGACATCAATGAGCTTATTCAAGCACATCGAGAAATTTGGGCAATTCTGAAAAAGCACGGATTGACTGATTTCTCGGATCCGGATGCATTCTTCGACCTTTTCTATGATGAAGATATTCGTTTTGAGTACATACTTGCCTTTAAGAAACTTACAAGAGCGTTTAATTTGGTGCTGCCGCGTAAGGAGGCATTGGAATACTTTGATGATTACCAGAACTTTTGCGTAATCAATGCACTGGCATGTAAACACCTCAAGGATGCACGGCTCAGCATGAAGGGTATTCCACCAAAATTACGTGCTATTGTCGATGAATTCCTGATATCTAAAGGTATTGAGCAGAAGATTGCACCGATTTCAATTCTAAATGCTGATTTTCAAAAGGATGTCAAGGCGCATACACGCAGCAAGACCAAGGCAGCTGAAGTTGTCCGCTCCATTCGCCATTTTATTGATTTAAATATAGATGAAGACCCAGAACTATTTGCTTCACTTGCTGCCGAATTGGAGCGGATTCTTCAGGAGTTTAAAGACAACTGGGATGCCATCTATAAAGAGTTGGAGAAACTACGGCAAAAGATTCTCGCAAAAGAGAAAGAGCAGACATATGGACTTGACCGCAAGAAGCAGATGCCGATATTCCGAGTGCTCAGAACAGAGTTGTATGATAGCCGCGATCTAAATGAAGATGAAATCGTACAGGCTGTTAATCTTACACAGCACCTATTTAATCAGATTGCTCAAGAGGTTCGCTCTGCGGGCTTCTGGGGTTCCACACCTGCTCAGAACCGCCTCAAGGCAGAACTCCAGCATTTGCTGCTATCTGAAGAGTTTTGCCGTTACCCTAACATCATGACCAAATGGCGGCCATTGATTTCCAGGCTTATGGAATGGGCAAGAGAAAATGATGCCCTAATTAAGAGGCAATGACATGAAGCTGGACTATTTTATCACATATTCCAAACGTAAGACGTTAAGCATGTCAGTGGAACGTGATTCTTCTGTCGTAGTTCGTGCGCCTGAAGGGACACCTGTGGAAAAGATTCACAAAGCTGTAGAATCGCGGAAATTGTGGCTTTACCAAAAGATTAATCACAAGCAAAAATACCCGCCTTGTCGGCAGCACAAAGAGTTTATTTCTGGCGAGACAATAACATATCTAGGCCGCAATTACCGCCTTGAAGTTGTTAATAAGGCAGGAACAGGGATTCAATTTCATTCGCGTTTTATCATTCCAAGAGAAAATCAGCCCAAGGCTGCTCGTCTTTTTCAGCAATGGTATGTCGAAAGAGCAAAGGAACGTATTTCGCGGCGAAGTAAGTATTTTGCTGAATCTATGGGCGTAACATTTAATCTGGTTCTGGTTTCAAACTTGAAAGTGCGATGGGGCTCTTGCACTCCCAGTAGCAACCTTAACTTTAATTGGCGCATCTTGAAGGCACCCACTTTTGTTATTGATTACATTATTGTCCATGAACTTGCGCATTTAATTGAAAATAATCACACTCGCAGATTCTGGAATATAGTATCTGTGCAGGTGCCACGCTGGGAACAGGCAAAAAATTGGCTTCGTGAGCATGGTGATTTGCTTGAAGTTGATTTTTGATTGCTTAATTCCCCTAACTGGCTGGAAGAAAAAGGTGTCCCGGAAAAAGCTAATTGGCTTCGGGAAAATTTCCTTACAGGTACCACTATCGCCGTTATCATTGCCTTGCTTATTCTGCTGGTCAATCCAAAAACTGGTGGCAGGTCTTTTGGCCTCATGCGGAGTTGCCCTGTCTGTGATAAAAGGCTTCTCGGAAATCCCAGTTACTGCTCTGAGTGCGGCATTAAAGTTGCCTAATTCAAACTTCCGTTTTCAGGCTAAAAACAAGGGTAACTACAAGCATCGGATATTTGATCCGAAGATGGCTAACTATTGTTGCGAAGACACACGAGGCTGATTCGTATCTGGTTGTAATCTATTTCACCGTTCAGAAAATCAAAGATGGGCTTCATCTGACCTTGGCGGAAATCGTTCTTGGATTAGCTCCAGCATTCATTTCCAGTGAATTTGCCAGACAATAATCCTTAATAGCGGCAAGAACAACTTCGCCATACTGTCGGCATTTTTTCTCGCCCACTCCCTTAACTTCCAGAAAACCCTCAAGTGTGGAAGGTCTTCGTCTGGCCATGTCTCTCAGTGCCGCATCGCCAAAGACTATATAAGCAGGAATCCTTTTTTTGCCTGCAATAGTTGCCCGTAACTTTCGCAGAGCTTCAAATAATCCCTTATCAACACCATCCCACGAATATGCGACAACTTTTGAAATTTCTGCATGTCTTTCTGCAGGTTTTAACAGGCGAGGTGTTTCCTTGCCTTTTAAAACGCCCCAGCCCTTCTCAGTTACGTTCAGAACATTGTATTCCCCTGTTTTTTCAATGTAATCCTGCCCTATAAGCTGTTCAATCCAATCATGTACAATGTGTTTTGAATAGTCCTTAAGCAGGCCGTAGGTACTGAGTTTGTCATGGTTGTTTTCTGCTATTCGCTTATCTGTCGAACCAGTCAGTACCAAAGCAGTGTAGCCGCCACCAAATCGCTGGTCGAGACGAACAATGCACGACAGTATTTTCTGGGCAGTTGTTAATGCATCATCTATATAATCCAGTTCGCCAAGGCACATGTCGCAAGCGGTACAGTTATCTTTGTTGATGTCCTGGCCGAAGTATCGAAGAATCGCCTTATGTCTGCATACTCCGCCAGTGCAATAGCTATACATTCCGCTGAGCTTGACCATAGCAATCTTCTGAGCTTCTGCAGGCATATCGCTCATCAGGCTTTTCCAAATACCGTAGTCACCGCCTGAATAGAACAGGCAGCATTCAGCCTCAAGACTATCACGACCTGCCCGGCCGCTTTCCTGCTGGTAGTGCTCAAGTGACTTAGGCATTCCTGTGTGAATGACATAACGTACATTCGACTTGTCGATACCCATACCGAAAGCAATAGTAGCTACAATAGTATCAACCTTTTCATTGATGAATTGATCCTGGTTGTTCTTCCGATCTTCATCTGTCATACCGGCATGGTATGGTGCAATACTGTAGCCATGACTGGCCAGTTGGACACACATATTGTCAACGTCTTTACGCCGAATGCAGTAGATAATGCCGGATTCACCTTTGTGCCGGTCAAGCACGGCACAAACCTGTTTTATTACGTTCTTTCGTGGCTGAACTTTATAGACCAGATTTGGCCTATCAAATGAGCCAATCAGCATTGCGGGTTTGTTGAGTCGCAACTGCTCGGCAATATCGTTGCGAACCTGCTCGGTAGCAGTAGCGGTGTAGGCAGCAATAGTAACGTCAGGGAAAATCTGCTTTAATAATCCCAGTTGGCGATACTCTGGCCTGAAATCATGTCCCCACATACTGACACAGTGAGCTTCGTCAACAGCGATAAAAGATAATTCAACCTTTCGCAGAACTTCAAGAAAACCATCTGAAACCAGCCGTTCAGGAGATAAATAAAGAAGTTTAAGCGTTTTATTGTGTATCTTGGCAAAGACAGCTTTCTGCTCGTTGGATGAAAGCGAACTATCGATACGCTCAGCAGGAATACCGCATTCGGCCAATGCATCAACCTGGTCCTTCATCAGAGATATCAACGGCGAGACCACAATGGCAAGTCCCAGCATAGTTACAGCCGGTGCCTGAAAACAAAGCGATTTTCCGCCACCGGTCGGAAGAACCACAATCGAATCCTGACCACGGCTGATACACTCCATAGCCTCCTTCTGCAGCGGCAGAAAGTCATTGTAGCCCCAATATTTATCTAACGCTTTTTGAATATTTTCCATCATAAACAATGTACTCTTAAAGATCAGTTTTAGCAGCTGTTGTGTTTTTAGGTCGGATTCGCTCCAGAGCTTCCATTATCCCATCTCCAAATACAAGAACCGCCAGGTTCAGGCAACTGGTTACGAGTTGAGCCTGTAAGCAAGAGTGTTCCCTGATCGAATGACAGGGATACTTGTGTATGTAAATCTGTTTTGCTCATGGGACCATATCATAACAGCAAACAGCCTTTTTTGCTATATTACGAAGAGTTCTTACTCAAAGAGTGAAACTATCAGTACTTAGCTACCGCTATTTATAGTGAAGCAATAATCCTGCAAAACGTAAAACCAATGGAGTAGCCCGTGCCAACAGAACTGAAAGAAAAAGAGTTCGATATCCTTAAAGCGGTGGCAGAATACCGGCTTCTCACTGCAAATCAGATTGCGACACTTTTGGGCAGGAATAAACAGTCTCTCAGAAGAAAATTAAGCGAGCTTGAAAATCAAGGCTATCTACTGACGCAGTTCCATGAGTTTGGTCGCAGCCGAGGTCGGCCTGACAGACTATTCAGTATTACAAAACAGGGAATTGACGCATTAAAATCGCAAAGTATCCTTGCCGAGAAGACTCCTTATGAAAAGGTGCTGGCCGAAAGTATTTCAACAGTGGATCACCAAATGATGATGAACTGTTTCAGGGTTCATATCAGCTACCTTCAAACAATTCTTGGTAGAATCAAGATCCATTTCCTTTCCTGTAATTCGCCGTTTCTGCCTGAAACCAAGTCTGGTCATTGCTTTATAACAAATTTCGTGGCCGATGCCGCCGGCAAACGAATCTTCACTCCAGACGGTGTTTTTACAATAACCGATACCATTGAAGCCAAAAGTCTTTTGTTTTTCCTTGAGGTAGACTGCGGTAGTGAGACCTTGGCGAGTCCGGAAAGGCACATCAAAGACATCAGGCAAAAGATTGCAAATTACGGCTCATACTTTGACAACCTGGGCTATAAAAGATACGAGGAATTCTGGAACTGCAGGCTGAATGGATTCCGGCTGCTGTTTCTTACCAATGCCTTATCAAGATTGAATAACCTTTGTAGACTTGTTCGCGAGATGCCGCCTTCTGATTATATCTGGCTGACCCAAAGTCAGGCCATGTTTGAGGAAAGTATATCTGGCAATATCTGGATTCGCAACGGCAATATTGAATCTTCCAGACAATCTATTTTGGGCTCGCTCTGTTGTCAGGCACTGCCTCCAGAATAGATCATTTCAACTTCATTTTGATTAGTCTTTTCGCCACTTCAGGTTTTCAATCGATTTGGGTGTCTTGCCTGAACCCCAAAAAAATCTCTTAATTGGCAAAAAGGTACCGTAATTCGCTGTAAAAAAGTCTCCTAAATCGGCCAAATCAGCGAAAAAAGTCTCCTAAATCAGGGTGCAGCATCGTGAAAAAGTACTTTAAATCAACCATCAAGCCACGAATAACCCTATTTATTATAATGGCTTATGACCGGTATCCTAAATCGACTAATATATAAAAAGATACTATTTCAATTACAAACACAAGCAAAGTCATATACAAAGTCAATACTACCCGCAGACCACATGGAAAAGCTATACCCAAGTGTAAGTGGACGGGGTGGGGGTTCGCGAAGCTCCTTTTTATTATTTACTGCCAAAATTCTTGACTGTCGTGACTATCCAATTTACGTAATCGGGATCATAACGACCTGGCGGTTCAATCGCCAATAAAAGGCCGGCTTAATGAATCTTTCTGCGTTTCTACTTAGCAGGATAATCATTTCATTCTGCCTTTCGTGATTCTGCCGAAAAGCGGATGTAACACAATTATTTGGCTTCTCTCTTTGCTTCTTCTGGCTGTCGCTCCGGCCCACGCAGACCCTTTATCGTAAATCTTTCCCCCTACGGGGTCGGCCTTACGGCCTAAAGATTTATCGAAGGGTCTGCTAACGGGCCTCCGCTCTCTGTTTCCGGCGGTTCACCATAAAGTGGGTGAACCGCCCTTAAGCAGTTTAGCCCGGAGGTAGTTAAAATGAATACATACAAATTGAGAGACATAGTCGGTTACATTCGCAGCTTCGGCAAGTTACCAGCGGACGCGTACGGTCAGAGGTTGTCGGTTGAGCGGATGATGGAGTGGTTCGGTCTGGCTGAGAGTCTTACGGTTTCTGAGCAGCAAAAGGTCGAAATCGAGTTGGCTTTGATGATAGAAGCGGAGTTGTACATTGAGAAGGTTAAGCAAGTGAGTGATTTTTCGTAGCCTCCTTTTGGGAGGCCGCCGCTTGGCCCACGCAGCCCCTTTATCATAAATCTTTCCCCGCCTGCGGGCGGGTAAAGGCCTTACGGCCTAAAATTCATTACATGCCGCTTCGCGTTCATGATACTTTATCGTAAATCTTCCACTACTGGCATATGAGCCAATTTAAACCTCTTCGGTTTAACAATCCCGCAAATAGTTGATTTTTTACAAAGTTTCGGGGAGCGGGCTGCTGTTTGAATCCCTAAATTATGATTTCCGGTTTTCAATAATACTGCTCGAAAGCCTTCGAGCCTATTTATTTTTTTGCGGAAAACCGTAAATCATTTACGGGATTCAAACCTACGCCCCCTCCAGCCAGAAACTTTGAAAAAATCAAAATTATTCTTCCCACTCCGTCTTTCGCAAGGAATTGTCGAAAGACGGAGGTTGTTTTAAATGAAACAAGCAACAGAAACAGAAGAGTTTGACGGTGTAGAGATACCGGCATCAGCAGTGCTGAAAAGACAACGCAGAAGCAGGTACGGCAGCATAGCTGACCTTGATAGCAGCGAATTGATTGAGCCGGCAGAGATTGAGAGGATATATTTGAAAAATGAGTTTGCACCGATACTGGCATTGCCTGTAAAGACAAGCAAGGGCTGGGTCAGGCCTAATGTAGATGAGGATGGAACTGTCGAAATGGGCGCTTTCGGAACAGTGGATTTTGACAGGTATGTAAATTTTGACAAGGCCAGATACAAAGTGGAAAAACTCAAAGAAGAGCTTTCCCACGAACGGCTTATGATTGAGCTCATAAGCGGTCAGATAAAGACAATGGCGAAATACAAAATCATCAAGTATGTTTCAGCGGGCATTCTGGATGTCGAAGACATAAGCGATGTAACTATGTATTGCATGGCAAAGCGTTACTTGCGAATGAGAAGATTGCAGCGTGAAATTGCAGAGATTGTCGAGCGAAGCAGTAAGAGGCGGCGGACAATGGCAGAGAAGTTTTTCGAGTCGCTTGATTAGCGACTTCTTTTTTTGCGTCGGTTCACAATAGAGAGAGTGAACCGACGCTGCGTGGTTTACTGGAGGAATTGAAATGAACATTTACAAAAAGCAGGATATTGTTTCATTTATACGAAGGCAGGGCAGGCTTCCCACGGACCAGTTCGGCCAGATATTGCCGGCAGGTGACCTGCTATTATGGTTTGAACTGGATAAATGTCTTACACGGCTTGAGCAGGAAATTATTAAAAAAGAGCTGGCTGCAATGGCGGAGGCACAGGAGGCTTTGGAGAAATTAAGAATTATAGAGAGGTCTCGCACGATTTTGTCATCATGATTTTTTTCATGCTCCGCTTTCGATGTTGGGAGGCTTGACTTTCAGGGGGCCTTGCGGCCCCCTGAAAACCCCCGCATATGAAAGCATTGTTTTTTTTAATTACTGAAAAATTTATAAGTCAGCAAAGACCCTCTTAACACAGTAGTGGTAAGAGGGTCTTTCACATCAGATGAAATAACCCGAGGTAAATAAAATGAATGGACAACAAACGCCAATAGCCAAGTTCCAGGCCGGTCAGGTCTCGGCGGCTCTTTGGGAAAACCAGGTGCAGATAAAGGGCAGGACTGTAACCTTGCTGAAGGCAACGGTTCAAAGGAGGTATAAGGACAAAGACAGTGGCGAGTGGAAATCAAGCGGCTCATTCGGCAGGAATGAAATACCGCTGGCCATATATTGTCTTCAGAAGGCTTTTGAAAAGATTATTGAAAAGCAGAAAGACAGCTCCAATGGAGATAATGTGGAAGATATTTCAATGATGGAATGACCGTTTTATTTAACGGTCTTTTTATTTTAAAATAAAGCAAGGTGAAACAAAGATGAATACTCCCGTACGCAATTTTGATTTGGGCGAATGTTTTTGTGATATCAAGTGTATCCATGGCCACCCGGTAAGGATTTTCAATCTTGGCCGCGGCCATTATGCAGCCTGTGATGCCTGCCGCAGCTATACATTTCTTGGTGCAAATCTTATGAGCGGCTGGCGTAATGAAAACGAAGATATCTGGCAGAGAAATTTAAACAGTGTACGAGATTACAGGTTCGTAGAATGATTTAACAAAGGCTTCTTCTCTTGATATGAGAAGAAGACCTTTTGCTTTTGACAGAAGGTCTGAAGGTGAAAAAATGGGAGAAATGGAAACGGTTAAAGGAGTCGGCCCGCGAGTCTTGCCGATAGTTCTGTATGAAGGTCAGCAGTATTTTGCAGACTTGAGGCTTAATGAATTCAGGCCGGTAAGAGGTTTTGAATCCATAGCGTTTAACAGTGAAGATGGGCAGATTATGTGCAGGCACACCGGTGTAGTTATCTGTCAAAGCTGCCGTATGAGTGCTATTATTTCATCATATAATCTACAAGAACCACTTCGCTGCATGCGATGTTTCAGCAGTGAGCTTATATCTTAGTACGAATGAAAAGCGTTTTAATGGCGGAGGTGAAAAAATGCAAATTCAAGCCAACCAGATATCGCGGGACTGGACTATCCTGCATAAAGGCAGGAAATTCCAAGTGAATTTTACCGACAGCGACAGCCAGACTCTTGCGCTGCTCAACAGAGACAACTGGGAAATCTGGGAAGAGACCGATGATGAAACAGAAGAGCTGGATGTCTATATCTTTAAAAACAGCACACCGCAGCAAAAGAAAATAGCAGAGGAAAATATCAGGCTTGCAGAAGAATTGATAAAATTCTGCATTAAAAACTGGGATAACAAGTTCATGCAGGAAATCAAAAAAGATATGCAGCGGCTTATCAGCGTATCTTATACTGATTTCAAATAAAATTGGCGAGTTACTCCGCGGTTAAAGCGAAGCGGGCAGCGAAGTTACAGATCTCACAACGCGCGAGCTCTAATACCAATTGGTATTAATCCATACAGTCATCGCAGACTTCGCTTAGCCATTTTTCAAACTCAATTCCTGCCATAATAGCCTCTCGTTCATGAGGTTCTGCTGTTAGATACTGGCGGGACAGCATCCCAGCTCTATTATCTGATCTTTGCTGCAGAATTCTGAGCATGCGTTCTTTGAAAGCATTCATTTTTATTATCACCGGCAGACTAAAATCTGCCCTGATTTATAAATTTTATTGTATTTAGCCTGTTTGCTCAGGCTTTAGCTACCAGCCAGTGGCATCAAAAAACAAAAGGTTTAAATATAAGTAGCCCATTACCACCCTTTAGGAGCAAATTCACAGGTGCAAAATGGACCAAAACTTTTCAATCTCACAAGGGCCGGTATTCGGGGCAGGTTATATGCCGTATTTTTATCAGGCAGGAAAATTTCTATTATATGAATTACCTCAAGCAAATTCTAAATCTTCAAATTTTTCAGAAATCAGCCGTTACGACTTTACTTCTGATTTGGTGTCCAAAAGGAACTGGCCAAGATCGCCGACTGTGGAAGATATTGTCAGCAGGGGCTATTTCGCCATCCCGGAGTCCGAACCAGAGACAGCAATAATCTCTGATAAAAAACATACTTCCAAACTTGGTCTCGACGATGTTATCAGTCAGATAAGAAGCAGATACCAAATATATGAAAACAATATTTATGAAATTGAGCTTGGCAAATGCCATGCAATCAATTCTTCGCATTCAGTTATAGCCGACAGAGGCGGTGTTTG
>Ga0209417_1003092_pt1 | contig 23325 bp, 13 predicted proteins | sample RifGroF2_FD_184002 | JGI IMG/M metagenome (GOLD analysis project Ga0209417, IMG submission 184002) | Groundwater microbial communities from Rifle, Colorado, USA - Groundwater F2 (SPAdes) (version 2) | ecosystem: Environmental > Aquatic > Deep subsurface > Groundwater | place: Rifle, Colorado... | reverse complement strand
TGTCTTGCTTTCCGGATAATCAGGCCTTCGTCCTCAAGGATATTAAATGCTGACTCCACCACCTGCTTGCTGGTTAAGAAATTCGCAGCCAGATTCCTTGAACTCTGGATTTTATCGCCTGGGCGCAACTTGTCGCTTCCAATCCCCTCCCTGAGAAAATTGGCCACCTGTTCTGTCTTCGATAATACAGCCATCAATTCCATACTCGACCTCCATTGCTGGCATTCATTAATATTATAATATGCCAGTTAATGCCAACTTCAAGAGGTTAAAGAAAAAATAATCAATTTATTTTAAGACCGACAAGTCTTTCTTGCATCTGTAGAGTATTGATGTCACTCCGAAAAATGGATTAGTTCTGTCCTGTATAATCATGTTTAATTTTATGCTTCACATTCGGAGGAATTGTCAAAGGATATGCGAAACCATCTTTCAGCATTTGCTCATTGAGCATGACAAAACGGCTGTTTTTATCGAGGATGTAGACATAGGCGAGGATACGGCCGTATTTGTCGAGTTTCTGGGCATCGTATTCAAGATAAACGGATTCGGTGGTTCCAATGAGTTCTTTCAGGTGCGCCTTTGACTTCTCACCAAGCTCAAGGATTGTCTTTTGATCCTTGTCCTGTTGCCTCATCTGCAGATTAAGACGCTTATTCGGCCTTGATTCCGGGGCATCTATCCCAATCATCCTGACTGAGACCTCTTCCCCCTCATCATCCTTCACCTTTATCGTGTCCCCGTCGTTGTTATAACTATGCCGGATACGTCGGCAGGCCACTGTCCAGGGGCAGTTTCAAAAGGAAAATAATTTTCTTCATTCGTCTGGCACGTACTGGACATTGTCAGAGCTAAGCTGAATATTACAGTTTTGCAAAACCAGAAGAACAGGAAGATACGGATCTATGACGTGGCCTTCTAAGATCACAGCCGTGCTGATAGGGCTTCTTGGCGCCTGCATCATCTGGGTTTTCCAGCCGATCAACAACTTCCTCCTGAACAATTCATACATCGCCGACAACTACATTCCCGAGATGGGTGTTGCGATGATTGCAATCCTTGTGCTCTGCGTGAATCCAATACTGCGCCGTTCCGCACCGCAGTACGCCCTGAGCTTCCACCAGCTCGCGCTGATATTCGGCATAATCCTGGTCGCATGTACGATGTGCCAGTTCACTAGGATATTTCCACACGCCTTCGCCAGGGTGAACAGGGACGCCATACGGGAGAAGGTCCTCAATGACATTCACAGGAACATGAACCTTCCTAAAGTTCTTTATATTGATCCCATAACCGCCAAGGAGGCGCCCGCCACAGGGCCTTTCCTCGAAAAGGTCGAGGCAGTGAAGGACATTCCGTGGTCGGCCTGGGCCGGACCTGCGATCGCCTGGGGGGTGATGGCGTTCTCCTGCTTTTTAATGATGTGCGGGCTCGCGCTGATCCTTTTTCCGCAGTGGCGCGACAACGAAAGGCTTGCATTCCCTCTGCTGACAGTGCAGCAGACTATGATAGAAGATCCGGAAAAGGGCGGTTTATTTCCTCCTATTTTCACCAACAAGATATTCTGGTTCGGATTTGGAGTCGTGTTTTTAATGCACATGATGAACGGGCTGAACCATCACACCGGCCAGATGGTTCCCACATTCCCTCTCAAATGGAATTTGTGGACCGCCTTCTCTCAGGGCATGTGGAACTACATGGACTGGTACATAAAGACAGGATCCATTCTTTTCATAATGATAGGAATAACTTATTTCATGCCGAACAGGGTGGGATTCTCTCTGTGGTTTACGATGATACTCCTCCAGATCTACAAGATGATAGGTTACGAATACTTCGCTCCTTTCTTCCCGGCATCGGTCGAAGACAACAGGAATGGCGTCACTTTCGGAGTCGCCCTTGTGATACTCTGGCTGGGACGAAAGCACTGGGTTGCGGTATTCAAATCGATGTTCCGCACGGCTGAGACGGACGACGACTCCAGGAACAGGACGGCAGGCTGGATCTTCTCCTCGGGACTGATTATCCTGCTGGCCTGGGAGCTATGGGTGGGACTGCCGTTGCACTGGGCGCTGGTATTCATCGGAATCTTCTTCATAACAAGCCTCATAATGGCGAGAGTCGTTGCCGAAACAGGTATCCCGTTCATCGCAAACAACACCACCATCATGTCCCTGCTTTACGTCGTGCCAATAAAACTACTGGCGGCAAAAGTCATCTTCATCGGTGGAATATTCGATTTCATAATTGGTCCAGGATCCTCGCGCACTTCCGCCACGGTCTATTTCCTGCATGCATTCGGCATAAACAAGGACAACAAGCCACGCCAGGTTGCGAGTCTCGCAAAATGGCTCATGGGCGTACTGGTCGCCGGATTCATCGTGATGGGAGTCGTCCATCTTTGGCTCGGTTATACCTACAGGGGATCCTTGGACGGTGACAAATGCCCGATCTCCTACTGGGGCAGCATGAACGGCAACTGGGGAGTACATGATCCTCTGAAGGCCTATGACAGGGGAGCATGGAACAATTCCGTCCAATACAACCAGCCATTGCATCTTGCAGTCGGATTCGTGCTGGGAATCGGCCTGCAGATCATGTGCCTGCTCTCTCCCAGCTGGCCGTTGCATCCGATAGGGCTCATTATGATGGGGACGTGGTTCCTCGGGATGTCCTGGTTCAGCATTTTCCTGGGGTGGTCCCTTAAGACCCTGATAACGGGTTATGGCGGAGCACGAGCATACCGTCTCGCAAAACCTCTCTTCCTGGGATTCATCATTGGAGAGGTGTTCGCCGCAATACTCTGGGCGCTTGTCCCGGTGATCATAATCGCGTTCGGCGGAAATCCCGCGGAAGTCGGGCACATAGTGATCGTGCCGCAGTGAGGGAATTCAGACGACAGAGGGCAGATGACAGAGGACAGATGACAGATGACAGAGGACAGAGGACAGAGGACAGAGGACAGAGGACAGAGGACAGAGGACAGAGGACAGAGGACAGATTGGATTCATAATGTAACACAGGCGTCTCGCCTGTAATTAAATTACAGGCCAGAGGCCTGTACCACATTCTTAAGGCGAAGAAATGAAGAATAGGGCAATAAAAAATATCTTTGCGATTTTCGCGGCATTTGCAATTCCGGCCGGGCTTTTGGCTGAAGACGGCATGATTGCGCAGATACGCAGCGATGCCGGAAAATTCTGCGCCACTTCCGACCGTTCAGTTGGAAGTGAAGATGCCAGAAAGACCGGCGATTTCATAATAAGCACCGCTTCATCCCTCCCGAATGTAAAGGTATTTGTCCAGGAGTTTCCTGTCATAGTCCCTCATACGATCAAATCCGAGATACGGATCGGACAGGGAGGATTCGCAGGGAGCCACAGGATTTATCCGGTATGGCCCGACAACGTGCGCCTCAAGACAACTCCTCCTGAAGGAATAAGCGGAACTCCGATCTATATAGGCAAAGGAGAGTTCCAGGAAATCCCCGGCAGCAGCATCAGAGGGCAGATCGCAGTGATGGAGATGTCGGCGTATGGTTTCGGCAACTGGTGGCGCGCATTCGATTTCGGAGCGACGGCCGTGATCCTCCTCGGATCCGGCGAGGATACCCTGAGCCTGCCCACCGACATGCCGTTCTACAAGCCGCGCTTCTATCTGCCTGAAGGAAAGCTTGCCGACGCACTGCGCCGGGGCGAAATAAAAAACGCCACTGTTTTCTGCAGCCAGGAATGGAAGACGGTAAATGCGAGGAACATTATAACCGTTGTCGGCAAACCCGCTCTGTCAGCCTCTTCCAAGGAAGGCCACCATTTCCTATGGAAGCCGGTAAATGAAAAAACCATGCTTGCCTTGACCGGCAAAAAGGATGCTTCAACCAATCCCGTCCTGGTGATCGCGGCGTGCTATGACGCGATCAGCATCGTGCCAGATCTTTCTCCCGGCGCATACAACGCCGTCAATTCATCATTCCTGCTCAACCTTCTCAGGAATTTCTCGGTCCATCCTCCTGAACGTCCCGCTGTCATCGCCTTTGTAGAAGGCTATGGGATAAACCAGCTTGGGATGCGCCAGCTGATGGCGATGCTTTCACTGGATCCCGAAGACATCACCCGTAAAAGCTATGAGGAGCTGCTGGCGAAGCAGCTGGCGGAATATGAGAAGGCTTCAAGCCTTGTCGACGGACTGGGCAAGGATGGACTGGGCGCACTTTTAAAACTGCATGACAGGAAGAAATATGAAATCCTCCAGCGATATGTAAAGGACGAACTGAGCCCTGAAATAATAAATCTCAAGGATGAGACCGGCAAGCTGAGGCTCCTCATTACAAAGGTTGACGGGGAGGAACGGGAGAAGGCGAAGGCCGATCTGGCGGTCAAGACTGCGAGGCTGGAAATCCTCAACAGGCTTCTCTGCCAGATCATCATCAACGGTAAAATAGATCCGGATCTTAACGATGAGGCCCTGAAGGTCTGGGCCAGTCTCTGCAAGCGCGTTGATTCGCAGCTTGAATCAATGAAAAATAGGAGCGGATATTTCAGCAGGCTTGATGAGATCAGATCTGGAATACTCAAGCTCGCCGGGCTTGAGTCATCGGCCAAATACGCATTTCCGTTCATAATAGGAATTGATATCACGGATGCCGGTTGCAACGTCGGGCCGGCCCTCTGGTGCAAGCATCTGGAAGTAAATGAGCTCGAGGCGTCCAGGGAATTCACAAGATGGATGACGTCGTTCATAACTGATCCGGCCAAGGAGCTCGCAGGCATTTCGCAGGAGCAGCTTTCAGAACTCGGGATTGATCAGGGGAACATAAAGTCCCTTATAAGTTCGTTCATGAATACTGAAGCAGTGGATGGAGGATCGTTTGAACGTCTCATCCGAAGCAGGCTCCCGACGCTCTCCCAGGAGAAGATGGATATTATCATCCACAAGATCAAATTGAGCAGGAGCGAGGGTGGCGCCGCCGGAGAGGCAATTTCAAATACGCTCAAGGACGAGATCCTTGACTTGACGCAGGAGGAGATGCAGAGGCTGACCAAGTCCGTCATGAACCGGCAGTCGATGGAGGATTCCTCCGCTCCGGAATCGTTCATGCCGGAAGGTGTCGGACTTCTGACTTCTCAGGCCAACGGATTCGGAATGCAGGGCGTCACCTGGTCGACGCTTGAAGGGATACGCTCGCGGTTCGACACACCCCAGGACACTTTTGAAAATCTCAACTGGAAACGGCTTGAGCCGCAGCTGCGCCTGACATCCATTGTCCTAACCTCCATCTTGAACAGCAGGAGCTTCAAAGCCAAGGCAGGAGAGGATTCCGGATGGCCCCGTTGGAGGATGCCATACGGGACCGTTGTCGGTGAATCTGTCGCCGGCACGATTCCGAAGACTCCCGAGGCAGGGCTTCTTGTAAACTACACCAACGTAAACTGGTGGAGCCCGTGCAACAAGGTGCGTGGCGTAAGAGGAATGGAGATGGCACGGACTGATGCGGACGGGACGTTCATGTTTCCTCCTGTGCGGATTCCCAACGACTGGAGGACCGAGTGGAAGCGCCTCAACGCATACATGCTTTCCGACGACGGCAGGATTGTCCGCGGAATTTCCGACATAAACACGACGGTCGTGGGCAATCTCTCATCGGTTTTCAGCCTGCGCTCGCGTCCTCCGATGAAGCCGCTCAGGGCCGTAATGTTCGAAGGGGTGGAACTGGAAGGACCCGTGATCAAGGATCCGAGGTACCAGTGCCAGCTCAACGAATACAAGTTGTTCGATGTCGGACGAGGCGGAACTCCGAAGCGCTACAACTTCAGGTTCGCCTTTGGCAGGATGACGGGACTTCTCCAGAAGGACACCCGCTGGCAGCTCATCTTCAGGATCGGTTCTTCAAACAGGATGGCACTCATGAATGTACCGGAGGATGCGGCCAAGGGACTGATATCCCTCAGGGAGGCGTTGAGCGTCGGATACAGGGTCGATGAAGTCCTTCCCGCGCTGCCGGAGGAAATTTCCGCGACTGACTTCTACAGGATCGACGAATGGCGCCTGAGGAACCTCGAGAGCGCAGGCGTCGTCTGCAGATCAATAAGGAACATACATGCGGAAACCAATGAATGGTTCAAGAAGGCTGAAGAGGCGAGGAAGAACGACGACGGTGCCGCGATCAAGCGTTCCGCAAGCGCCGCTCTGGCAAACGAGATCCGTGTGTATCACGCGGTGCAGAACCAGGCCGACGATGTGAGCCGCGGTGCAATATTCCTTCTTCTGCTGCTGGTGCCGTTTTCAATCGCGATGGAGCGCCTGCTCTTCGCGTCCGCCGGAATTGGAAGGCAGATCGTCCTGAGTTCGACGGTCTTCTTCCTGATGTCAGGCCTGCTTTCAAGCTTCCATCCGGGGTTCCGGATAACATCGCAGCCGATAATAATTCTTCTCGCATTCTCTGTTCTTCTCCTGAGCCTGATTGTGATCGTCATGGTCTTCCAGAAGTTCAAGGGCGACATGGAGGAGATGCAGCGCGGCTCCCTCGCCGAGGCCAGCGGTGCGCAGATCAACCGGGCCGGCGTCATATTCAGCGCGATCTGGCTCGGAATAGCGAACATGCGGAAACGCCTGCTGAGAACCATCCTCACTGGATTTACGATCGTGCTGATCACCTTCTCGCTGCTCTGTTTCACTTCGTCATCGTCGTATCAGGACAAGAGGGTGACGACTTTGGAAAAGTGCGGCAGGCAAAATGCACCGGGGATACTCATACAGCATCCTGCAATGCGCGCCCTTGACACCGAGATGGAGGAGAACATCAGGAACTTCCTCGGCTACAAGTATGGGACATCCGGCCGTTACTGGATTGTACAGACCAATCCCAACTGGAGGCTGCATGTCAGGAATCCGCTCACGAACAAGCTTGCCGCGCTCAAGGGCGGTCTAGGTCTTTATCCCTCTGAATCAAAGATAGGGGTCATTTCAAAATATCTCCCGGACTGGGACAAGTTTGTAGGAGGCGACGGATGCTATCTCACCAGGAACACCGCAGAACAGCTTGAACTGAAGCCCGGAGACAAGGTGAATGTCGCCGGACGGGAACTGGCATTGATAGGGACTTTCGATTCCAAGGATTTTGTGCAGAAGGGCAGGAAGCTCGATGGAAATCCGCTGGTGCCGATCGATTTTACCATTGAAAAGGACAATGGATCCCTGAACCAGAAGGCTGTCGAGGGCGAGATGGCCAGCGGAAACATGTTTGCGGCTTCCGACGCCTTCAGATATGCCTCTCCTGATGAAATAATAATAATTCCTGCGCTTCTCGCAAGGAAGATGGGGGCCTCCCTCAGGAGCATCGCCGTAGAATGCACCGCCGAAAATGCCGCACAGATAGCGGACAATCTAATGAAACTGCTGGTATATCCGGTCTATTACAGCACAGGAGGGGAGGTGAAGGCGATCGTCTCGACTCCTCTGCTCCCGAAGGCGCCGCGCAAGCTTCTCATACCGATAATCATCGCCGCCCTGATCATCTTCAACACCATGCTCAATTCCATCGCCGAACGCAGGAAGGAGATCCACATCTACAGCAGTCTCGGCCTCGCCCCCAACCACATCGGCGTCCTTTTCCTGGCTGAAGCCCTGACCTACGGAATGATGGGATCCGTATTCGGCTATGTCGCAGGACAGGGCATTGCAACAGTCCTCACAAACTTCAATCTGATGGGCGGAATCACGCTGAACTACTCGGGATCGAACGTGATAATGACAATGGGACTGGTTCTTCTTGTCGTCACCCTTTCCTCGATCGTGCCAGCAGTGATGGCTGCGAAAGTCGCAAGCCCGAGCAGTGACCTTGACTGGCGCGTCCCGAAACCAAAGGATGGTGTCATCTCCGATCTTCTTCCGTTCACTGTAAATTCGCACGCCTCCCACGGGCTTGTCTCCTTCCTCTTTGAATATATCGACGCACACCGCGACGGCGCCATTGGGAATTTCACCTCTGACAAGCTCGTTGTAAAAGAAGGAGATTCGGACGGACACATAACCGTCGAAGGCGTTGTCTGGCTATCTCCGTATGATCTCGGCGTGCGGCAGGATTTCTCGATACAGATCGCTCCGACAGGCGTCGAGGATATTTGCAGCCTCAAAATATTTCTGCGCCGGGAGGCCGGAGAAGAACGTTCATGGTGGAGGCTCAACCGCGTGTTCATCGGGGATCTCCGCAAACAGCTCCTCGGCTGGAGGAATGTATCATCTGAAAGAATGCTCAAGTATGTAGCTGAAGGAAGAATGAGAACTGGGAAAAAGCAGAAAGCAATTTAAAATTCGAATTTGAAAAAGAATGTGGAACAGGCGTCTCGCCTGTGGAGAAAATAAGAGAATTACAGGCCAGAGGCCTGTACCACATTGGAAGATTATAAGAAAAGTGGAAATGGCGGTATGAGGGAAGATACAGAATATAAAGAATTCAGGGATCTGATGAAACGTCCCGAGAAGTTCGAGGACGGTTTCAACAAGGGAACTGTGCTCATGGGGCTTTTCGTCGGCCTCGTGATGGCTCCTGCCTCCGTCTACATGAATCTTGTCGCCGGACTCCACATGGGCGCGGCCGCACAGTGGGTCACCGTCCTCCTCTACGTCGAGATCTCCAGAAGGGCGTTCAAACGGCTGAGCCGTCCGGAAATCTTCGTCCTCTTCTACATGTGCGGCGCGGCTATCGCGGCGGGCGGACAGGACTGGCTGTGGCGCCAGTTCCTTGTGCAGAGCGAGGAGATGAGGAAGATGGGGCTCATCGAATATATCCCCGCCTGGTTTGCTCCGACGGATCCTGCGATCCTCGCAAAACGCAGTTTCCTCATGTGGGAATGGCTATGGCCGATCGGAATAACATGCCTCATGATGCTCCTCCAGCGAATAGATCATTTCGGACTTGGATACGTACTCTTCAGATTGACCGCAGACGTTGAAGAGCTTCCTTTCCCCATGGCGCCTGTCGGAGCGGCAGGAATGACGGCACTGGCGGATGCCTCGGCTGACAGGGAGACCTGGCGCTACCGGGTATTTGCAATGGGCGCGATACTTGGAATTTTCTTCGGGGCCATCTACATAGCCCTTCCAAGCATAACAGGTTCATTGCTTGCGGAACCGATCCGTCCGATCCCTCTGCCGTTCGTGGATCTGACAAGCTATACCGAAAAAGTACTGCCCGCCTCCCCGATCATGTTCTCGTTCGATCTCGGATATGTCATCTTCGGCATGGTGATGCCGTTCTGGGCCATCATAGGTTCGCTATTCGGAGTCCTGTTCACGATGTTCTTCAATCCAGTGCTCCAATATACTGGATATCTCGGTGGATGGGAGCCCGGTCTTAATGCGATGGATACGGTGAGATCCAATGTGTTCGATTTCTATTTCAGCTTCAACCTCGGACTTCTGTTCGCGGTCGCCGCCATCGGAATCCTGCACATGTACAAGACTTTCAAGAAGAAGAAAAAGGAGGCCGACGAACTGGGGAAGGCGGGGATCGACTGGAACAAGCTCTTCAGGGCGCCTGAGGGCAGGGGAGACTTCTCCATCTGGATAGGCGTGGGGATATATGTCTTCTCAACATTGACATATGTCCTGGCCACATACTTCCTGGTCAACTACGGTTCAGGACCGCTCGCAGGAAACATGTTCCCGTTCTGGCTTCTCTTCGTATACGGTTTTGTATGGACTCCGTTCATCAGCTACATCTCCGCGCGAATGGAAGGACTCGTCGGACAGCAGATGCAGATCCCGTTTGTCAGGGAATCGACTTTCATTCTCTCCGGATACAAAGGTGCGGCGGTCTGGTTTGCACCGATTCCCCTGCACAATTATTCATATCAGGTCCTGCAGTTCCGGCAGATGGAGCTTACAGGGACGAAGTTTACATCCCTGATAAAGGCTGAAATAATAACCTATCCTCTTATGATAATAGGAACCATGATTTTCGCGCAGTTCATCTGGTCGATCGGACCGGTCCCGAGCGAGATGTTCCCCTATGCGAATGAATTCTGGGAGCTCCAGGCGTATCAGCAGGGACTCGTCTATACGGCGACTCTTCCAGGAGAAGTTCTGAATCCGTTCCGGGAATCGTTCCGTCCGGACCTGATCTTCGGAGGACTTGGAATTGCCCTGGGCCTTTATGGTATCCTCGCGTATTTCAATCTGCCGGTCTTCCTGGTCTATGGAATGATCCGCGGCCTCGACCAGTCGTTGCCGCACACGATAATCCCGACCATAATCGGTGCTATCATAGGACGTTATTTCTGCAGGAAATGGTTCGGAGACAAATGGCCCCAGTACAGGGTCGTGTTCGCCGCCGGTTTCGGAGCGGGTATGGGGCTTATAACAATGTTCGCACTTGGAATCGTGTTCATGAGCAAGAGCGCAAATCTGTTTCCGATATGAGGAGGGAGACAGTAATCAGTGGTCAGTAATCGGTGATCAGTGTAATTGGAAATTTATGGGAGCGCTGGCCTCTGGCCGGCAAATTTGCTTAGTGATTTGAATTTTGAAAATCAAAAATAGACAATCGAAAATGTTTATGGCAGTGGAAAAACAAATTGAAACTGACTTCATAAGCTGGCAGGGTTTCAGCATGCCGCTCATGAGGGAATGGCGCCCGCTCAGGATCGAGGGCGTATTTAAAAAAGGCTCGATCACCATTGGAGATGTTTCAGGCCCGCTGTTCGAAGCCAGATGGCTCAGGCCGGGCGCTGCGGACTTTGACGGACGCGCCTGGATTGATAGTAACAAGATGAAATCGAACGACAAGATTGCTTCTGCTCCGCCCCGTCCGCAGGGTTTTACATCCGTAGGATGGATAAAGGGTTTCGAGGAGAAGGACTCCGGCAAAAAGACTGTGTGGTGGGGTTATTCAGTTGAGGGACAGATCATTCTCGAGATCATTATCAGCGAACTTGTGGAGCCTGCAGCATATGAATGGATCATCTCGAATGTCCTGCCTTCTGTCAAGGTCTTCAAGCCCGAGGAGGAATGGACCTGGAGGATATTCAGCGCCCAGTTCAAGGTCCCGGCAGGATTCATCCTTGAAAGCCACAAGTTGAACAATGGCGACATGTCCCTGTGTTTCAGGCGCCCCAGGAAGGAGAGGCTCATATTGCGCCAGGTATATCCTGCGGAACTCGCACTCAGCAGGCGCGCGCTGGAAAAATGGTTTGAAAATTCTCCTTTCAGCGAGAGAAGACGGTTCAGCGAGGCGAAGGACGGCTGCAGATCTGTCGGGAAAAAGGACTTCACGGTCGATGGCTGGAAACTTGTCCCGTTCCCTCTCGGATTTATAAGGCCGCGCAGATGCAGCAGGATCGCCGTGGTCGATGATGCAAGCGACAGGATTTTTTTAACTGAATATGAATACGGCAAAAGGGATTCCGGAGAGATCGCCCAGGTCGCTGTCAAAGGAATGCGCGGAGGAACGGCATGAACTTGTTTGGGAACATTGTTAAAAGCAGTTCAATCGACCGCAGTGCGGCCCTGAACGCGTGTCCGATCCGCACGAATGCCGTGAAGGTCGAGGAGAAAAAGGAAAAGGTTTATGTTACAGTTCTTTTCCAGAGGCCGAAGTGGCAGCGGTGGCTCGGTGCGGAAGAGGAATGCCGGCGTTCTTTCGGGCTGGACAAGTATGGTGCAGAAGTGTACCATGCCTGCGACGGCGATACTCCAGTCAGGAAAATCGTCGACAAGTTTGCAAGAAACCACAAGCTGAGTATCGCTGAAGCGGAGATGTCCGTAAGCACGTTCATCCAGACGCTTCTGATAAAAGGACTGATTGTGATGGAAGTTCAAAAAAAATGACATGATTTTAACGCTGAAAGCGTGTAGTGATAAAGCCTATGGTTTCAACCATAGGTATTTAGGATAGTTATTATTCCGTCCTGAAGGGACGGAGTAGAAAAGGGAAAAATGGCACAAGATAAAAAATTAAATCTGGGAATACCTCCGTCTCTTCAAGACGGACGAATTATCTATGATTTACCTGTGGTTGAAACCACAGGCTTTATTACCCTATCCCTTCGGGATAAAGAAAAAATGAATAAAAGTGTCAAATCAAAACCAGGACTTGACAGATTATGAAGACAGAAAATGAAATAATGGAAATCGAGTCTTTGCCTCTGGGCAAGATAATCAGCATCACCTGCAAGGGGATCAAGATCCGGATATGGCGTTCCCTCATAGTGGTGTCCGGGATAGTCCTGGCGATCGCGTTTTTGTCGTACATCCTGTGTTCCGACGGTTTCGCGCAGAACGTTTCAAAGGCTGCAGGAAGCATAGTGGAGCAGGGCAGTCCGGAAAAGATCCAGGAGCTCAAGGACCAGCGCGTCCAGACTTACTGGATGGTCGGATTGGCGATACTCATCAGTTTTGTCGGCATCGTGAACGCAATGCTTATGAGCGTTACTGAGCGGTTCCGTGAAATCGGTACGATGAAATGTCTTGGCGCGATAGATTCGTTTGTGCTGAAGATGTTCCTGATAGAGAGCGTAATTGAAGGTGTTATCGGGGCGCTGCTGGGCGTTCTTGCGGGAATTCTAATTGCTTATGTTGAAGGCGTGTTCACATATGGTTCGGGTGTCTGGTCGCTGCTTCCGTTAGCTTGGCTCCTCGGGGTTGTAGCCTTCTCTTTTGTGACCGGAGTCATTATCACCGTTGTTGCGGCGCTGTATCCCGCAAGAGAGGCCTCGAAAATGATGCCAGTTGTCGCGCTTAGGGCAGAACTGTGAAGGGAAAGATATGAATATCCAATATCCAACAAGGAATATCCAATGTCCAAGTTAATTAATATTTGAAGGAGCGCTGGCGTCTCGCCGGCAATTAAAATACTGGGATAGAATGTCGGAAATGAAACAAAGTCCTGAAAAGAAAGAGACCGCTGAGCAAGCGGAAGCGAGCCTTTCCACCAACTATGTGGTGCGTGCCATCGGCGTGAAAAAGGTCTACACCATGGGTGCGGAAAAGGTTCATGCTCTGCGCGGAGTCGACTTTGCTGTCCGGCGTGGCGAATACATTTCCATCATGGGCCCTTCCGGCTCCGGGAAAAGCACGCTCTTCAACATGATCGGCGGACTCGACAAGCCGAATGAAGGACAGGTCTACATCGACGAAGTCGATATCGCCGCCCTCAATCCTGTGGAACTCGCCTGGTTGCGTTGTCACAAGGTCGGATACATTTTCCAGACATACAATCTCATAACCGTGGCGACTGCGCTCGACAATGTAATGCTGCCAATGACCTTTGCCGGAATGCAGCAGGCTGACGCCCAGGACAAGGCCATAAAGATTCTTGAGAGGGTAGGGCTCGGAGAAAGAGTCCTCCACAAGCCTCTCCAGATGTCAGGAGGCCAGCAGCAGCGCGTCGCGATCGCCCGCGCCCTTGCAAACAGCCCGTCGATCATCCTTGCCGACGAGCCGACTGCAAATCTTGACAAGAAGACCGGTCTCCAGATCATAAATCTGCTGAAGGAACTTAACATGACGGAAGGTGTCAGCATCATCACCGCGACCCATGACCACAAGATGCTTGATATATCCGACAGGATAGCGTGGGTCCGCGACGGCCAGATAGAGAAATTCCAGAAGCGTTCCGAACTTGAAATCAAGGAAGGTGAGATGCATGTCCAGTGATACGGTAATATCTATAAAGAATGTAAAACGCTGCTACCGCATGGGCGGGGAACAGGTCTGGGCGCTTGACGGCGTGGATCTCGACATCCAGCGCGGCGAATACATTTCGATCATGGGACCTTCAGGTTCCGGGAAAAGCACGCTGTTCAACATGATCGGCGGACTTGATCTTCCAAGCGAGGGCGAAGTGACGATTGACGGCGCCTTCCTTACGAAGATGAACCAGAAGCAGCTCGCATACATCCGCTGCAGGAAGATCGGTTATATTTTCCAGACATTCAACCTGATAGAGGTGATGTCGGCCCTGGAGAACGTAATGCTCCCGATTATTTTCAGCGGAGCTTCCGATGAGGAGGCGAAAAGCAAGGCCATAGGGATTTTGGACAAGGTAGGTCTTTCAGGACGTTACGATCACCGTCCTTCACAGCTTTCCGGCGGACAGCAGCAGCGAGTCGCTGTTGCTCGGGCTTTGGCAAACACTCCGGCGATCCTTCTTGCTGACGAACCTACTGGAAATCTCGATCTCAAGACCGGCGAGGATCTTATCCGGACTCTCCAGAAGCTCAAGGACGACCTCGGTGTCACGGTCATAACTGCAACCCATGACAACAAGATGCTGGCGGCATCCGACAGGGTCATCTATCTCGAGGCAGGAAAAATCATCGACATCAAGACCAAGGAACATCTATCATTCTCATTTGGCAAGATCGGCTGACACACGCATATTGAGAATTTGGCGGACTACTGGACTGCCGTCTTTTCCATCAAGCGGTTCAGCGGACGAATCTCAGCGTCCTGATCTGGAACGGACTGAAATCCAATCGGCATGAGCCGGATGAAGTCTTCACTTCCCGTTTCTGATTCTCAAGCATGTCGGTCTCAAGGAGCTTTTTGAATGGAAGGCTTGTGCGAAGTTCGCAGGTGGTTGTCGTACGCGCCGCCTCGTAAAGGCGCACGATGACATCGCCCGAACCATCTTCCGCAGGCTTCACCGTTTCGATGATCACGTTCTCCTCGTCGATGCGGAAGAGGCTTTTCCTTAAGGATCCGCCTTCGGCGGCAAACGCCGGAATGTTCAGCTCGTAGGCGGAACGGATCAGCCCGCTGCTGTGAAACGCACCGTTCCAGCAATAGAATGAATACGTGAATTCCTGCAATCCCTTGTCGGCGTCCATGTCAGGTGCAAGAGGAGATCTGAGGAGAGTCAGGTTGATGCTGTTCTCCTCGACGCTCACCCCGTACTTGCAGTCGTTCAGGACGGCGGCTCCGCGCGATTCCTCGGCAAGCGCGGCCCACTTGTGGTTGCACACCTCGAACCTGGTCGCATCGTAGGGCCGTGTCGAATGAGTAGGCCTGCGCGTGTGGCCGAACTGGATCTCGTGGAGCGCATCCTCCGACTTCACGCTTACAGGGAAATTAGCCTTGAGCAGCTTGTGGCTCTCTTTCCAGTCAACAACAGTCTTGAAGTCGATCCTGCGGCTTCCGGCGTAGATCACTATGTCCTGGACCAACTTTGAAATGTTCAGCATTCGTTCAACCCGTACCGCCGCGAACACAGGACCTTCGGCGATGATTTCGATCTTCGCCTTCCTGTCGAGAGAAACCGGCTGCAGCTTGTAGATGCTGTCAATGTCCCATGCGTCATATGAACTCGGAACATCCTTGTACATCCTGATGCTGTTGCAGGCGCCGGCCGCGAAATCACGGCCGTTCTCCTTGTCAATGATTTCCGTGATCTCGCCTGAACTGTCGATGTTTATCCTCAGGAATTCATTCTCGAGGCTTTTCACCGACACTTTCAGTGAAGACTCGGTCTTTGCAGGCGCCGATTTCCTGAGAGGCATCCAGCCGGCCGATGGAATGTCCCGGACAAGTGCAAAGTTTTTACCGTCATGTTTCTGGACGGACAGTTTCTTTCCGTCGGTAGTTTCTACGCCCGAAAAACCGGATGGCAGTTCGACGACCGCGTCGCGATCCCATGACAGCGAGTTGAACACCGTCACCTGATCCTTTTTGCCGTCGAGTAGTTTCCTGCAAGCCTTTCCGGCTATATCTCCTGCCTTGGAAATCACATTTGCATATGATGCCTCGGCCTCCTCGTAGACGCGCCGGATCGAAGAGCCAGGTATGATGTCATGGAACTGGTTGAGGAGGACATCCTTCCAGAGGCCGTCGGCCTCCTGCAGGGGATATTTGAATCCCTTGAGGACTTCCGCGGCCGCGCCCCAGAGTTCGGCTTCCCGCAGGAGATTTTCGCTCATCCTGTTCCCTTTTTTGGTCTTTGCCTGTGAAGTGTAGGTGCCGCGGTGCGCCTGGAAATAAAGTTCTCCGACCCATGTCGGGAGCTTGTCAGTCCTGACATCGTCGAAATATGAGACCGGTGCATCAATCTGGCAGCGGGGCAGGCCTTCAAGGTCCTTCTCGCGGCGCAGGAATTCGAAATGTTCGCGGGTCGGTCCGCCGCCTCCATCGCCCCAGCCGAACGGGAACATCCTGCCGGCGTGTATGGAATCCTTCTGCACGCGCTCGTTCCAGCGGTTCATTATATGCGTAGGCTTCGTCTCGGAGTTGTAGTCGTTGTGCAGGTACGAGAGGACGCGTGTACCGTCTATTCCCTCCCACCAGAAAATATTGTACGGGAACTGCTCGCCGCCGTTGTAGGTCCAGAAGATTTTCTGAGTGGAGAAATATTTTATCCCGCAGCCTTCCATGATCTGCGGAAGGGCGCCGCTGTATCCGAACACGTCGGGCAGCCACATGAGTTCGCTGTCGACGCCGAACTCCTCCTTGAAGAATCGTTTTCCGTGCATGAACTGGCGGATCAGGCTTTCACCGCCGGTCACATTGGTATCTGGCTCCACCCACATCCCTCCGTCGGGGATCCACTGTCCTTTTTTGATCGACTTCCTGACTCTCTCGTAGAGTTCAGGATACTTGTTCTTCACCATCTGGTAGAGATGCGCCTGGCTCTGGAGGAACTTGTATTCAGGATATTCATCCATCAGCGCCAGCTGGGATGAGAATGTGCGGCAGCATTTGCGTTCGGTCTCCTGGAGCGGCCAGAGCCATGCTATGTCGATATGCGAGTGTCCGAAACATTTCATCAGCGGTGAAGTCGGTCCGTTCTTCAAGTCCAGCATCGGCCTGAGAATCCTGCGTCCGGCTTTGACGGTCGCGAGCATCCCGCTCCTCGGCAGTTCGAGATCGACTGCGAGCGTCATCTCCTTGAGGGCGTCGTCTATCTGGGCGACCCTGAGGGATTCCGAATCGATCATGGCGTCGCGCAAAAGGACAAGTGTCTCAACGTCGAACCACAGCTGGTAGAGCTCCTCCTCCCAGATTCCGAAGCTGCTGACGCCGACTTTCGCCTGGGTGGGACCGGGTTCCGGAACCGTCTGGTGTCCGTATGGATTTGGTCCGCCTCCTGATGTGCGTGGACCGTGGCCGGCATATGATTCGACAAGCATCTCGAATTTTTCGCCGCCCTTCGCCTTGCGCGAAAGAGTGATCTCCTTGTGTCCTGCGTCATTTGCGCCATAGTTCATGCCATTTATGGAAATGGCGGCTTCGCCTCCGACATTTATACGCGCAGCGATACGTTCGCCTGCCGCAGCTTTTGGAAGAACCATCCTGCCCTTGAACCAGCCATACTCCCATTTCGCACCCCATTCGGTGCCGGGCTGCATCTTCCTGAACTGCCTTCTTGTCGCCTCTTTTGCGGTAAGCTGTTCCTTGGTCGCAAAACCTTCGAACTCGATCGTCCCAAGCTGCCTGTAGAAAAGGTTTGGCATCTTCCTGCGCCAGCTGTCCAGCCTGTGGCGCCATTCGAGATTCATTGTCATATTGGAATTTCTCCTTTAGATTCTGGAATTGGTTTTGAAAGGATGAAATTTAAACTGCGAATATGGGAAGGAAATGCACGCTTCCGCTATTCCATATGCACTTTCCTGCGATGTTTCGCACGGTACCGGTTTGCCGTCATGCCGGTCTTGCTGCGGAACTGTCGGTAGAAGAAGTAAGGGCTCTCGTATCCGAGCTCCTCGGCGATCCTCATCGCCGTCTTGTCGGTCGTCTCAAGGAGCCGCTTTGCCATCTCTATGCGTCCGCGGATGAGGAAACGCTTCGGGCTTTCTCCGGTCTTCTCCTTGAAGGTGTGCGAAAAATGTGAGACGCTCATGAAAGCGCTGCCCGCGATCTTTTCCAGGTCGAGACTGCCGGTAAGGTTCTTTTCCATAAGGTCCATGGCGCGGCTGACCCGCAGCTGCACGGAATCGACTCCCTCGGAGATCTGGTTCTTGAGGATCTCGTTTATCGCCCTTCTGAGCTTGATGACGAATTCGACGAGATATGCGCCCAGGATAAGATCCGAACCCTCGCCCGGATTCTCGAACTCCTCGACCATGCTGTTGAAGATATCATAGAACATCTCCTTCCTGGGAAGGGAAATGACGGGTCCGACCTTGTCGATCCGTGGAAACTCTATGCCCGCCTCGGCAAGCTCCCCGGGCTTGAACCTGAAAACGAAGTAGGAGACCGTCTCAGTGCCGGCGAACTCAATATGTGCGTCGCCCGGGCGGAAGATCATGAGGTCTCCGGCATCCGCGCTGTACTGGCGGCCGTTCAATTCCAGGTTCCTGGTGCCGCGTGTTATGTATAGGAGTTCGAAATGGGGATGGAAATGCGGCTTCTGATCCTTTGATGGATTCTGCTTGAGATTTATGCGCGCCTCGATCTTTCCGCCTGCAAGGTCCACGAAGACAGGCTCGCGCCACAACTTGTCATTTTTCCTGGAATCAGCCATTTTCCCCTGATAAATAAATCAATGTTTTAGCAGGTTTATTGTCCATAACACCGGTTCACCTTCCAAAGGGGCCTGTCGTCAAATGAGAACGGTTTCGCTTGTAGTAGCGCATGTTTGCGCGTCAAGTAGGTACGTGCTTCAGCATGTACCATCTTAAAGTCTAGGAATGGGACAGGCTAAAGCCCATTCCTACTTTAAGAACGCTCGAACACGAGCTATCCGCCTTTGCCAAGATGCTACGGCGAGACAAGCTACGAACAAATATCCTAAGGACGACAGGCTCCAAAGGGGCTTCCCTACATGCTGTGCGGCATTGACGCAATGGCAACTTTGCGTTCGAGCTCGCTGATGGAATTTGCCAGCTCATCACCGATCAGGTCCAGACGGGCCAGAGAGGAAATTCTCGGGCGCACACGTTCGTTTTCCTCCTGCGTGAACAGGGCGTCAAGCAGGCGGCAGGCCTTTCCCAAACTGATCAGCACGACGTCGCGCGGGTCGGGAATGTCATCGCTGAGAATCAGCTCCCGCAGACGCGCCCGCACTTCCTTGACCTCCCGATCGTCCATGAGCGGATAACGGTGCGTTTCAAACACCCAGAGGATGCGACGGTTCTCCTGTTTGAGGATTCCCTTCCGGATCAACTGCGCAAGAACTTGTCCCTCGATGTGACCTTTCCGAGCCGTGAGAAGTTCCAGCCAGAACGACGTGGGCTGCGGATCCGTTTTCCGCTGAAGTTCCAGCAATGTTTCATCCAGGAGCGGTTCTCCAGTAGGAACGGCCGAGGTCACCTTCAATGTCGTCAGATCCGTATCGATCCTGTCAAAAAGCTCCAGTTCCATGAGCAGGGCCGAGGCCAATGCATAATCCAGCGTGAAATCAGGAAGTGTTCTGACGACTCCCCGGCTCTCGTCCAGCGCGAGCAGGTAGATCTCTTCAGCTGCAGTAAGTTTGAAATTGGCCGCCTTCACATGTTCCGTGTGGGCAACTGCGGCAATCCTGCAGTCTTTGACGGCTTCATCCATCGTCGCAAAAATCGGCAGGATCGTGGAGAATCCCGCCACATCAAGAACCTTCTTGACCTGTGGCGCCGGACAAGCCAGAACCATTTTTCCCTGAGCCTGTCTGATTCGTTTGGCGGCGGACAGGACAACCCGCAGACCGGCACTGCTTACATATTCCAGACCTGACAAGTCCAATACAATTTTAAGGACTCCATCGTCAATTAACTTTGTAACTTGCCGGTCAGTGTCATGTGAGCTGAACGAGTCCAGCCTGCCCTGCAATTCCAGAACAGTGATGCCTCCATCTTTCCTTTGATTTATCGTCATTATAGCTCCTTTTCAGAGGTTCCCTTAAGGGGTCAATATACACCCGAAGAAAGAATGAACGAAATAAAGGGAAAAAATATTTTGTGCCTGAAATTTGGGGGGGGGGATGCAAGCACCTGACCATCCCGGCCATAAACATCATTTCTCTGTTGGCACGACTATGCCGCGCATGATCACATTCTGGCAGAGTACGAATATGATGAATGTCGGTATTGCGGCAATTACAAGTGATGCATATACCACAGACGAGTGCGCCTGGCTCTGCAGCTGAAAAATCCAGACCATGATCGTCCACATCTTTTGATCGGGGATTATGATCAAGGCCATCATGAACGCCGAATATGCGCCGGTAAATGCGCCAAGGGCTATTACTGCCAGAATCGGTTTCGACAGGTTCATAGTAAGCATCCAGAACTTCGTCCATTCGCTCGCACCGTCGATGTCTGCGGCCTCGTAGAGCTCCTTCGGCATGCTGTCGAAAAATCCTTTCAGGAGGAATATCGAGAAACCGTTCGCCATTCCGGGAAGGATCAGCGCGGCGAAATTATTGAGCAAGCTTGTCGTCGCAAATTCATGACCGAGAGCTGGAATGATTATTGCTCCGACTACAAGTCCTGCCGCCAGAGATGCCAGGGCCCGCAGGGACTCCTTCCATTTCGAACCAATGCGCTCCAAGAGAAGGAATACTACTATCGTTACAACGAGTCCAGCCAGTATTGGCAGCAGCGGGAAACGCTTCAGCAGCAAGAATCCGGGAATCATCGTGACTTCGCCGGGAAACGCCATGGTTGCCATACAGAAGAGCAGGATCTTGTAGGTCCCGGGCAGCCTGAAGCGGCTTAGGGCATATGCAGCAAGAGGATTGATTATCAGCGCGGTAATAACCGCCAACGCACAGAAAATAAATGTATTAAGCATTCCATTGCCATGCATTGCCAGATAATCGATGACTTGCCAGTAGTTGCGCATAGTGAACTCCCACTTCACCGCCGGTTTGTTGTCCATGCAGTCCGTCCAGTCCGTAGAGGCAGATACCGCACCAAGTCCGGGATAGTTCTCCGGAACCTTTCCGTGTTTCTTCACCAGGAACTCCTTGAACATCTCGTCTGCGCTGCAGATCCTGATGGATTCGATCGGACAGTCCTTCTGTGATTTTATGAACGCCTCAAAATCCCGGCGCAAGTACGGGGCATCATCTATATTCGCAGGGAAAGGGACAGCCTCAAGGCTTGCCAGATTCGTCCGGTGCTCCTTGTTGAAAATCCCAATTGACTCATACTGCCCCCTTATGAAATTCCTGAATGAAGGCTCAAGGGACGCGTCGAGTTTCAGATAGCGCAGCTTGATATCGTTGCGCACGAAATTAGTCCAGTCGTCACGTTCAAGTCCGGCTTTTGCCGGCACTGTGGCCGGGCATGTGATCTCACCGTAGCTCTTGAAGTCTGTTCCGTGGGTCTGGTTGTAGTTCTCAATACGGCTCGTGTAGATTCCGTAGAGGTAGTTCAGCGCATACTGGCCCCGGGCTCCTTCGATAGTCAGTTCTGTCGCCGGAATCGTCTCACGCCACTTGACGATCTCCTGGCGGAATTCACCGGTCACGTTGAGGTTGAGATATCTTCCAAGGATTTCAGTCGGAAGGCGGACGTTGCTCCATGAAGTGCACGCCTGGTTTGCGGCTATGTTATAGGCGTTCAAGTCGTTGTTGAACTTCTTCGCCATATAGCTCCGATATGAACGCAGATTCTTCGGCAGCATGCCAGAAGCGAAAGTCTGTCCTACGAAACGCTGGTCGGAGGGTATCGTCTCACGCCAGCTGCGGAAATCGCGGACCAGCTCCGGACCAACATCAGCCGGTTTTTCAACGCTCCTCCAGCTCAGTACCTGCCTGCACCAGTCCTGCTGCGCATATATGGTCTGGTTGTTATATTTCGATTCCGCATATTTCTGGAAGAGTATCAGATCGTCGAACCAGAACTCGGGATACGGCTTTATTGACCAGGAGTCGGCATCGCTTTTTACCGACCCTGACAGCATCAGCATCATCGGGTATATCATGGTAATGGAACCAATGAGAAGCACAACATATATGAAGGTGTAAAGGAGCCTCACTTTTGTGCTTCTTTTCCCTATTTCACTGATTATGGGCATTTTAAAATCCTTTGATACTGGTTACTGGATCCTTGATATTCATTTTTTTGTTTACTGACCTCTGATTACTGACATCTGTCGTCTGTCCCCTATACTACTTCCCACCCGCCGCCTTGAACTCCATCCTGCTCAGGCTCTGGAGCTGGTAGACGGTAAATCCGATCAGCATCACACCAAGCACCCATGCCATGGCGGTAGCCACACCGAATCGCAGGTAGCCGAAGGCCTCCCAGAAAATGTGAAGTCCGATGACCTCAGTCGCACCGTAAGGGGTGTATGGCCCACCGCCTGTCATCGCCAGTATGAATTCGCTTCCGCTCTTCATGCAGCCTATCGCCGCACCGATGAAGTTAATGGCAATCAGCGATTTTATGGAAGGAAGAGAGATGCTCCACACCTTGTAGAAAGCATTTGCTCCATCGATGTCAGCCGCCTCATACAGGTCATCAGGAATCCCCTTCAGCGCCGCAAGATAGATCAGGCAGCCTGGCCCCATCCCCGCCCAGATCGACGGCAGAAGACAGAAGAATAATGCAAACCTTGGAGAGTTCAGCCATTCGGCGGTAAACTCCGTGATGTGGGTGCCGCAGATATAATTGACGGAATCCACGCAGAAGTTAAGCATCTGGTTGATCATTCCGTGCTGCCCGTAGAATCCCTTCCACAGGAAAATGACGACTACTCCCGACAGCACGGCTGGAAGATAATAGATCGTCCGGAAGAAAATCTTTCCCTTCGGTACTTCCGAAAGAAGCAGGGCTAGAACTATTGGAGCTATAAAGCCAAAGCTCATGAACATCACCGTATATTCCAGGGAGATCAGGAGCGCATACCAGAATTCAGCGCTGAAAAGGACGGTCGCAAAGTTCTCAAAGCCCATCCAGGTGCTGAATCCTCGGACGTTGTAGTCCTGGAACGCCATGATCGTACCGCGCATGAGAGGCCAGTAGCTCCACACCGCAATGCTGAGTACGGCTGGAAGCAGAAGCAGATATGCCACCTTATGCCGTCCGAACTGCCACTCGCCGCGCGCACGGTCGGCATCGCTCCTGGTCATATTCTGGGAGAAAGTCCTGAACACCTTCAGGAGAACCAGGATGAAGACGGCGAAAAGGGCAATTGATACGACAGCTGCGACATTAGTGCGAAACTTGCGGACGTCATCCGGCAGGATGTTGAGCATCTTCTGGTTTGCCATCTCAACACGGACATTCAAGATTTCCTGGATTCTGCTCTTCGCACCCTTTTCGTCTTTCGCTTCAATGCAGCGCTTGACTTCACTGTCGGTACGGATCTGATCGATCGCCTGGTTCATGTAGCGGTAGATCAGCTGGCAGTTCTTCCCATAGGGTTCCGGCACGCCATTCTTAAGCGCCTCATCAGAAGCCTCGGCCC
>Ga0209417_1003091_pt1 | contig 23330 bp, 19 predicted proteins | sample RifGroF2_FD_184002 | JGI IMG/M metagenome (GOLD analysis project Ga0209417, IMG submission 184002) | Groundwater microbial communities from Rifle, Colorado, USA - Groundwater F2 (SPAdes) (version 2) | ecosystem: Environmental > Aquatic > Deep subsurface > Groundwater | place: Rifle, Colorado... | reverse complement strand
TGCTATAAACAGGTACGGGTTCGGCAAACAATGTTTTTGGAGAACGTAAAATGGTCAGACTCTGTTTGTGGTTTATGCTCGAAAATGTGTGGGGATATGTGACAGGTTTTACAACTAAAGTTCATAGGGCGCTTATGAAAAGAGTTTTGCAGGAAGTTATACGGGAACGTTGTAAGGATTTTGTGCGAAAGAGATTGGAGAAGGAAAGTGGCAATGTGTGAAGGTGTGAAACGTGTGAAAAGTGTGAATAGGAGGATCGGTGGGCAAAATATTAATTTTGCCCACCCACAGGCTGCGCTCAGGAATCAGCATGGCCAAGAGTACTTGCCCATCCTACGGGGTTTGGGAGGTTAAGTAAGATTCTTTGTGGGGTTGTGATTTGTTTGATGCTGGCGGCGGGGATTACTTTTTATAAGTATAATTTTAAGCGGTTGGTTGTTTATGATCTGACGTGGCATGAGAAAGATAGTCAAGTCTTTAACAAATGGCGCCAAAACCGCATCCGTGGCTTTATGCGCGGAGCGGGCGTATGCTCGATCAGACTTGCCAACTTTGCGGTATATATGTATTAAAGACGCAATATTCTTGAAAGTGGTACAAAATGTCTTTGCGAAATTTTGAGGGCAATAAGATAAATTTTGACCTTCTTTTTTACGATCAGCCGAAGGCGAGTCGCAATGATCTAAGTCTGCTTGCGGTTGACGTTTAGATATTATGAGGGTATAGTAGGCTATCTTGGGAATTGGATAGGGGTTCTTTGGGTGAATAGGGGATGGCGCTAAATCACAATAACGGCCGGAATTTTTTTAAAAATGTGCATTTGGCTGCGGGGCGGCTTGTGCTTATTTATGCCGTTGTAGCGGGGGTGTATATTCTGGCATCGGATAAGTTCCTCCACATGTTCATACAAGAGCCGGACAGCATTACCTGGCTCCAGAGTGTGAAGGGGCTGGTTTTTGTGGCGGTCACGTCTTTGCTGCTGTATGTGCTGGTCAGTTCATATCTTATGCGGCTTAAAAAGGCTCATGACGATCTTGCCCAGAGCGAAAACACATTCGCGACCGCGTTTCGGCGCAGTCCTGAATCGATAAGCATAAGCACGGTGGATTCGGGGGTTTACATAGACGTGAATGAAGGATTTACGACATTTACGGGCTACTCAAGAGAGGAGGCAGTGGGGCATGATGTTTTGAGCATGGGGATCTGGTGTAATCCAGAGGACAGGGCCAAAATGCTGGCTGGCCTTGAGGCAAATGAGCAGGTCGTAGGTATGGAGACCCGGTTTTGTGCAAAGGACGGCACGGTCAAGGATGCTGTAATTTCCGCGGCATTGATCTATGTGGGCGGCGAAAAATGCATGATCACCATCGTGAAGGATATAACACAGGCCAAGGCTGCGCGGGTGGAACGTGAGCGGATCAATCGTGAGCTGGCCAATGCGAATAAGGAACTTGAGTCTATAATTTATGTTGCTTCTCACGATCTTCGGTCGGCGCTTGTGAATATCCAGGGTTTCAGCCGTGAGCTTAATATGACGTGCGATCGGTTGAGGCAGGTGTTATCCGACCCGCAGATACCAGCGGCTGTTCGGTCGGAGCTGCATAATATGATAGACACGGATATACCGGAGACGTTGAATTTCATACTCTCGAGCACAGGAAAGATAGACATGCTGCTTACGGGGTTGCTTAAAATCTCCCGGCTGAGCCGGCAGCAGATCGATATTCGAGCTTTAAATATGGATAAAATAGTCGGCGAGATCATCCGAAGTATGCAGTTTGGTATAAGCCAGTCTGGTGCAAAGGTCACGGCTGAGCACCTGGATAATTGCATGGGTGACGCAACAATGGTTTCGCAGGTATTTGAGAATCTTCTGAGCAATGCGTTGAAATACCTTGATCCCGGAAGGCCGGGGCGGATTCATATTTCATCAAAACGAAGCGATTCCATGGTGGAGTACTGCGTGGAGGATAACGGCATTGGAATAGCGAGGCAGTTTCAGGGGAAAATATTTGAGATATTCCACCGGCTTAACCCTGATCAGTCGGCGGGGGACGGGCTTGGGCTTAATATAATAAAGCAAATAGTAGAGCGGCACAACGGCAGGGTGCGGGTTGAATCGGAGCAGGGGAAGGGGAGCAGATTTTTTGTTTCATTCCCCGCGGCAGAGCAGGGGCAGTAAAGTTTGGGGTTTCGCAAACGAGCAAGAAAGGGTATACTGCATGGCGCGTTAAACGGCATGGTGGTATGAGGGTCTAATCGCTGGCGGGCCTGAATCATAGTGGGAGAGGCAAAATGACAGACGAGACAATAATACTTATCGCTGAAGATGATTTCGGGCATTATGCACTTGTTAAAAAAAATCTTTGGCGATCATGCGTTTATTCGGATATTCTCCATTTCAAAGATGGCCAGGAAATATTGGATTTTGTGTTCATGCGAAACTCGGCAGGCGTAAGGCGCCAGCCTAATGCTTCTTATGTACTGCTACTTGATATACGCATGCCGAAGGTAGACGGGGTTGAGGTTCTTACGCAGATAAAGCAGGATAAGGATCTCAAAAACATGCCTGTTATTATTCTTACGACGACGGATGATCCGCAGGAAGTTCAGCGATGCTATGAGCGCGGGGCGAACCTGTACATAACCAAGCCGACCGATTACAATGCGTTTATGGATACGGTCGAAAGGCTCGGCCATTTTCTGTCTATACAAAGCGTTAAAGTGCCTAGGGTTCCGATGGCTTCTGAAATGGCTGGGATAAGTGGATGATATGACAGGTTCTGTTGTTATTAAACTCGCGAAAGAAACTTTTAAAGAGTTTTCAGTCGATCGTGCGTCCCGACATGGAGCGGCGCTTGCGTATTATGCGATCTTTTCTATTGCCCCTCTGTTTATAATAGCGGTGGCGGTATGCGCATTTTTTCTGGGCGAAGCTGCGTCGCAGGGACATCTGGCGAAGGTGCTGCATGATATTGTCGGGCCAAAAACTGCGCAGACAATCCAGGAAATCGTTAAAAACGCGGCCAGGCCTGGTGCGGGTATAATCGCAACTGTGCTGGGCTTTATCGTGCTTGCTTATGGCGCGACGAACATTTTTGTCCAACTGAGGGATTCTTTGAACGCGATCTGGAATTTGCCTCATAAGCCGGCGGGGACGTGGTTTGGGTTTTTGCTGTCGTATATTTTTGCATTTGTAGTCGTGCTCATTGTGGGAGTGCTTTTGTTCGCGTCAGCGGCAGTGACGGCTACTATTACTTATATCGGCACATGGTTTTCCGACTGGCTTCCAGGCGGAACTTTGGTTTGGTCGATGCTCAACCATGTTACATCATTTGTACTTATATTGGTGGTCTTTTCATTGTTGTACAAGTTTGTGCCGGACGCGAAGGTGGGCTGGGCGCCGGTGTGGGCCGGCGGAGCGCTTGCATCATTTTTGTTCGTCGTAGGCAAATGGGCACTTGGGCTTTACCTGGCCCGCAGCACAGTTACATCGGCGTATGGGGCGGCGGGGTCGCTGGTTGTGCTTTTGATGTGGATATATTATTCGGCTCAGATATTTTTTCTTGGAGCGGAATTTGCGCAAGTTTACGCTGAACATACAGGTTATAAAATAACGCCGAAATATAGTCAAATACGAAGCACGAAGCACGAAATTCGAAACAAATAGCAAATCACAAACAAATTCAAAAAAAGAAAATCTGCAAACCACATGATAAAGCATTTGGTAATGCTATTTGAAAAGTCTTATGGCCATAAGTTTTTGGCCTGAGGCGAAATAGATGTCTTTGTCTATGATGGGGCCGGGTACTTCGAATAGGCCTTTTGATGTGTAAAGTACTTTATAATCCAGGCTCACGGGGTCGGCTGTGTAGAGGTAATTGTCTGTAAAGCCGTAAAGCTTACCGTCGGGGCCTTGCATAAGTGAGAGGTCGAGGGCCTTTGCGTCTGAAAGACGGATCCTTCTTGTGAAGTTTTTTCCGGCTGGATCAAATGCGAATAAAGTGCTGGAGTTTTCTTTGTCTAAAGCGGTGCCGTATAAAATACCATTAGACGCCCGCAGTAAAGCGTTGTAGGCGAAGATATTTTTTTCGAGTGTACCTTGCCATACCGTTTTTTCGTTCTTGTAATCCCAGAGCAACATCGCGGCATAGGAGGCTTTGGGCTGAGTGCCGATGCCGCCTTCGATGTGCATACCTATGGCGATCAAGCCGTGTTCGGCGATCTCTGCGAGAGTGAAACAACTGGTATCACCCATCTGGTACGATTTCTTTTCGCCTGTTTTGGGATCGAAGCAAGAAAGCGGCCCGCCATATTTGCCGTAGTCAGGGATCGAGGCGACCCATATTTTTTGCATAGGTCCGGCAAGTGTGGAACGAGGCTTGCATGAGATGGGGTCTATGCGGCCCAGGTCCCTGGGATTGGCGTTTGGATCCTTGCCGAAGCGATAGGGCACGGCGGGATCATAAACGGAAAAATACGCGCCGTTGTTAGCGGATAAATACATTTTGGAATCCATGACGGCAGTGGAGCAAAGTTCGCCAGTTGTTCCAGAGCATGTGCCCAGGTCAAAAAGCTCTGTCGTCTTTGGATCGTACTTGAAAAAACGCATGGGAACAGTGCTTGAGCCATAGAGCATATCACCTGGGCCTTTGGAAAGGTATGCTATGCGGCTGCCGGTTGTTTCGTAGGGCAGATTGAATGTTTTGGTTTTTCCGTGTGCGGGTCTTATTATCAGCATTCGCTTGGTTTTGTCGGAAGAGTGAATTATTTCAAACTGCTGACCGTCAGGCAGGGCAGGTTGCTCGATGGGGCTGGGGAGGTCGTTGACTTCGACAGCATTAAATCCTTCGAGGCGGAATTTGCCCATGGTTGATCTTATATAGAGCCAGCCGTCGGGTGCTTTTAAAACGTCGAGGCTTCCACTTCCAGCTTCAATTACAGGGCCAGCGGTGTACTTTGCACCCGAATTGGGATCTACGATGACTACATGGGGCTTGAGGGTTTTGATTTTAACAGCGATCTTGCCGTCCTTGTTGGCATAAGGATAGGCGTACATGTCAGATTCGTCCATGCGGCCAAAATGGTTGAATTTGCCTGTTGCGGGATCATAGCTGGTGAGATCGGCGCCGGGGTAGCTGCCGATGTATATCCGGCCTTGGTCGTCTTCGGTCATGCCGCAGGGCATTGCCGCGTGTTCCCCGTTGATGTTGCCGCAGAACTGGAGTTTGCGGGTGTTGGGGTCATAGACGAATAAGTCTCCGCCGTAGGCTGATGCGATATACAGCTTAGTCGTTTTGCTGAGGAATTTTGCGGTTGGGTAGCTGCAATTGTTGGCATCGGGGAAGAACTGGAGAAATCTTCCCGAGTTGGGATCTATCTCAAGTATGAAGAAATTACCGCCATCCTGGCCCATAACGGTCAGGATGCTGGGGTTGGCGAACCTGTCCTGGCCTACATAGCTGCTGATCCAGTTTACGCCGTGAACGGGTGTGCCGATCTGGCGGACATTTATGTCAGGGCAAACGGTGATCTCGGCGGGACAGGGCGGAGGCGCGATCACGAACACGCAAAAAATGGCAAAACATCCTGCAAAAACGCGCCTGGGCACCATGAAAGCTCCGCTTTAAGGTTTACGGCCGCAGTATAAGGCAAAGTACCTGATACTGAAATACCCGTTTTTCATTTATTTTCTGTATATTGCAGATTTTAATTTCTGGTTTAACAATATCCCTTTTGCAAGGTCTAAAATTTACTTGCGGATTCGGATTCGATTTGCATAATGGGGTATTCGTAATTTTTGGCCGGCTGTAAAGGAGCATGAATGGGACCCACACTATCAGGGTTGGTAAAGCTTCAGGATGTTGAAAATCGCCTTAGGACGGCAAAGTCTAAGCTTGCCAGGTGCAAGCGAAGTGTTTTGATGCAGGAAAACCAGATTCGCACACTTCAAAACGCTCTTGGCGCAAAGCAGGAAGAGATCCAGCACACAAGAATGCAGGCCGACAAGCTTGAACTTGAGCTTAAAACCCGCGACGACTCGATCAACAAGTACAGGGCAGCACTCAATACCGCGAAGAATAATAAGGAATATGCCGCCATTCTGATGGAACTCAATACGTCCAAGGCGGATAATTCCAAGCTTGAGACGCAGATACTTGAGCTTTTGAAGGCAGTCGAATCGGAGCAGGCGGAAGTGCTCACGATCAAACAGCAAATCGAAGAGCATAGCGCCAAACTCGAAAAAGTAAAAGTAGAATCCGAGCAGCAGGCTGCTAAGTATGAAGCGGATATTCAGAATATCCAGGCACAGTGGGATGAAGTTGCAGCTACCATAAATGCTGGGCCGCTTGCGACTTTCAGACGTGTTGCTGATACTTATGACGGCGAAGCGCTTGCGATGGTGGAACAGCAGGACGCAAGAAGCCAGCAATATACCTGCGGCGGATGTTATATGGGACTGACGGTTGAAACCGCAAACGCCCTTATGACCAAGGACGAGGTTATCCGCTGTCCAAACTGTACGAGAATTCTCGTACTGCCTCCTTCGGAGCAGTAATTGTGCATGATCTTGTGACCGTCTACACTGACGGAGGCTCGCGGGGTAATCCGGGGCCGGCCGCGGCTGCATTTGTGATCGCCTCACCTCCAAACAAACCTTTGATCGCCAAAGCATTTTTCATAGGTTCGGCTACGAACAATGTTGCCGAATATACAGGCCTGGTTAAGGGGCTTGAGCACGCGCGTGAGATGGGTGCTTTAAGGGTTGCGGTCAAAAGCGACAGCGAGCTGATGGTTCGGCAACTCAACGGGGATTACAAAGTAAAAAGTCCGGGGCTTCTTGATCTTTATACGACGTGCCTTGAATTGCTAAGCTCATTTCAAAGCTGGACGGTGGAACACGTTCGGCGAGAACTTAATACCAAGGCTGACGCACTTGTTAACAAAGCTCTTGATCTTAAAAAAGATGTTGAAGAGATGCTGGTTAAGCCGGTGAATCAGAGGCCGCTTCGAATAGGCGTGCTTTTGAGCGGGGGCGGACGGACACTTCTGAACCTGCTTGAAAATATAAAATCCGGCTCGATAAACGCACAGGTGTCACTGGTCATAAGCTCGCGATCGGATGTGCTGGGAGTGGCGAGGGCCAAGGCGGCTGGTCTTTCAGTGAAGGTGGTGCGAAAGAAGGATTTTGAGGATATAAACGGCTTCAGTCGGCATCTGGCTTTGCTGCTGGATGAAGCTGGTGTGGAGCTTGTGGTGCAGGCAGGTTTTCTGTGCCTGTGGCATATACCCGCAAAATACACTAATCGGGTTATGAACATCCATCCGGCACTTCTGCCAAGTTTTGGCGGACAGGGGATGTGGGGGCATCATGTTCATGAAGCTGTGCTCAAGGCGGGGTGCAAGGTTTCGGGATGTACTGTCCACTTCTGCACAAACGAATATGACCGGGGCCCAATTATAAGCCAACGATGCTGTCCGGTGTTTGACACCGATGATGCTGATGTGCTTGCGGCCCGTGTTTTTGAACAGGAGTGCATCGCGTACCCGGAAGCGATCCGGCTTTTTGCCGAGGGCAGGCTTGCGGTGCAGGATAATATAGTTAAGATAAAACGGGTTTGACGCGTTAGTGCCGGTAATCGGCCGCGATAACTGCTTTTATTTGGGTTTTGATGGATAGAGTGCAAAGAAAACTGGTTCGCCATGTCTTTACCATCTGCTTTCTGACATTGCTTTTTGTTTTTACGATGATCAACTTCAAAGACGTCGTAACAAAGCGTGAATCGATGATCGCCATGGGTGAGCTTGGGAAGTTTATCCTTGATTACCGCTCTAAAATGGGGTCACTTCCAAGTCAGTACACGGTCGAAAGTGTTATTCCAAGTCTGCGGCCCAATGCCAGATTAGGCCCGATACAATACCGTGCGCCATGGATCGGCTACGACGCGGGGCCTGATACAATAGTTGTGTACAGCAGCCGCGATTTTAATTCTTTTCTTCTCGAAGACGGAGCCGTTGTGCTGACGCTTGACGGCAAGGTGCATTTCTGGGATGAGGAAAAGTTCCGGGAGACATTATCCCATCAGCAAAGCCAGGCGGAGATACGCGAGCGCAGCGAAGTGTTTTCAAACCCTTATTCGGTTCCTAATAAGCCGGGGAAATAGCTCGAACTGACCCGGTCAGTTGGAGATTTCAAAAAAACTACTCTGTAGAAAACATTCTCAGTGTCACCCTCTACGGGGGTTCTTGTTTATTGAGGATCATGTTCCAGGGGTTTCCACCCCTGGTTACAGAGCTGGCGCACCTTACAGGGCTATAAGAAAAGGTTTTCTACAGAGCACAAAATGCAATTTGAGGTGTTGCTGCGCGACGGTTTTTTATGCTGTATCCCTGTCTGTGCTGAGATGACAGTGTCGGTGGTTATTCGTGGGTTGGACTACACGGCCTAGCTGCGCTAGACCGTGCCACAGGAGAAGACACAAGCGAGACGCTTGTGCTACTTTAGTGTCCAAGATAACTGTAAAAAAGCCCGGGTAAAAAACCCAGGCTTTTTATTTTGTGAACTATATCGGCACTATGTGCCTTGCGGTCTTGATCCGGCGGCCTCGGGCTGCTGAGCTTTTTCATCCTTGACTTCGAAGCCTTCGAACTTCATGTGGTCTTCGTCAAGCACCTCAATCTTTATAACGTTTTTACCCTTGAACTGTCCTCGCAAGAGGGCTTCGCTCATTGGGTCTTCAAGATAGTGCTCGATAGCCCTGCGGAGCGGTCTTGCACCGAATTCAGGATTATAACCCTTTTCAATAAGGAACTCTTTGGCTGGGTCGGTGATCTCGAGCTTGAGACCATGTTCTACCAGCCGTTTGAATACCTTGTTCAATTCGTATTCTACGATAGTCGTCAAATCAACCCTCGTGAGTGGCTTGAACACGATAGTGTCATCAAGCCTGTTAATAAACTCCGGCCTGAAGTATCTCTCGACTTCCTTGTTGAGGAGTTCCTTCATTTTATCATAGCTCGCCTCGGCGGTCTTTTTGCCGAATCCGAAACCAGACTGGTTCTTTATGAGTTCGGCACCGATATTGCTGGTCATGATAAGCACGACGTTCTTGAAATCGATATATCTGCCGAAACTGTCGGTGAGCCTGCCTTCTTCCATGATCTGAAGAAGCATGTTATAGACATCCGGATGAGCTTTTTCGATTTCGTCAAGCAGCAGTACCGCGTAAGGACGGCGTCTGATACGTTCTGTAAGCTGGCCGCCTTCTTCGTAGCCGACGTATCCGGGAGGAGCGCCAACGAGTCTTGAAACGTTGTGCTTTTCCATGTACTCGGACATATCGATCTGAATGAGGGCATCTTCGTCGCCGAACATAAATTCGGCCAATGCTCTTGCGAGCAGGGTCTTGCCGACGCCGCTGGGTCCAAGAAATATGAATGAGCCCATTGGACGATTCGGGTCTTTCAAGCCGCTTCGCGATCTGCGAACGGCCTTTGCGACGGCAGTGACGGCTTCATCCTGGGAAACGACCCGCTTGTGAAGTTCCGCTTCAAGTTCGAGAAGTCTCTGTGTTTCGGCTTTTTCAAGTCTTGTGAGCGGTACGCCTGTTATCTTGCTGACGACCTCGGCGATGACTTCCTCATCAACGACGCCGGAGGTTTCCTTATTATCTTCATACCACTGGCGCTGCCTCTGGGCTTTTTCGTCCATGAGCTGCTGGGCTTCATCGCGAAGTGCTGCCGCTCGCTCATAATCGGCTGCCCGGACGGCCTCATCTTTTTCTGCCTGAAGTTTTTCTATCTTTTCTTCAAGTTCCTGCAGATCCGGCGGAGGCGTCATGTTTTTGAGTCTTACACGCGCACCGGCCTCGTCTATAACGTCAATGGCTTTATCCGGCAGGCATCTGCCAGAAATGTATCTCGTTGAAAGCTCAATTGCCTGGAAGAGAGCTTCGTTGGTGAAGCGTACCCTGTGGTGCGCCTCGTACCTGTCCCTGAGGCCCTTGAGTATATCGAGCGTGTCTTCTTTTGAAGGCGGCTCGACTATGATGGTCTGAAACCTTCTTTCAAGCGCGCCGTCCTTTTCGATGTACTTGCGGTATTCGTCAAGTGTAGTCGCTCCGATGCACTGCACCTCGCCCCTGGCCAAAGCAGGCTTGAGCACATTACTGGCGTCAATAGCGCCTTCAGCGCCGCCGGCGCCGACCAAAGTATGGAGTTCGTCAATGAACAGCGTGACATTGGTTGCACGCTTGACTTCGTTGATAACCGCTTTGATACGTTCCTCGAACTGGCCGCGATATTTCGTGCCTGCGACCATCATTGCAAGGTCGAGGACGACTATGCGTTTGTCTTTCAATATCTCCGGCACTTCTTTGTTGATAATTTTCTGGGCCAATCCTTCTACTATGGCTGTTTTGCCTACGCCGGCTTCGCCAAGAAGTACGGGATTGTTTTTTGTTCTTCTGCAAAGTATCTGGATGAGACGCTCGATCTCGTTGCTTCTGCCGATAACCGGGTCAAGCTCGCCTTTTATGGCAAGTTCTGTGAGGTCCCTGCCGAAGCTGTCGAGCGCGGGAGTCTTACTTGTTTTGGCCTTTGCACCTGCGGCATTTGCGTTTTGCTGCGGGTTCATTTTCATGCCCAGACCTGTAGATGAACTATCCACACCGGCCCCAAGCAGATTGAGAACTTCCTGCCTGACATCCTCAAGCTTGAGCCCAAGGTTCATCAATACCTGTGCGGCGATGCCCTCGGTTTCTCGCAGGAGGCCAAGAAGGATATGCTCGGTACCCACATAGTTGTGGTTCAAGGCTCTTGCCTCTTCGATTGCGTACTCTATAACTTTTTTGGCGCGTGGTGTCTGGGGCAGTTTGCCCATGCTCACCATGTCGGGCCCGCTCTTTACGAGCTTTTCAACTTCCAGACGCAGTTTTTTTATATCTACATCGAGATTCTTGAGCACATTAGCTCCAACTCCGCTGCCTTCTTTTACCAAGCCAAGGAGTATGTGCTCTGTGCCTATATATTCATGATTAAATCGCTGTGCTTCCTGGTTGGCCAGGGCCATGACTTTTCTGGCGCGATCTGTGAATCGTTCAAACATTTGTTCCCTCTTTTATTAAGATTGCCTGTTTACAATCTAACACAATCCAAGGCCGCGGTCAAACCGCAAGCCTTTTAACTCTTAAATATATGTCCACCAGTCCAAGCCAGTTCAGTGTAAATAAAACCTAATTGAACAAGCTTGAAGACACATTGCCGTTTAATTTATCGACAAAACCAGCCCCTTACTTATGCTGCATTCTATGAAATATACGCTTTTGTGTTCACAAATGTGTATTTATTTGCGGGTCCGATAAAGTTTTTTTTGAAGCCGATGGCTAGAGTCCCTTTAATAGCTTTAAACTACAACAAAAAAGGGCACATTGGCCTGAACCAAGGTGCCCTTGAACTCTAATTTTGTTTTTCGCTTAGCTTAGCTTGCCTCTTCGAGCATCTTTCTTAGATATTTGTTTTCGCGCCTTGTTGCCTCGAGGTCGAAAAGCAGGTACTTAATACTTACACGAAGATAATCCAACGATTCCTGGAGGCTGTCGACGCTTTTCTTTAGCTGCTCATGGCAATTTTGAGTCTGCTTTGCCAGCGTGATCAGTTTGGCTCGCTGCGGATCCGGGATATCACCGATCTCCTTGACTAATTCGTTGAGCTTGTCTTGAAAGATAATCTCATCCATCTTTGTCACCCTCTTAAGTTGGAACCCCGAAGCACTTTACACATGTGCATTATACCATAATCAATGCCTATTTCCAAGCAATATAGCCTCATAAACTATTTCATTTCAGTACTGCTATCGCTAATCAAGCTACGAATTCGGATAAAACTTTGTGCAAATTTTTTAAAATAATTCGAGACTTGCCAAAAGCCCTTTAAATACAGGTATTTACGGCATGAGACGAGCTGTAGGAAAAATGTAATCGTATTAGAAAATGTTGATATGGCCCAAAGAGATGTGCTGAAAATTTTTTGGCGTGTGGAAAATTTTTAGCTATGCCTTTGGATTATAATGTGAGCAGGGATGATCGGTTTGAAATCACAGGCGAATGGAGCGGTTTTATAGGACTTTGTTGGTCTTGCTTTTTAGAAGTTGGTTAGCTAGAGATGGGGCTGTTGCGGGTTACGAGTTGCGAGTTACGGGTTAAGAAAACCCATAAAAAGAAAACTTGGTTATACAAATCATTGAACATATTACTGAACATTGAGGGCGGCTAGATTTTCGTTTTTGGAAGCGGTGGCCTGGGCATCTTTGTCCAGTGTAAGTTCCACATCCAGACGAGAGCCTGAGTCGACATCTTCGAAGGCGCAGTGCATGCGCTGGTTGACATCGTAGCTGTAGGTGACCTTTACAGGGCGATTGGCTCCGCGTCCGGGAGGCAGCTTGAAAACCTCGGTGGCTATGACATTGACGTAGTCTGGGTCGGCATCCTCGCCCTGGGTAATAGTGATATCGAGCTGGCGCTGGTTGTCCGAAACGGTATAGAAAATCCTGCTTAGTTCGCATGGCAGGGGAGTGTTCTTTTTGAGTATGATATAGTTCTGGGCAAAGCGTTTGCCGGTTTTGTCGTCTGTTCTGGCACAGATCGTACCATAACTGTGGTTGCATACATCTGTGAGCTTGATAGACCGCAGGCCGCCGGCAATACCGGCTGGTACTGATGCTGGATTGTTGCGCATCATGCATAGCCCGGCGTGAACAGCGGCACCCAGTGCCACGGCTTCATCGACGTTGACGGCCGTTTCTGGTTCGACGCCAAAGATCTCTTTGAGTTTGGCCGTGACAAGGGGGATGCGGGTCGAGCCACCTACCAGCAGCACTTTGCTGATATCGCCGGCCTTGAGCGAGGCTTCTTCCAGGGCGACTTCAATCATCATGCCGGTGCGCGTGATCAGAGGTGCGATCGCTTTCTCGAAGTCCTGCCGTTGTATCTCGATGGCCATTGAGCCGCCTGGGCCATAAAGCATGGTCTTTGCGCTTGGCCTGCGTGAAAGGGTCTTTTTTACGTCTTCGGCCTGATCTTCGTATTTTGCGCGCATCTGCTGGGAATCTATCAAGGGTGTCTTGAATTTGTCGAGATATGCTTTCTCAAAAAACTCGATGATCTTCTTGTCGAAATCCACGCCGCCAAGGGCATGGTCACCTTGCGAGCACAGGATCTTTATGTCCTGTCCGCATACCTCCATGATCGTGACGTCGAAGGTTCCGCCGCCAAGATCGTAAACCAGTACTTTGCCCGAAACTGGCCTGGTGGTGGCGTAATAAAGTGCCGCCGCGACTGGTTCATTGACTATGCCGATTACATTGAGGCCCGCGAGCTTGCCGGCATCCATTGTGGCTTTTCGCCGTACCTCGTCGAAATGCGCAGGCACGGAGATCACAACGTCTTTGACGGGGCCGTCAACGGAGGCATCCTGTTTTAGTTTTTTAAGGATAAGGCTTGAAAGTTCGGCTGCGTTGTATGTGTGTCCATCGATATCTACGCCGAAATCGCTGTCGCCCATGTTCCGCTTGACCCACCGAATGCAGCGGGCGGGGTTTATGTACCGTGAGTTTATAGCTTCGACGCCAACACGGATTATCTGTGCGTCATCTTCGTCGAAGCATATAGCCGATGGCGTGATTCGTTCGCCTTCGGCATTAGGGACTATCTCTGGCTTGCCGATCGTGTTAAGAGCGGCAAGGGCGGAAAAAGTTGTTCCAAGATCTATTCCAACGATTTTCATAATTTTATTTCTATTCTGCTTTGCGTTATTTTAACTCACGGAGCCTGCCATCTCAGTTAGCTGCTGTGGCTGGTCGGCCTGCTTAGATGCCAGTGCGTAGATTCGCACTTGAGCGGGCCGAACGATCTTTACCTTATCTGTTGAAAGCACGCATTGGTAGCCTGGCTCAAGCACCTGGGCGATCTTGCCGATGAGCGAAGGATCGTCGGTTGGTTCCTTTTCATCAAGAACCTGGAGGCGTGTTTCCTGGCCGCGGTATTCCGAACCGACGCGAGCGCCAAAGGGTTCAACGCCGCTAGATTCGAGCACGAACGTGAGTTCTTCACGAATATGCCGCAGATGCTCGGTGTTGACGCCGACATGGTCAAGTTCCGCGATGCGCGCGTCGAGATTATCGATACAGCGTACCACGCGCATGCAGAAATGTTTTATGATGTTCCAGTCGTAACCGTCTTCAAGGCGGGCAAGTCGCTGCTGCTGATAGGCCGCGTAATCGCGGATCGCGTTGAACTGGGCGGCGAAATCATCAACCGTTTTCGAGAGTGCCTCGGTTTGCTGGAAATTTGCCCCGGCGGCCTGTGAAAGCTGGGCGCACTGTTCTTTTACAGCATCCTGGTTCGCGACGGCGATCTTCTCAAGCGACTGGGGCAGGCGTTCGAGCGAGGCATTTATTTTTGTTATATCGGGCAAAACAGCTGAGGCTACCCTGGATGAAAATCCTTCAATATCGAATGGCTCAGAGGCTTCTTTTATGATCTGTACGATTTCATCGAGCTGTGCTCCAATGGCTTTGATCTTTTCATCCTGATCTTTGGATGATGCAGCGGCGGGGGCGGCTTTAAACTCTTCAGTGAATTGCCTCAGGGTGTTCTCAACGAATGCCCGCTGAGCGCTGATGGCAGTGTTGATCTCCTGGAGTATAGATGCTACGGCGATAGTCTGCTGCTTGGGATCGACTTCGCCGCGGACATAAGTGAACTTCTCCTGGCCTGGCAAAGAGGGCGCAACGGCCGCTGGCTTTGCAGAACGCAGCTTTTTGATGATCATAGCGGGAAGGCTTAGTAATTTAACTATAAGTTTTACAAGCAATACAAAAAGTCCTGCCGCGGTAAGGGCTGCGCCCATGCCGGCGGCAACGTATGCTAATAGCGAAATAAGGTCATTGTACTGCTGCTGCGATTTGTATTTTGCAACGGCTTCGATCCAGTTGCTGCCGTAAAGAAAAGACGCATTTGCGGGGGCATTCATTGCGCCTGAGGCAAGATCGTCTATATCCGCCAAGAGCCTGTGGGCCTGCTGGGTTTTCATTCGCTCAAGGGCATCTGGATTATCACGCCTGAGCTTTTCAAACTGTGCTGGGTCGCGCATTTTGACAATGCTGGCGGCGAATTCATCGGCTTCGGCCTTGTACTGTGCCTTGTACAATTCGCTTTGACGAAGCAGTTTTGATTCCTGCTGCCCGCACCAATAAATGGCTGGCAGAGATGGAATCAGCAAAAGTATCCCGATAGCGGCGACAATTTTCATGTTGATCGTTGTCCACATGGAGAACGCGGCCGAACCAAAACGTACCCCCCCGTGAACTGCTCCCAAATATGCTTAACCAAAGCATGAGGTATGGCCCGCTAAAGCAAGCCGTACCAGAATATAATATAAGAAACAGTCGGGCATTGAGCAAATCGCGATGTCGATCAACGTCCGATAACGTTGACATAATCGTATTGATTCAAGTTTGAACGGTAAAGACGGCTTGACAAAGCTGGGCAGGGGGTATAGGGTGGATTTTTGCGGTGGCGGTTGGAATTTATAGATTTGGGGGCGGGATTTTTCCGATAATAAGGAAGCTTTCTAAGCCGCAATCGGATCAGGTCCGAGAAAATGGCAATTGTATTATAAATAGCAGGTTAGCTACAAAGGAATAGACTATGCGGGAGTATCGTAAGGCGCAGATGGTAAGGGATATGTCACCCCATGCACAACAACAAGGGGCCTACCAGCGGTATCGTGAGATGAGCATCGACGATATGCTGCTGGATAATCGTATTGTTTTCATGGTCGGCGAAATATCGTATGCCATGGCTACGCAGGTGATAATGAAGCTGCTGTACCTTGATAATCTCAAGCGGTCGAGTGAGATCAGCCTTTATATCAATTCGCCCGGCGGGCATGTTGATGATACTATGGCGATATACGATACGATGCGGTTTATCGGCTCACCGGTTGCGACGTATTGCATCGGCTCGGCACAGAGCGGGGCGGCTGTGATACTGGCAGCGGGCACGAAGGGCAAGCGTTATTCCCTGCCACATGCCAAAATGATGCTCCACCAGCCTTGGGGCGGGATAACCGGCCAAGCAGCAGATATCAAGATACAGGCTGAGGAAATCCTCCGCGCAAAGAAGATGATCACCGAAATACTTGCCAAGCATACCGGCAAATCAATAGAGCAGATAACCAGCGAGACGGAGCGAGACAGGTATCTTACTGCCGACCAGGCGCTTACATGGGGCTTGATCGATGAAGTGCTCCATGAGCCTGAAGAAAAAGAGAAAGATAAAGACAAGAAATAATTAACCATTGAATTAAACTTATCGGTACTTAATCAGAGAAGAGAAAATAAATATGGCACAGAATCAACTGGTTCCCATAGTAATAGAAAAAAGCGGCAGAGGTGAGCGGGCGTATGATATCTACTCAAGGCTGCTAAAGGACAGGATAGTATTCCTTGGCGGCGGCGTGGATGACGATACCGCAAACCTGGTGATAGCCCAGATGCTGTTTTTGAGCAACGAGGACGCCAAGGCGGATGTTCATTTTTATATTAATTCGCCCGGCGGTTCGGTTAGTGCGGGTCTTGCGATATATGACACGATGAAATTTTTGCGCTGTGATGTCGCGACGTACTGCATAGGCCAGGCGGCGAGCATGGGTGCGGTATTATTCAGCGGCGGCACGGCGGGCAAGAGATTCCTGCTGCCAAACGCCAGGGTGCTTCTCCATCAGCCATTGATTTCGGGCGTGCTCACGGGACCTGCGAGCGACCTGGATATCGAGGCGAGGGAAATGCTTAGAATAAGGCAGAACCTATATGAGATACTGGCAGGCAATACCCGCCAGACTCTTGAGAAAATCGAAAAAGACTGCGATCGTAATCTTTGGTTAGATGCCCAGGAATCGATTAACTATGGTCTTGGCGACAAAGTACTCCAGAAGGCGCCTGAAATAGTACGGCAGGACATTAAGGAAGAAGACTAATTCAAATACTCCTTTACTATTTTTGGTGTTAGATTTAGATTAAGAGGGTCGCGGTTGCGGCCCTTTTTTGTTTTAGGAGAAATATCATGCTGCGAGCAATTTTGAACATGGCGTGGCTAAGAACACAAGCGAGACGCTTGTGCTACTTTAATATGGCAATCTGCGTTCTGGCGATGGGCGGCTGTTTTAATGTCAAAGAATACGGTTATGTCGTAAAGCAGAACAGTGAATTCAGGACTGAAAACGAAGGACTGAAAAAGAAGGCCGCTGCGCTGGAAAAGGAAAATCTTGTGCTCAAAGAACAGGTCAAGAACCTATCGGGTGTAAATGACAATTTCAGGTATGACAACCTGAATAGACCAGAAGCAATAGAGCTTTACAGATTGACCGGCATTTATGCACGCGGCAAGGATGGAGCTAAGGAACTGCTGGTGTATATCATTCCGCGGGATACAAAAGGTGATGCGATAAAAGCAGCGGGAAATATGACAGTGCAGCTTTGGAATCTGGCAGGGTCAAGCGAGGACGCAATGACAGCACAGTGGGAGGTCCAGGCGGATAAGCTTAAAGGATACTGGGGCGTTAGTATGCTGTCGGGCTATTACAGGCTGAAGTTTGATCTGCCGGCGGATCTGCCTGCCAGTGAATACATGGTTAAGATCGGCTTTACAGACTTTATTTCCGGAAAACTGCTTACAACTACCGGGCCTGCGCCGCTGAAATGACGATCAATCGAGGTGTTTGATAATTAGCCGTGCGCGGGTAGCAGCTGGTTCAAAATTGATCTTTAATTCGATACGGCCTGCGTCGAAGATGCCTCCTGTAAAGGTTTGTATATCTCGAGGCGCTGCTAGCGAGCCTGCAGCGGTTGATTCCATTTCGCGTGTCCGGCTATTGTAAATGTACATTCCACCTGCGGGGCATACGAGCGTATTGTGCCATAGCTTTTCGTGTACATCGAGCGGCGAGAGGTGAGGCAGGAGTCTCTTCCATTCATTAAGGATATACAGGTTATCCAGGCTCTTGCGGGCAAGGGTATGGGCGGGGGTGGGCTTGAGAATATACTTTGCAACAGCCCAGCCAGTAGTGCGGAGGCGCAGTGAATTTTCGGTTTGCTGCACTTGCGTGGATTCATCGCCGGTGCGGATGATATCGAGAAGATTTTGGGGCAGCTGGGCGGATTTGAAGGGGTATGCGATTGTAATATCAACATCGGTGTGGGAATCATCTGTTGAGATTTTAATGGCGGAAGGGGCAATATATGGTGCTATTTTTTTATTAAAATCATCGATGTATTGACTGTATGCGTCGGCTTCGGCTTTGGTTACAGACGATACATCAAGCTCGATTATCGGCGTCATAAATTCCAGATCGCCGAATTTATCCGATGCGACCGAATTGCCAGTGAGCCGTAATTTGCCAGAAAGCGGGATATTCGCGTCGATAGTGCTCCTTCTGACGGAGCCGGAAGCGAGGATATACATGTGGCGGGCTTGGTAATCTGCCATGACGGCTGCGAGTTGCGAGCGGCGGGCGTCGCCGATGCGCCATTTTGCCCCTGCAAAGCGCAGCATGGCTTGGCGCGGCACGACTATAAACGCCTTTTCGTCCTCTGAGCCAAGCGGGTAGCGCTGGCGGAAAAAAGTGTACTCATCACTGCGGGCCAGGGATGGTCTGGTTCGTTTGGCAACATCGATGATCGCTGTAAGCTGGGCAAGGGAATTTGAAACGACCAGCACTTTACCCATGGCGGCCATATAGGAGCAGATAGATCGGTCGGGTGAAACGGCAGCGTCATAGAAGACACCGTTAATGGTGCCGGTGAACTGGCGGGCGTTGGTGGCATTTTCATGACGCGAAATGATCATATTTCGCAGCGGCCCGGGCGTTACGGTATGGAACAGCACCGCTACATCCGTGCCGGTACGCAGGTAATAATCCGAGCCGGTGAAGGCCATGGTTTTGATAATGCGGGGGCCGAATACTTTTGAAAAAGTATCGATCTCAAGGCAAAGCTGGCGGTCACAGCGGGCTTTTGCGTGATTGTCCTGCGAGGGGCCAAATAGAGCCAGCAGCGGTACGCTTTGCCTTTCAAGGGATTCGGTTATCAGTCGCATGGAGTTGAATGAAGGAAAGAATATCCCGTGCTGGTCGGCTGGAATGTAAGATGCCAGAAAATCGCGCGGCAGTTTGGAGTCTATGATCAAGGGTTTGAAGTCAACGGCAGGGATGTTGGGGCCGGGCAGTGATCCGATATCTATAGAGGGCAAATCCGTTGTGAGCATTCGATAAGCCAGGCTCGGGTCAAGCTTTTCGGGTATATAGGATGGGGCGTAAAGAGAGTAGAGCTGGGAATACGGGATAAATTTTAAATTGCAGGCATTGGCATCAATTTTTGAGCAGGCCAGGATAGCCTCACGACGAAACCATGCACAGCCCGGGATATTCATGTCGAAAAGGTGCGAGTAATAGGCGGCCCTTTGGGCAGGGTCCCTGGGCGGCTGGGCAAAAACGGCCAGCGGCGCAAAAAACAAGAATATTAAGGTAAATACAAAACGCATCCATATACTCCAAGTCTGAAATTGAACGATTAGTGATAGCTTAACATCGTTAATGGAACATTTAAATAGGGTATTTTAAATCTCCTTGCAAGCTTTGGCGCTGCGGGTAAAATCTTGCTCTATGAAGCTAAAACTAAACCAAATTACGCATGGCGATTGTATCGAAGTACTTAAGGACTGCGAGCCTTTCGCGGATCTGATTTTTGCCGACCCGCCTTTTAATATAGGCTACAAATATGACAAATATCAGGATAAAGTTAAGGGAGAACAATATGTCGAATGGTCTGAAAAGTGGATGACGGCATGTAAAAAGGTACTAAAACCTGGTGGCTCATTTTACATAGCTATCGGTGATGACTACGCAGCTTCGATACAAATCATCGCCACGCAAAAGCTTAAACTAAAAATGCGAAACTGGATCATTTGGCACTATACTTTCGGTCAGCAAATGAAAAACAAGTTTGCTAGATCACATACACATATATTTTATTTTGTTCTAGATAATAATAATTTTACATTCAATTCTGATGCTGTGCGTGTCATATCTGATAGGCAAAAAAAGTATAAGGATAAACGGGCTAATCCTCTAGGAAAATTGCCTGATGATGTTTGGAATGAATATCCGAGAATTTGTGGTACATTTGACGAAAGAACCGAATTTCATCCTTGCCAAATGCCTGAAAGTTTGCTGGCCAGAATAATACGCGTAAGTTCTGATAAAGGCAATACTGTGTTAGACCCATTCAGTGGCTCAGGAACCACTCCTGTCGTCGCTTCAAAACTGGGTCGTAACTATGTGGGAATAGAAATATCAAGTAATTATGTCCATGAGTCCACAAAAAGACTGGAAGTAGCTGGGAACGACATTGAAGGGGAAGTCCCACAGAAATGGACTAAGGAAATGGATATGGAGTTAAAATGGATATATCACGAAAATAAAATTTCCACTGAGGATTTATGCAATGAACCTGAACTTCTAGTGTTGTTCACTGAAAAAGTTAATCTTCGATTAGGACGAGAGAAGAACCCATTTACCCCAGTTGACATAAAAAAACATTTAACAAATTTGAGGAAAGCGGCTAAACTAGGTCCTCTACGTGGCCAGTGAAAGGGTATTATTATGGCTAGATGGTCGGTTCAACAAACTGAACAACTTAGGGATTTATATGTAAAAACGAACATAACAAGTGATGATTTAATAAAAGAGCAGTCACGTTTAGATATGTTCACGAAAGAACTTAATGCCCAAACAGGAACCATTTTCAGTACAGAAGAAGTCGCAGGGAAATTACTTAGGTTGCGAAAATCCAAGAAATTACCGAGAATTCGCAGCTAAAACTAGCTACAAAGCTGTATTTTTATTCCTCGCATCTGCTTTACTATTGAGCGTTATATCTGCGCCGTGGAATGTGTCATTTCTGGCATGGGTGGCACTGGTGCCTTTTATGCTCGCCTGCTCGCCGCAAACCGGTAAACTCAAGGTGGCGATCGCTGCCGGGCTGGTTGGTTTTGTGTATTGGGTGGGTAATTTATATTGGTTGTGGTTTGTAACGGCGGCTGGTCAGATCGGGGTTTCGGCGTATCTGGCGGTGTTCTGGGTGGGTTTGGCGCTTGGGGTGCGGTTTGCAAGGGCAAGGCGCTGGCCGCTGGTCGTGGTTGCGCCGGTATTGTGGGTCACAGCGGAAGCATTGCAGGGCTGGCTGTTTACGGGTTTCGGCTGGCGGTTCCTCTCGCACAGCCAGTATCAGAATCTCACCATAATACAAATCGCGGATATATTCGGCGCCGCTGGTATTTCGTTTTTGATAGCGATGGTCAACGGCATCCTGGTTGACTTTATTACAACGAAGAATTTTCGTCGAACACTCATCTGGGCGGATATTCCTGTATTGGCGGTTGCGCTGGCGTTGTTTTATGGTCATCACAAACTCGGTGAGTATGAAAAAGTGACGAAGCCTGGGCCTGTGGTGGCCGCGGTGCAATCCAATGTTCCACAGGATGTAAAGGAGCAGGGAGATAGATCGGACGAAATGTTTGCCGAGTTGATGGTGAACAGTGAAGTTGCTGCGCAGACTGGCGCGAAGCTGATAGTCTGGCCGGAGACGATGGTACAGGGATTACTCAATCCTGAGATACTGCAAATCATGGACGCCAACTCGCAGTCAAACATTTTCGACAGGGCGCTGAGGGCACATGCAAAGGCCGGCAATACGAACCTTCTTATTGGCTCGACGGGCGGGACGATCAAGGCAGAAGATGGTTTGTACAAACTCGATAAGCGATATAACTCCGCGTTTGTTTATACCAGTGACGGCGGAAAAAGCACTGAAGTTTACAACAAAATACACCTGGTGCCATTCGGGGAGGTCGTGCCGTTCAAGCAATCGTTTCCGCTATTGCACAAGCTGCTGATGAGCTTTACGCCCTATGATTATGACTACACGCTGGATTACGGCAGGGATTACACGATCTTCAAAGTTGAGGGCTTTAGTTTCGCGACGCTGATATGTTATGAGGATGTGGTGCCTTATGTGGCAAGGAATTTCGCTAATGGCGGCGGCACAAAGGCGGTCGATTTTCTGGTCAATATAAGCAACGACGGCTGGTTTGTGCGGTACAAAAACGGCAAAGTACTGCCAAGCACTGAACTCGAACAGCACATGGCTGTTTGCGTATTCCGGGCGGTTGAAAACAGGGTGCCTATCCTTCGCAGCGTAAATACCGGCATAAGCTGCATTGTAGATTCAAATGGCCGCGTGCGTAATGGGTATATGGCGGGGTGGCTGGCGCAAAATTACATGGAGAGGCGTGCGGTGCGCGGCTGGTTTGCCGATAAGCTCCTGCTGGACAGCAGAGTATCTTTTTTCACAAGGCATGGCCAAATACTGGAAATATCCTGCGGAGCGGTCACGTTCTTGGGATTGATGTTGATGATATCGCTATCGTACAAGAATCGGAAAAAGGCATAAGGAGAGACTATGGTTTACAGGGCTATATTGATGATGTCAGCGGCATTTATACTGGCGGGCTGCGATAATGGTGAGCAGATGAATTATGTAAGCCCAGCCGACCAGACCACGGCAATGGCCCAGCCATTCAGTGCCGGAAATATTGAATCGCAGGCGCGGGATGTAATAAAAGCGGCTCTGCGAGACGAAAATGCAATGATTCGCACCAACGCGGTGGAGGTTGTGGCAGAAACGAAACAATCGCAGCTTATGGATGAAGTTACTGATCTGCTGACGGATGAGCGTGTACCAGTGAGGTTTTCGGCTCTGCTAGCCGTTGGTGACATGAATTACAGGCGGGCCAAGGACAAGGTTGAAGAGATGTTCACCGATGAAAATCAGAATGTGAAAATGGCTGTGGCCTATGCCATGGAAAAACTGGGTGACGGCAATTACCAGGAACTTTATAAAAAATGGCTCAAAAGCCCGGATCAGACGGTGCGTGCAAACGCGGCACTGCTTCTGGGCAAGATGGGCGATAAATCCGCGATGCCACTGCTGCAATCGACTTTGACCGACCCGCAATCCACCGACCAGGTGCGGTACCAGGTAGTCGAAGCAATGGCGATGCTCAAAGATGAAAAAGTGTACCCAAAGATCTGGACTATGCTGATAAGTGCCTTTGCCGATGTGCGGGTGATGGGTATCCGCTCGATGGGAGCGCTTGGTACGATGCAGGCCCGCAATGCTATGGTTACGCTGCTCGATGACGATGTTGTGGAAG
>Ga0209417_1003089_pt1 | contig 23336 bp, 22 predicted proteins | sample RifGroF2_FD_184002 | JGI IMG/M metagenome (GOLD analysis project Ga0209417, IMG submission 184002) | Groundwater microbial communities from Rifle, Colorado, USA - Groundwater F2 (SPAdes) (version 2) | ecosystem: Environmental > Aquatic > Deep subsurface > Groundwater | place: Rifle, Colorado... | reverse complement strand
ACCGTGGCGGGGTTTGTCTCCGCCTTGAGTTATATGATTTTAGCGAGGGTGCTTCTACAATTTTTTGTGAGCGAAGAATCAAAGGCTTTCGAATTTTGTTATGCAGTTACAGAGCCGGTAATATCACCGGTGCGTAAGGCGTTGAATCAGGTAGATGCACTTGCTGACAGTCCTATGGACTTTTCTAATGTAGCGACATTTATATTGCTGACAATAATTAGATTAATGCTACCTTCCGTAACTAATTTTGTTTAATTAAAAAAATAAAATCACACTGCTTTTATAAGGCAGAAAGGATAGGTATAAGTTTGAAAATAAATTTTCAAACACGGTTTTGTGCCTTTACTGCAATGGTGCAGTAATCCGGCTATCGCCGGAACGGCACAATTTCCTATGGTGGCGTAAACGCCACGGAAAGGCATGGTCATAAATATGCTTGCACCTCATGAATTAAAAAACAAAGCGTTCTCGAAAAGTCTCAAAGGCTATAACGCCGCAGAGGTTGACGATTACATTGAATTTATTATTGGTAAATATACCGAGGCTTACAGAGAGAACAACGAGCTTGAGAGAAAGCTTCGTGTTGTTGTAAACAACCTTGATGAAATAAAGGATGAAGAAGAATCTATTCGCAGTACACTTCTTTCCGCTCAGAAAATGGGCGAGAAAATAATTCGCGATGCTAACGAGCGTGCGGATATAATTACCGGTGCTATCAAGGACAGATGCGATGCTATTATAGCCGAGTTCAGAGATCAGCTTCAAAGGGAAAAGGAAGATATATGGTCGATCAGGACACGTATTCTTGATTTTAAGAAGAATGTTTTTGAGCTTTACCGCAAACATATAGAAGAACTTCAGAACTTATCGGTCAACGAAATTGAGGACATTGTATTTCCAAATGAGGATGCAATTGTTTACAAGATTTTCACTGATGTCAAGGGTACAATAGAATCCGAGCTTAAAAAGAGTGAGGAATCTGAGTCGTCGATGGCTGAGGATCCTGCTACCACAGCGGAAAGAATAATTGTAAGAGGACAAAAGGTAATCGAAAAAACGAATAATGAGCAGGACAAAGCCGATGATACAGCAGAGAAATCAGATGATAAAGCTACCGACGATGACGATGATGAATTCCTTCGTTTTATGAAGGAAGATGAAAAATAGTATTTTCAATACTTAAATCAACGAAAGGATTGGGCAACTTGATTTTGTGAGCCCCAATTGTAAATTATGCAAGCAGATTATAAAGATACATTAAATCTGCCCTCGACGGATTTTCCGATGAGGGCAAATCTTCCTTTAAAGGAAGTAGAAATAAAAGCTAAATGGGACAACGAAGAGCTTTATCATGGAATGATGAAGTCGAGAGAAGGCAAGCCCCTTTTTGTTATGCATGACGGACCTCCGTATGCAAACGGCGACATGCACATCGGACATGCACTAAATAAACTGCTCAAGGATTTTATTATAAAGAGCCGTAATATGGGCGGGTATAAAGCGCCCTATATACACGGCTGGGATACTCACGGGCTTCCTATCGAGAATCAGATGATTAAAAAGCATGGTCAGAGCAGCGGTTTGAGCATTAGCGAGTTCAGAAACAGGTGTGAGCAGTTTGCACGCGAGAATGTTGCAAAACAAATGGGACAGCAGCAACGTCTTGGAGTAATCGGCGATTGGGAGAATTCTTATCTTACTCTTTTACCGCGCTTTGAGGCTAACCAAATCCGTGTTTTCGGCGAAATGGCACGTAAAGGTTATATTTACAAAGGTTTGAAGCCTGTTTATTGGTGTCCGCATGACGAAACGGCTCTTGCTGAAGCAGAAATAGAGTATGCTGACGATGAATGCGACAGTATTTTTGTAAAATTTAAGGTTATAGACGATAAGGGTATGTTAACACCTTATACAGGCAACCTAGACAATGTGTATTTCGTAATCTGGACAACAACCACCTGGACGTTGCCGGGTAATGTTGCTATTTGTTTAAATGCAGAATTTTCTTATACTCTTTATAAAAACGACAATGAATATATAATAATTGCTACCGAGCTTATAAACAATGTTAAAAAAGCTGCGGAAATAGAGAAACTTGCACCGATAGCGGCTTTTACCGGTGCGGAGCTGGAACGAATGAAAACGACTCATCCTTTCCTTGACAGAGAGAGCCTTGTTATTGTCGGCGACCATGTTACACTTGAGAGCGGTACAGGCTGTGTACACACAGCTCCCGGACATGGTGTTGAGGACTTTGCGGTTTGCAAAAATTACCCTGAGCTACCCAATGTTGTTCCGGTCGATGAAAAAGGCAGAATGACATCTCTTGCAGGCAAATTTGCAGGACTTAAAACAACAGAGGCTAATAAGGCAATTCTGGAAACGCTTAAAGAAAGCGGAAACCTGCTTGCAACAGAGCATATAAACCATCAGTATCCGCATTGCTGGCGCTGTTAAACGCCAATTCTTTTCCGTGCCACGGAGCAGTGGTTCTGTTCTGTTGACGGCTTTAAAAAGCAAGCACTCGAGGCTATAAAGAACGTAAGATGGATTCCCTCATGGGGCGAGGTCCGTATCGAAAACATGGTTAAAGACCGTAGTGACTGGTGCATTTCGCGTCAGAGAAAATGGGGCGTGCCGATTCCGATTTTCTACTGTGAGGATTGTAAAAAACCTCTGATAAACGAAGAAACAATAAAGCGTATAGCAAAGTTATTTGATATAGAAGGATCTGCTGGATGGTATACGCATACCCCAGAGGAGATTTTGGGAGAGCTTGCTGTATGCAAGGAGTGCGGAGGTCATCATTTCCGTGCCGAGCAAGATATTATGGACGTTTGGTTCGATTCCGGCTCATCTTATGCTTATGTACTTGATGAAATGCCGGATCACCGTTTCCCTGCTGATGTTTATCTTGAGGGTAACGATCAATACAGAGGCTGGTTCCAGTCGTCATTATTAACAAGTGTTGCAACAAGGGGTGTTGCTCCATATAAGACAGTTATTACCCATGGCATGGTTGTTGACGGCGAGGGTAAAAAAATGTCCAAGTCGTTAGGCAATGGCATTGATCCGCAGGATGTTATAAAAACCTATGGTGCTGACGTACTCAGACTTTGGGTATCCTCGGTTGAGTATACCTCTGATGTGCGTATTTCTCCCGATATATTAAAGCAGCTTTCAGAGATATACCGCAAAATTCGTAATACTTTACGCATACTTCTTGCTAACCTAGGCTCGGCTGAGAACGATTTTGATCCCAACAAGGATATGCTTAAGATTATAGATTTAGAGGATATGGATAAGTGGGCAGTCGCTCGCCTTAACCGTCTTGTAGAACGTGTAAGAAATGCGTACGAAAATTTTCAATTCCACCTTATTTATCACGATATACACAATTACTGCTCAATTGACCTTTCCAAGCTATATATAGATATAACCAAAGACAGACTTTACTGCGAACGTAAGGATGATAAAGCGCGCAGAAGTGCACAGACGGCAATGTATATTATCGCAAATTCGCTTATCCGCCTGCTTGCACCGATTTTGTCCTTCACTTCGGAGGAAGTCTGGGACTTTATCAGCCATCTTGACAGTGAAAATGCAGAAAGTGTGTTCTATAACGATATGCCTACCTTTGACAGCAAGCAATGCTTTGACGAGGTTGAAGAAAAATATAACGCTTTGTTTGAGCATCGTGATGATGTTATGAAAGCTCTTGAAATTGCAAGAGCGAACAAGGTTATTGGCAAATCGCTTGAAGCTAAAATCACCATATACGGAGATAAAAAAAGCGAGACTATGAAGCTGTTTGAGCAGAACAGATCATTACTCGAGACAATTTTTATTGTCAGTCAGGTTGCGCTAAGTTACGATAAACCGACTCATGACGTTTTCAACGAAACTGAAAGCGGTATTTCTGTTGAAGTAACCCAAGCTAATGGCGAAAAGTGCGTCCGTTGTTGGATGTATGACCAAAATACTGCTTCAGACGAACAGGGACAACACCTATGCGAGAGATGCAAAAACGCAGTACGCTAGCAGGTGCAATAACTATCATTATAGTTACACTTGACCAGTTGACAAAATATCTTGTTACTCAATATATAAATATTGGCGAAAAGGTTGATTTCATACCGTTTTTTATAAATCTTACTCATGTAGAAAACGAGGGTGCTTCTTTCGGCATGTTTGCAGAGCATCGCTGGATATTCATGCTGCTTTCTTCAGTTGCTATAATAGGCATAATAGTTTTTATTATAAAATATAATAAACAGCATATTTTATTAACAATCAGCCTATCGTTTATTCTCGCCGGTGGAATCGGAAATATGATCGACAGAATTTTTAGATATACTGTCGTTGATTTCTTTGAGTTCACCTTTGTTGAATTTGCTATTTTCAATGTCGCAGATATGTTTATAACCTTTGGAGCAATTATGCTTGGAGTATATGTTGTCTTTTTTGAGAAAAAGACAGAAGCAAAGGACAAGGTTAGGAAAAGCGATGATACAACAAACCTTACCTAGTGATAGTGACAAAGATAAAAGACTGGACGTATATCTTTCAGAGAAGCTTTCTATCAGCCGTTCCTTGGCACAGGAGCTTATAGCTTCACTGTGCGTAAAGGTCAACGGCTGTAATACTGTAAAAAATTATCGTATACACGGTGATGAAATAATAGAAGCTGAGCTTCCCGAGCCGCAGGAAATAGAAGCTGTTGCACAAGATATTCCTATAGAGATTGTTTATGAGGATGAATACCTGCTGGTTGTAAACAAACCGCAGGGAATGGTAGTTCATCCTGCGGCAGGAAACCCCGACAGAACGCTTGTTAATGCACTGCTTTTCCATTGTGCGGGAAGACTTTCGTCAATAAACGGAATGGTGCGTCCGGGTATAGTTCATCGTATTGATAAGGATACAGCAGGACTTTTAATTGTCGCAAAGACTGATAAAGCACATACAGGACTTGCCGAACAGATAGCGGTTCATTCTTTTACAAGAAAATATCAAGCTATTGTTATGGGTAACCTAAAAGATGATAGCGGTAAAATTAACAAGCCGATTGGCAGGCACAAGACCGACCGTAAAAAAATGACAGTCACCTGGCAAAATTCGAAAGAAGCAATCACTCATTATCGGGTTATCCGAAGATACAACGGCTTTACTCATGTGGAGCTAACACTTGAAACAGGAAGAACACACCAGATAAGAGTGCATATGGCTTCGATCGGGCATCCGGTTGCAGGCGACAGCGTTTATGGGGATAACAAAAACGCTCTCAAGTTGAATGGACAATGTCTTTTTGCATACCATATTGGATTTATCCATCCGATTACAGGTAAAAATATGGTGTTTGAAGCAGAAAAACCGGAATTTTTTCATAATACGTTGGAAAAATTAAACAAAACAAGTCAATAAAGTTATCCGACCGGTATCGGATAACAAAATTAATAAAGAAAAAATGTTGTATTACCGGAGAAAGAGACTTCTTTTATGGAAAGAGAAAAGCTTCTTTGCCTTGATGAGGCAGCCGCCAAAATTCGATTGTTATCGTTGGAGGCTGTTTTTAACGCCGAGTCGGGACATCCCGGAGGCTCACTATCAATTGCTGAAATTATTGCTTATCTCTACTTTGAAAAAATGAATGTAGACCCAAAAAATCCCCAGAAATCTGACAGAGACAGGCTTGTTCTTTCAAAAGGACATACCTGCCCTGCGCTTTACTCTGCGCTAGCTATCAAAGGCTTTTTCCCCGAAGAGGAAATAAAGACCTTTCGTCAATTAGGAAGCCGACTTCAAGGGCATCCCGATATGAACAAGCTGCCCGGGGTTGATATGACAACCGGTTCTCTCGGACAGGGAATTTCTGCAGCCTGCGGAATGGCATTAAAAGCATTAAAGAGCGGTTACAACTACAAGGTTTTTGCAATCATCGGCGATGGTGAATCGCAGGAAGGTCAGGTTTGGGAGGCCGCAATGTTTGCTGCGCATTATAAACTGAAAAACCTTATCGCATTTTTGGATTTTAATCACCTTCAAATTGATGGTGATGTTAGGGATGTTATGAACCCGACTCCGCTTGACGAAAAATTTGCTGCTTTCGGTTGGTTTGTTCAGGTTATCGACGGTCATAATCTTGAAGAGATTGATAAAGCAGTAAACGCTGCTTATAGTTCGGAAAAACCGAGTATAATTATATGCAATACCGTAAAAGGCAAAGGTGTTTCTTTTATGGAAAACAAAGCAGACTGGCACGGTAAAGCTCCGAAAAAGGACGAAAACGAGATAGCGGTTGCAGAGCTTGAAGCAGCATATAAAAGAGCAATGGAGGTGCGTAAAAATGGGTAACATTATAAATACTGACATGAACTTAAAAAGAGTGGCAACACGTGTTGCATATGGCAACGCACTTGCCGACTTTGGCGAAAAATATAATTTTTTTGTGCTGGACGCTGATCTTTCAGGCTCTACACAAACAGCAATCTTCGGAAAAAAATACCCTGATAGGTTTATTAATTGCGGAATAGCGGAAGGAAACATGATCTCTGTTGCTGCCGGTATAGCCGCTTCGGGAGTAACTGCATTTGCCTCTTCTTTTGCAATGTTCGCCTGCGGAAGAGCATTTGAACAGATTCGCAACTCTGTTGCATATCCCAGACTAAATGTAAAAATTTGTGCTTCTCATGCTGGAGTTACAGTCGGTGAGGATGGTGCAACGCACCAATTCTGCGAGGATATAGCACTTATGCGTTCGGTTCCTAACATGGTGGTTGTCAATCCGGCAGATGCAACAGAGGCTTATTTTGCGATCGAAGCAATACTTAACTATGACGGACCTGTCTACATGCGATTAGGTAGATTTGCTGTTCCCGTTATGTTCGATAAATCTAATTATACGTTTGAGTTAGGCAAGGGTGTTGTACTTGCTGACGGAAATGATGTTGCCATTTTTGCATCCGGAATTATGAACTCGCCTGCACTTGAAGCAAGAGAAATCCTTGCAGCCGAAGGTATAGATGCTGCTGTTATTAATATTCACACATTAAAGCCGATTGATAAGGAAATAATCATAAAATACGCAGAGAAAACAAAGCGTATTGTCACAGCCGAGGAGCATTCTGTTATCGGTGGGCTTGGCAGTGCGGTTGCAGAAATAACAAGCGAATTCTGCCCGACAAAAATGGCAAGAGTGGGCATTGAGGATACTTTTGGCACAAGCGGAAAAGCAGAACACTTGCTTGACTATTTCAACCTTAATGCTGCAGGAATTGTTAAAAAAGTAAAATCAATACTTTAATCTGTAAAAAAAGGAGGGTGTTTATGGCAAATATCAAGGATATAATCGAATATTTTGATACCGTTTTGCCGAAAGCACTCTCAATGCCATGGGATAACGATGGAATAATGGTGCTTCCCGATGAAAATGCGAATGTTAAGCGTGTTTTAATCGCACTTGATTGTACAAGCATTACAATTGAAAAAGCAAAAAGTATTTCGGCGGATCTGATTATTACTCATCATCCACTTGTTTTTAAATCACTTTCTTCAATTGATTATTCCGAGCCCTACGGAAAACGAGTTATCCAATGTATAAAAAACAATATAGCGGTTTTATCCTACCATACCCGACTTGACGAAGCAGACGGCGGTGTGGATGATTGCCTTGCAAAAATTGTCGAAATAAAAGATACACAAAAAATGGAACACTGCGGTAAGGTCGGTATTCTCGAAAAAGAAATGAGTTATAACGATTTCTGCAAACATATAAAAAATGCACTTGGAATAGACAGCGTTTATGGTGTATGTTCCGGTAATAGTGTAAAAAAGGTTGCTGTTATCGGCGGCAGTGGTAAAGATTTTATTACTGACGTAAAAAAATCAGGTGCAGACACTTTTCTTACAGGAGAAGTCAACCATTCGGGGCTGATCGAGGCTAGAGAGTTGGGGCTAAACATGGTCTGTGGCACTCATTACGAAACCGAGAATGTTGTTCTTCCGAAAATAAAAGAACTGCTTTTATCAAAATTCCCTGAAATAGAAATAGAAATATTGCCTTTTAAGGCAGAGTACGAATATGGCATTTGACGGATTTTTTTGTATTGCGGTTGCAGCGGAAATAAACGAATGGGCAGGCGCAAGAGTTGACAAGCTGCATTTCAGTTCACCCTCTGCTTTAATCCTTTCTTTATACAATTACGGCAAGCGTACAAATCTTATAATTTCAGCTTCTGCTTCCAATCCTGTCATTGCGCTTAGCGGAACAGAATTGATTCGCCCCGAACAGCCGACAGGACAATGTATGCTTTTCAGAAAGCATCTTATAAATGCACACCTTGTTTCGGTTGAATGCGTCAAGGACGAGCGGATAATACGCTTTGAATTCAACAGTGCAGACGAGATGGGTTATATAAAAAAGCGGTATATTTATGCCGAAATGATGGGAAAATATTCAAACATACTACTTTGCAACGAGGATAATCGAATATTGGGTGCATCCTCTGTTGCGGACATAACCGCTTCTGTCAGACAGGTTATGGTAGGTATGCCCTACGAATTACCTCCAAGGCAGGACAAAATTCCGCTTACGGATGCTGTTCAAAACAAAGAATTGTTTTTTTCATTATTGGAAGAAAACAGAGAAAAACGTGCGGATAACTTTCTTGTTTCAACCTTCTTTTCTTTTTCACCGCTTGTTGCAAGGGAGGTTGCTTACAGAACCTGTGGAAAAACCGACGAAACAGTATACGAACTTGACTATGAGTGTTTTTACAAAGAAGCGGAAAAATTAAATGATATAATTTCAAACAAGCAATTTACTCCTGTTATAATTAAGAATCAAGACGGAGAAGGAATTGAATATTCCTTTATTCCGACCAAACAGTATGCAACTTCCGCTATTTGCGAAGTCAAAGAGAGCTTTTCGCAACTCTTGACAGAGTATTACGGTAAAAAATCGGAAAACGCAGGAATAAAGCAGTATGCTTTTGACATTCTTAAGGTAGTAAACAATGCGTTGACAAGACTTCGCAAAAAGATTGTCCTACAGAAAAACGAGCTTTCCGATTGCCACAAGCGTGATATTTATAAAAAAGAAGGCGACCTTATAACCGCATATATGTACCGTTTAAAGCAGGGCGATACTAAGGTGTTTTTATACGATTATGAGAGTGAGAAGGAAGTAGAAATTAATCTTGAAACCAAGCTCACACCTGCAAAAAACGCTCAGCTTCGTTATAAAAAATATACAAAGCTGAAGCACGCAGAAACAATTCTGATTGAACAGATAGTTAAAGCTAATACCGAGATAAATTATCTTGAGAGCGTGCTTGATTTTATAATGCGTTCTTCGAATGTTCAGGAATTGGGAGAAATAAGAAAAGAACTGATTGATACAGGATATATTGCAGGTCAAAATAAAGGCAAAAAACAAAAAAGCAGTCCGCAAAAACCGTTGGTTTATACAACTTCGAACGGACTTACAGTAAAAGCGGGTAAAAACAATAAGGACAACGACAGCCTGACCGCCTTAGCAGATAAATGGGACATCTGGTTTCACATCAAGGGCTTTCACGGCTCACACGTAATTTTATATACCGACGGCAGCGAACCGTCGGCGGAGGACTACACCGAGGCGGCAAGAATTGCTGCTTATCATTCGGAAAAACGTGGAAGCGAAAATGTTGGAGTTGATTACACACAGGTGCGGTATCTAAAAAAGCCGAACGGCTCACCGCCCGGATTTATTACTTACGATAAGTACTGGACAGCGTTTGTTGATGCTACTCTGCCACAAATAAAATAAAAAAGGAATGGAAATAAAATGGCAAAAATTAATTGGAAGGGCGGAGCTTTACTCTCCCCTGTACCGGCGGTGTTGATAACCAGCGCAGACGGCGAAAAGACGAATGTCTGCACAATTGCATGGACAGGTATACTCAATACAAACCCTGCAAAGACCTATATTTCTGTACGTCCGTCAAGATATACACATGAAATTATTTCTAAAACAAAAGAGTTCTGCATCAATCTGCCAAGCTCAATGCTTGTACGAATAGTTGACTTTTGCGGAGTTAAAACAGGCAGAGAGATTGATAAGTTCTCAACTCTTGCAATCACACCCGAAAAGTCAAATGTTGTTTCCTGTCCTTCGATAGCAGAGTGTCCTGTTACAATCGAATGTAAGGTCACTGAGATAGTTCAGCTTGGATCACACGATATGTTTATTGCGGATATTGTGTCGGTTGGGGTAGAAGAAAAACTTTTAGATGATGCGGGCAAATTAAGGCTGGAAAAAGCAGGGCTTTTCGCCTATTCACACGGTTCATATTTTGCAATGGGTAAAAAGATCGGCTCTTTTGGATTTTCGGTAAAGAAAAAGAAGAAGCGCGTTTAATTATGCCAGTTATATATTTACTTCACGTTGGTGACGCTAAGGAAGATTACCTGCTGGAAGCCGAAAAAGAATACATCAAACGGTTGCAGCCTTTTTGCACTTATAACACGGTTGCGATAAAAGAAGAAAAACTGCCCGAAAACGAAGATAATTTAATTATGGTCAAAAAGGCATTAAAAAACGAAGCTGAGCGTATCAGACAGCGACTACCAAAACGCTGTTTTAAAGTTGCACTTTGTGTTGAGGGTAAAAGGATAACAAGTGAGGGCTTTTCGGCATTTTTAAGCGAAAAGTTTTCGTGTTATTCCGATATAGTGTTTATTATCGGCAGCAGTCACGGGCTGGATGAACAACTTAAAAACGAATGCGACTTTTTACTTTCAGTGTCCGACATGACATTTCCGCACCGCCTTATGCGTCCGATTCTTGCAGAACAGATTTACAGAGCATATACTATCTTGACAGGCAAAAAATATCATAAGTAATATCAGTTTAAAAGGGAACATAAAAAATTGTTCTCTTTTTTTCATTTTAATGAAACCAAAGTACTAATTACATAGTCTTATATAATATAAAGTATTAATTAACCGTAAACGTTAGAAAGGATAAAATTAAGATGAAAAATACTAGGCGACTCATTATATCAGCACTGACTTTGTTATTAATAGCAGCAATGATGCTGACAACCTTTGCTTCCTGTTCTGCAATAATAATGCAGGTAAAAGCAGATAACCTGATGAAGGGTATTTCTGCAAAAGCAGTAAGCGGAAAAGTTGTAGATGATAAGTTTATTAACAACACTGCAGATTTTTCGATTGAACTATTCAAAAAGTCGATTGAAGAGGATAAAAATTCACTAATCTCACCACTCTCGGTTATGCTTGCGCTTTCAATGACAGCAAACGGCGCAGATAACGAAACTCTTACTCAAATGCAAGCTGTTCTCGGCGGAGATATAACGATTGACGAGCTTAATGAATACCTTTATACCTATGTTAAAAATCTTTCAAACGAAGAGAAATCAAAATTTAAGATTGCCAACTCAATATGGTTCAGAGATGACGAGGGCAGACTTACGGTCGAAAAGGACTTTTTACAGAAAAACGCAGATTATTACAATGCCGCGGCTTATAAGTCTGCGTTTGACAATCAGACATTATCTGATATAAATAACTGGGTAAATAAAAATACCGATGGTATGATTGACAAGATACTTGATGAGATTAGAGATGATGCCGTAATGTATCTGATTAACGCTATTGTCTTTGATGCCGAATGGAAAGAGATATACAACAAAGATAATATTTCAGAAGGTATATTTAATTCGTATGACGGAAGCAAACGAAACGTGGAATTTATGGTATCGGAGGAAAGCAAATATTTAGAAGACAGTAAAGCAACAGGCTTTATTAAACCCTATGTAAACGATAAATATAGCTTTATAGCAATACTACCGAACGAGGATGTAAATATAAACGAATATATAAACTCGATGTCGGGTGAAAACTTCTTAAACCTGTTAAAAAGCTCTGAAAATATCGCAGTGAACGCAACGATGCCTAAATTCAGTTATGATTATAAAGTTACAATGAATGATATTTTAAAAGAAATGGGTATGCCGATTGCTTTTGATGCAGGCAGTGCTGATTTCAATAAGCTCGGTAAGTCATCGAGAGGAAATATCTTTATAGGAGATGTATTGCACAAGACCTTTATTTCTGTTGATGAGCGTGGAACAAAAGCAGGAGCGGTTACAAAGGTCGAAATGAGGGACGAATCATATGTGGAAACCAAGAATGTAAAACTCGACAGACCCTTTGTATATGCAATAATCGATAACTCCACAAACCTTCCAATTTTTATAGGAATGGTAATGGATATACAAGGATAAAGATATAAATATATTAATATAAATAATCTCGAACCAGCTCCGATAAGGCACTGGTTCGGGATTTTTTTATACCAACTTGAATTAGAAACAGTGATTTGACTGGTTTTTAATATCTTCTCGTTTAATGTACCGATACAAAGCGATATATTCCATTCACCGCTGTTTTCTTTTAGAAAATACCAAACGTGAACGTGAGGGGTATTGATTTGCCGTAATAAAATGCCTATTTACTACTAATAATTAAGTTAAGCAATATTTTCAATGACAATTTTAATAAGAAAATTTACCACTAATGCATTTCTTGCTAAAATTGTGATTATGCAAAAACAATTTCGACTTATTTACTAATATTGGATAGTTTATTTTGTGTTTTAATATTGATATTTACATAAAAAAATGATAGTATACACAGATGGATAATAACAAAGAACAATCAGATAAAAGCAGATCGAAGATTTTATTAAATATATTTATTTTTAGTATTGGCTATGCACAATGCAGAATTCTCTTTTAGAGTCCCTAAAAATGGACAGTATTCAATTTGATACGATGGTTTCTCACCAAAACGAAAATCGTATATTTCCTTACTAAATAAGAATAATTCAACAGTTTTCGATACACAAATATACAACATGTTGTATCTTGCTGTCGAATTTTGCGGCGAAAAAAACAGCATTTTTCACGTTCCTAGTCTTTTGCTGACCGAATTATGGGACACATAATATATAATTCAAATTAGCAAGTACAATTACCGATATACGGAGGTAGAAATGAAAAATTTAATTAAGCAAATAAAACCATTCAGAACAAAGGGCGGAATTCATATATCGCACAATAAAAATACTGCTGCCCGACTATCGGTGGTAATGCCACCACCAAAGCATGTTATAATACCCATGCTTCAACATATAGGTGCTCCGTGTAACCCCATAGTTAAGGTGGGCGACAAGGTTAAGGCAGGACAGGTTATAGGTGATAGCAGTTCGTTTGTTTCGGCACCGATTCATTCCTCAATTTCCGGTGTTGTAAAAGAGATAAGCAGCGTTTTGATGCCTAATGGAGTGACTATTGAGAGCATTGTAATAGAATCTGACGGATTAATGGAGCATATAGAATGCACACCGCCTGACGTAAGCACCAATGATAAGTTTTTAAAAGCAGTAAGAGAGAGCGGACTGGTTGGCCTGGGCGGCGCAGGTTTCCCTGCTCATGTAAAGCTAAGAGTACCTGCTGATAAAGTTATAGACACTCTGCTTATAAACGGTGCGGAATGCGAGCCGTTTATTACAAGCGACCATCGAGAGATAATGGAGAATTCTTGGAGCGTTATGTCGGGAATTTATGCGATTAAAGAGCTACTCGGTATACATAAAGTTATTATCGGTGTAGAGAGCAACAAACCGGATGCTATTGAGCTTTTAAAGTCAATAGCGGATAATAAGCTGCATGATCCCAAAGACGAAGTAAAGGTAATGACTCTTAAAGCGCTATATCCGCAGGGAGCGGAAAAAATGCTGGTACAGGCATGCACCGGACGAAGGATTCCGCCCGGTAAGCTGCCGTCTGATGTAGGCTGCGTTGTAATGAATGTTACCAGTGTAGCTTTTCTTGCACAATATTTAAAATCAGGAATTCCTTTGATTACAAAAAGAATAACTGTTGACGGCAGCGCGATAAAGAATCCGCAGAATGTTATTGTTCCTGTGGGAACTCCGATAAAAGACATTATTGAGTTTTGCGGAGGATATTCTGCGCCACCGAAAAAAATACTGTATGGCGGACCTATGATGGGACTTGCCTTAAGTGATGATAGCCTTCCGATTTTAAAGCAGACAAATGCAATAATAGCCTTTGCGGAAAAAGAAGCTGTTTTAAAAAAAGCTGATTCTTGTATCAGGTGCGGAAGATGTATAGATAACTGCCCGATGAGCCTTATGCCGGTTATGCTTTCGGTTGCTGCGGAAAAAAAGGACTTGGAAAAGTTAAAGAAGTACGATCTTTCTTCCTGCTTAGAATGCGGCTCCTGTAGCTTTGTTTGTCCTGCTCACAGACATATACTGCAATCTCTAAGAATCGGCAAACAATTACTTAAAGAAGAAAAGCCTAAATAATCTCCACAGCTTATGAAAGGATAACTATAAAATGACAGAAAAACTTTTTGTATCATCCTCACCTCACTTCAGAGGTAAGGACAGCACAGCACGAATAATGTCAGATGTTCTTATTGCACTTGTCCCTGCCATTATTGCTGCAACAATTGTTTTCGGCTACAGGGTATTACTTATAGTAACTTTCTGCGTTACAGCCTGTATCGTTCTTGAATATATTTCGAGAAAAGTAATGAAGAGAGATATGACAATAAGCGATCTTTCAGCACCTGTTACAGGAACGCTGCTTGCACTTTCTCTGCCTGTTACGATAAACCTTTTTTATGCTTTATTTGGCTGTATAGTTGCTATAGTTGTGGCAAAGCAGTTTTTTGGCGGTATCGGGCACAATTTTATCAACCCTGCCATAGCCGGAAGAGTTGCGATGGTTGTTTCTTTTCCAACACAAATGACCGACTGGTCTTTTGTAAACGAAACAGTTGATGCAGTTTCAACAGCTACACCTCTTGCAGGTGGTGACTGGTCGCATATGGATTTATTTCTAGGTAATGTAAGGGGTAGCATTGGCGAGACCAGCGCGCTTGCAATATTTATCGGTTTTGCTTATCTTTTAATACGCAGAGTAATAAAACCCATTGTTCCGCTGTCATTTGTCGGGACGGTTGCGTTACTCGCATTTGCATTTGGGGATGATCCTTTGTTTCACGTATTAGGTGGCGGACTTCTGTTTGTAGCTGTTTTTATGGCGACAGATTACTCAACCAGTCCGCTATCGAATAAAGGTAAGGTTATTTTCGGAATAGGCTGCGGTGTTATAACAATATTGATTCGTGTCTTTGCAGCTTTACCGGATGGTGTTTCGTATGCGATACTCTTGATGAATATAATAACTCCGCATATTGACAGGTTAACCGTTCCAAAAACCTTTGGTGCTAAGAAAAGTGTGGTGGGAAAATGAAGCTGGATATTAAAAAAATTATAAAACCGACTATTTCGCTTTTTGTAATTTGCCTGCTGACAACTACATTTCTTGCGGTAACCTCTGCACTCACGGAAAAAAAGATTTTAGAACGGGCCGAACAGGATATTAATGCAACAAGAAAGATTGTCCTTTCCACGGCGGATACTTTTGAAGAAGTAAAAGATAACGCCGTCGTTGGAAAAGATGAGAACGGAAATATAGTCGGTCATGTTATTACTGTAACTATAAAAGGATATGGCGGTAATATGCAAGTTATGGTGGGTATCGACAGCGATGAAAAAGTAAGCGGTGTAAGCATTTTAAGTCATTCCGAAACACCCGGACTCGGAGCAAAGGCAGCAGATGATGGTTTTCTGTCGCAGTTTAAGGGGATTAACAGCGAAGCTGAAGTTGGTGTAGAAATCGATAGTATAAGCGGTGCAACAATATCTTCGGCAGCAGTTACAGATGCGGTTAATAAAGCTCTGAATGAATATATTACGGAGGTAAAGTCTGAATAATGGATAAAAATAAATCTTTAAAATTCGAATTTACCAAAGGTTTTATAAAAGAAAATCCTGTTTTGTGCCTTCTTTTGGGTACCTGTCCCACACTTGCGGTAACAACAGGAGCAATGAACGCTATCGGAATGGGAATTGCCGCAACACTGGTTTTAATCGGGTCGAATGCGGTTATTTCACTTCTCAGAAGATTTATTCCCGATTCTGTTCGCATTCCGGCATACATAACAGTTATAGCAGGCTTTGTTACTATTGTGCAGCTCCTGGTAAAGGCTTTTATGCCCTCGATTGACCAAGCGCTCGGAATATTCTTGCCACTTATAGTCGTAAACTGCATTATTTTAGGCAGAGCGGAGATGTACGCTTCTAAAAATTCGGTTTTGTTTTCTACTATCGACGGTCTGGGTATGGGTGTAGGCTTTACTGCGGCAATGCTTTGTATGGGCATTATACGAGAACTTTTCGGCTCAGGCAGTGTTTTTGGGCTTACATTATTACCCGAGAGCATATTTACTCCGATAACAATATTTATACTGCCGGCAGGTGGGTTCTTTGTTTTCGGTATTCTTATAGCGTTATCAAACAGTTTACAGCATGGAAAACTGAGTAAAAAAGAATTTGGCTGCGAGAACTGTCCTTCTGCGGCGGCTTGTTCAAAAATATCAGAAAAAAAGTGTGATACTGGAAAGGATGGCGGCAAATGATAAAAACTCTTATAGCAATTTTTTTAGCCGCTATTTTAACCGAAAACTATGTGCTTACAAAGTTTTTAGGTATTTGCCCATTTCTGGGAGTATCAAAAAAGCTTGATACCGCAGTCGGCATGAGCTTCGCCGTTACCTTTGTAATGGTTTTGGCAACAGCTGTTACATATCCGATATTTATGTATATATTAGTCCCCAACGGACTTGGTTATTTACAGACAATTTTATTCATACTTATTATAGCGGCCTTGGTTCAGCTTGTTGAAATAGTATTAAAAAAATACGTTAATTCACTTTATAAAGCACTCGGAATATATCTTCCACTTATTACTACTAACTGTGCGGTATTGGGAGTTACAATTCTTGTTATCGGAAAAAGCGGAGAAAACTACGGCTTTATTGAAGCTCTTGTAAATTCTCTTGGCGCTGGTATCGGATATCTTGTCGCGATGGTTCTTTTTGCAGGCGTGCGTGAGAGAATCGAGGACAGCAATATTCCGGATTTTTTAAAAGGGCTGCCGATTACGCTTGTAAGCGCTGCGCTTGTAGCGTTGTCGTTTTTAGGCTTTACAGGCATAGTTGACAAATTGATGGTTTAGGAGGGAAGCAATGAACTCAATTTTATTAGCAGTATTGTTGGTTTCAGGTATAGGCTTGGTTTGCGGAATAGGCCTTGCGCTCGCAAACCTCTTTATGAATGTTGAGATAAATGAGAAGGCGGAAGAGATACTTAACATACTCCCCGGTGCAAACTGCGGTGCATGCAGTTTCTCGGGCTGTAAGCGTTATGCAGAGGCATTATCGTCAGGTAAAGTAAAGACAACTCTTTGTACGGTCGGTGGAGACAAGGTCGCAAGACAAATCAGTGAAATTCTTGGAATGAAGGTAGCGACCGCTGATAAAAAGATGGCTTATGTTTTCTGTCAAGGCAGTAATGAACATACTAAAAAGAAATTTTTATATCAAGGTATTACCACATGCAAGGCTGCTTCGGGAATATTCAGAGGTGATGGTGAATGCCGTTTCGGCTGTATAGGCATGGGCGACTGTGTTAAAGTCTGCAATTATAATGCACTTATAATAAAAAACGGTGTTGCTTATGTAAATCCCGACAAATGCGTTGCTTGCGGAGCATGTATAAAAGCATGTCCAAAGAAGATAATAAGTCTGTTGCCGCAAAAGAAAACGGCTCTGGTACTCTGTGCCAATACAGATAAAGGTGCCGTGACACGTAAAATTTGTACAGCAGGATGTATTGCCTGTAAACTCTGTGCAAAGGTATGCGAGTTCGATGCAATAAGCTTTAACGGCGGACTTGCTGTTATAGACAGAGAAAAATGCACGGGCTGCGGAAAATGCAAAGAGGTTTGTAAAAGTAATTGTTTAATAATCACAAAATAAATTTTGTGTTTTTACAGAAAAGCCCTTGTAGGTCATAAGACCTACATTTACTTACAGTAAAACGGTCTTTTCCGCTATCAATGTTTTGCGAACAAAAGAGACGATAAAATTGTTTGTGTTGGGGGATTTATGAAAAAAATAGCGTTCTTTGACACCAAACCTTATGATCATACTTTTTTCGAAAAGTACGGTAAAGATTATGAGATAAAGTATTTTGACAACAAGCTGAACGCTGACACCGCAGCACTGGCAGCAGGCTTTGACGGAGTTATTGCGTTTGTAAATGATGATTTGTCTGCAAAAACAATAGAAAAGCTGTACGAGGGCGGAGTTCGGGTTGCTGCATTGCGTTGTGCCGGTTATAACAATGTTGACTTCCGTGCCGCCTACGAAAAAATCACCGTTGTTCGCGTGCCTGCTTATTCACCGTATGCGGTAGCAGAGCATGCAATCGCTCTTCTTTTAACACTCAACCGTAAGGTTCACAAAGCGTATAACCGCACCCGAGATTTTGATTTCCGTTTAAGCGGACTTGTCGGATTCGATTTATTCGGAAAGACTATCGGTGTTATCGGAACAGGCAAAATAGGCCGCTGCTTTGTATCGATTTGCAAGGGCTTTTCTATGAAAGTGCTTGCATATGATCCTTATCCTGCAAAAGACAGCGATATAGATTATACAGACCTTGATACTCTTCTTGCCGAAAGTGATATAATTTCACTGCATTGTCCACTGACCGAAAGCACTAGACACATGATAAACGAAGATACAATCGCTAAAATGAAAGATGGTGCTTATATAATAAACACCTCGAGAGGGCAGCTTATTGACAGCGAGCAACTGCTTTCTGCCCTTAAAAACGGAAAAATCGGCGGTGCAGGGCTTGACGTTTACGAGGAAGAAGGCGAATTTTTCTTCGAGGATTTCTCGCAGACGATAGTTAAAGACGATATACTTTCGCTTCTTGTTTCGCTGCCGAATGTAATAATAACCTCACATCAGGCTTTTCTGACTGGGGAAGCGCTCGAAAATATTGCAAAAACCACTATAAACAACCTTGACGAGTTTTTCTCGGACGGAAAACTGACAAATGAAATTTGTTACCAATGCAAGACTGGAGATATAGGTGCAAACTGCGAGAAACGTAAAAAAGGCGAACGCTGCTTTTAAATAAAAAAGTTAAAGAGAGAACACTAGAAAAATGTTCTCTCTTTTTTTATTCTTTATGAATAATAACTTTTTCTTTAATTGAAACTTCGCACTCATAATAACATCTTTAATTGTTAGACGCATAATCTCTTTATATATTAACTTTATTAAATATACAATTTAATGGTAGCAAGGCGGAGGTGGATCACCATAATCGTATCTTACTTGAATAACTGCTGGTGGTTGTGTTTCCTCTTGATCTAAATGCTGTCCAAATACAACAGTGCTTTGATAAGTTAAATTTGTACCGGCATATGTACCTGTTGATGCCCACGATGTCGTTGTTTTAAAAACTTGATTAACTAAATTAGGAGGAAACAATAGTCTCCTGTTAAAGTCCCAAAACACGGAATCATTAGTATAATCTTCGTTACATTCAATATCCGGGGATGCATCACTTAAGTCAATCGAATAACCTAAAGAAACACCACCTACATCAACGCTTATACTAACAGTACCGCAATTAGTCTCTGATTCCGGACCGTGATCAGTAAGTTCATCTTCTTCCCAATTGAGACTATGCGTCATGCAAACGGAATCAACTATATAATAGGCAGTTGATGATACCCAAGAATTTGTGGTTACAGCAAAATAATCATAGGTTGGATCAGTTTCATTCTGATTTTGATATAAAGTATAATCTACATGTGTACAAACATATGAGTTGCGATAATAAGTATGAAAATTAAATTCACTTTTTACTATAGTAAGATCCATAGTACGGAATTCTTGTAAAAAACCTAATTTTTTAATATCATCATTAATTGCTACAAAAAATTGGTAAGGTTCAATATATCCTTTATCACTTGGTTCTATATTATTAATTGATCCTTGACCAGAGTTATTTAAGCAAATAACGTTTGTAATTACGTTATTTTCCTGCTGTTCATCGAAATACTGAAAAGCTGTCCCTATTTTAATCTCATCTGTATTAAAAATAGGAACTGTTATACCGAATTTATCTAGTTTTAAAGCTTTCTTGTAATCAGCCATTGTAAAGGCGCCATATATATATATTCTGACACCGGATTGATATAATAAACTCAAAGTATTAATATTTTCATTAGCTTCAGAGTATGGAATTGCTATTGCTTGATATGAATTCAAATCTGATTTTGAATATTTTTTTATTGTTTTAAAAACAACATAATCAAAAGATGAAATATCAATTATCTCACTTGATTTTATATTTTCAAGATCAGATTCTTGTTGCATTACAAATAATAATTTTTGTATTTTTTGATCATTCGCATTATTCGCATATACGGAATTCGTTAATGTCGATGTAAAAAAACACAACAGTATCAAAGACATTATGAACTTTTTTAATTTCATATTTTACTCCTCATTTTTTATTATTTTCTAAAATAGATATTAAATGTCCAATTCCATAAATTATTAATCCCAAAGAAATTATAATAAGTATAAATACAGGAGCAAAATGATTATATGGACTTTTTAAAGAAATATAAGCAAATATACTCAAGAATGAGATTATAATTCCTAGTAGTTTTAGCACTATACTTATATCGAATCACCGCCTAACTTATTTCAAAACATTCAAATGAATTTAAATAATATTCATATAATATTTTTATTTTATGATTAAATCGCTATTATTTTTTTAAAAGAATGAATGTATTCATTTTTCATCACCACCTATTATAATTTTAAAACTATAGCATTCATTTGAATATTATGTTGTTCCTTTCAAACCATCTACAAATTATATTTTATACCTCGTTTTTATATCATAGTTGATAAAAAACGATTCTTTTAATTACTAGGATTTATGTCCTCCCTGCACGTAAAACTACTTGGTAAACTCTTTAAATTTATCTCAACATAAGGAGAATATAATGAATTATCAGATGATGTAAATACTCTGTAAGTATTATTGTCGCTTCCTTTTAAAAGAACTCCATTTGACTCTGTCATCCAAGTTTTATCAGAAAAACATTTTTTAGTGAATTCAGTAATTTCAAATTTAATATTTTTAGATTTGTCAATTATTTGATCCGTAATTTTTTCTCCATAATCAATCTTATTATTCCAATTTAATCCTGTACTTGACCAATCTTTATTAAGTTTATAAATATATATCTTCTCGCATGACGAAAAATTTGATAATGATCTAATGTGATAAAAAGACGAAATTACACTATTTGGATCACAGCTCAGAAAATAGTTAAATCTAAATCTTATATACTGTATACCCATTCCCAGAGAATCACTGTTTCCTATAATACTGATCGATTTTAAATATGAATTCGTTTTTTCTTGTTTTGAATATACTCCGCTGTCCGGCTGTTTGCTTAAATATAACTCAATTGAAGGATCAAACTTAACAGGATATGTACTTTCATTGTTTATCAAATTATCGTCGATTTTAACACTCACAGTATAATTATTATTTTCATGTACAACGTCAAAAGTGCTATGTAAACTGAAGTTGTTGCCATCTTCATCATACTTTTCCTTAGTACCCTTAATTAATGGCGCATAAATAAGTCCGACATTTCTTTTACCGTCTTTAAAAAGAATATATCCATTTTGATTATTCTGATAATTGTTACTATTGCCGGTTACAGAAAAAATATATTGATTAACTTCAGTTTTTTCTTTTAAAACGATTTCTGACTTAATTCCCGCTTTAGTTGGATAAAAAACCATATCCATATCGCTTCGTTCATAAATAACCGCGCTGACTATATCACCATACATATTAGTATACATTAATTTCTTAGCTTCGGAAAAACCTGTAACGTCATCTTGTACTTTAAATTCCAAAAAGTCATCATTATGAGCAATTTTAAAGCTATCACTTAATGATACAGGGAAATATGTTTTTATATTATTAGCTTTATTTTCAAAAGTATAATTTTTATCTGATGATTCCACAACAGTATTATCAATAATTTCGTATCCATTTGAAGTCTTATATTGTATAGGCGAAGAAAAAACATAAAACGAATAAGTACCGTCAGGATTTTGATAACAGATAGTATAAGGAGAATCATATTCATGAAGCTGCTGAACTTTATTCGATGTATCAATTTGAGATATTGCATTAATTAATACGTATGTACCCGATTTATCAGAGCTACATGCCATGAGTAGGGATGTAATAACAACATACAAAAGCATCAACCTGAAATATTTATTCATACCGATATACCCATTACAATCATTTTAGAAATATATTAATAACTTAAATATAAGTATATACCATATATATTTAATTGTCAAGCATAATTTTAAATAAATTTAATCAATTATCTATAAATATACATAAATTATTAACGCTCTTATATAAAGGAACTTTATTATAGAAAAAGGAGCAGAGGAAGAACACCTCTACTCCTTTGAAAAATCAGCCTAATCTAAATTGTCAATTGGATTCAACTTATTCGTTTCCATATAATCGAGCACATTGGAAAGAACGGACGCAACCTCGCCACGGGTAAGTTGTTTGTTTGGTGAGAAATAGCCTTTATCGCCTTCAAAAATGCCTAAATTTGTAGACGAAGCGACCGCCTTCGATGCCCATTCGGGTACATCGGCGATATCAACAAAGGTAAGTCTTACGGATAATTCGGGAAGCGAAAGAGCTTTTGCGGTTATAACTGCTGCTTGCGCTTTTGTTATTGTATCGAGGGGGCTGAAAGTTCCAGTACCAAGGTCAATTAAACCAAGCTGCAATGCTCTGTGCAAGTATCCTTTTCTTCCTGCGGAAAGCTTGTTGTCATCCAAAAAGTCTGTATCGGCAACAGCGGTCAGATTTTCATCAAGTCCTGTTGCGGTCATTAACATAACAAGGTAGTCAATTTTTGAAACCTGTTTATCGGGTTCAAAGACGTAAACACCATTGTCCTGGGAATAGGTCATAATATTTTTTTGAGCCATTTTTATTGCAGCAAGGTGATTATCGCTCTTCTTAAGGTCGTCGAAGATAATGCCGCTTTCGTTCTTTTGCACTTCAATCTCAACGGTTGCTTGTTCGGAGATATTGCCATACTTATCCTTTGCGGTATAGATAAGAGTGTCAGCACCTGTATAACCCGTTTCGGGAGTATAAACAATACTTCCGTCACTGCTGATTCTTGCATATCCGTTACGAGGGAACTTGATAATGTTAAAGG
>Ga0209417_1003083_pt1 | contig 23376 bp, 14 predicted proteins | sample RifGroF2_FD_184002 | JGI IMG/M metagenome (GOLD analysis project Ga0209417, IMG submission 184002) | Groundwater microbial communities from Rifle, Colorado, USA - Groundwater F2 (SPAdes) (version 2) | ecosystem: Environmental > Aquatic > Deep subsurface > Groundwater | place: Rifle, Colorado... | reverse complement strand
CTAAACCAGGCTGTACCTGAGTGTCCACTGGTTGTTCGAGTTTTTGAGAATTGTCCTGAGCCATAGAAGTAAAAAATTAGGAGGACTCTGAGGGTGCTTCACGCAATGTTCCCTCTCCATTTGGATTATAACCAGCTTTCACTTCGGCTCCATCCAGATATCCATCGGCGTCTGTGTCAGGATTCATAGGATCTGTTCCCCATGTTTTTACCTCCTCAAAATCAAACAATTCATCCCCGTCAGTGTCTGCCGTCTTTGAACTTGTTCCTAGTTCTGTTTCTTCTTCATCGGTAAGTCCGTCCTTGTCTGTATCAACACGTGAAGGCGTTTTTTCTGGTTCTTGTGTGATGACAGGCTCCTGTTGATTGGTTTGTTCTTGAACAGGAGGTGCTGGTTGATTTTGTATGTCTTCAATAACAGGAGGTTTTGGAACCACAGCTGTTTTAGAACTCAAAATCCTCATAGAGAGAAATAAAGCACCGACCACAACTACAAGAATGGCAACAATAAGAAGAATCGCTTTCCAGGGACCTCCTTTTTTTGATTCACCCAATCCCTCTGTTGAAACAGATGCGTCCATAGGTGGTGGAAGATTTCCAAAAACAGGTGCAAGATTATCTGATGAGGTAACCGTCGCGGGAGCAGTCGGCGAATTTAATTGAGGAGCCACCTTGTCCGTTTCATCGAACATGTCCTCGGGTTCTGGATGAAGATCATCAAACATAGAAAGTAAAATTACGTATCACGAAGATTATGATTGAGGAAGAAGACCTGAACCAACGGGATTGTATCCGGAAGAAACTTCTGCTCCATCCAGATACCCATCTCCATCGGAGTCAGGATTTTGAGGATCTGATCCATATGTTTGTTCTTCTGAATCGGTGAGCCCGTCTTGATCAACATCCTTTTGTGTCTCATCAGCCGCCTGTGCAACAAGCAGATCATCAACAGCATCAAAACAAGAAAGAGCTAAATATTCGTCAACAATCTCTCGACAATAAACGGCGTCTGCAGATACTTTTGCCTGTTCGAACAAAATAATATCATCACAGGAATTTGGATCACGTTCTAGACAATTCTCACTTGTAACAGGTCCGGAAACGGCATAAACACAACGCTCTTGCCGACTTTCATCAAGAATTTCCTCGCATAAAGCGATGTTGGATTGATCTATCGCCTGAGACTCTGCTACATCGTCTTCACATCGCGAAACCGATGAACCATCTGAAATTTTTTGACAATAAACAGAATCTAAAGACGTATGTGCAATACCCCAATAACAATTATCTTTTTGTGGATTTGTTTCAAGCAGGTCACAAGCTTCTGCTGAGGTTTGTTCTTGAGCTAAATCGGAAATACGCCCTACACGACATTTTTCTGGGTTATCGGTATTAGCACATTCATCCAATGAAGAACTAGATGAATTTTCCAAATTCTGGAGCAAGAATTCTTCTGAAGAATTTCCAAATAACACTCGAACAAGAATAAAAATCAAAATAATCAAAAAGATAACCCCACCCGCAATGAGAATAGCGGGTTTCCAGGCAAACAGACGTCCTGTGGGATAGTCATTCAGATCCATATTCTATTGGTAGGGACAATAAGTCAGATTAAAATCGCTAAAGCTGATGAAGCCTTCGCCATAAAACACATTACGCAAAGGAATACTTTGCTGTGTACTTTGGCACACAAATCCTTCTGGAAAAGGAAGCTCAACATTAGATCCTGATTGGACCTCGCCCGTGGTGGTATGAGTGTCACCACCTTCATCAGTAGCTGTAAAGGTAATATTCGTTCCTAAAATAGAATCAACGATGGATTCGTACATTTGGTTGATTTCATTTTCAGTCGCGCCTGCAAACGCATAATTACCTGTACAATCGCTTAAACTCGATGCAGAACTTGAGGTCTCCCATGCACAGTCGTTACTTGAAATATGTGAAGTATATCCCTGATAGGTTGCATTACTGGTAATAGCCGCTGTATAGAAAAGGATATCAGAATTATCAACAAAATCATCATAGATATCAGCTGCACAAGCAGGTTTGCTTGTATAAGTATTTCCATTATAAATCTTTGAATAGGTACTGCTACATGCTTCGTTAGTCGTTGGGTCAGATGTAGAATCCCATCCATCCGTACTCAAAGCAGAATCAATCCAATCATAATCTCCATCTGCTAAAACGATCACAATCTTTACATCAGCTGTTGAAGCATTAAGAAGATTTACCGCTTCTTCAATTCCATTATACGTAGGTGTACTACCGCTGTCCGAATTCACGCACGTTGAATAACTTTGAACATAGCTAATAAGAGACGCTTCACCTGAATCATCTATTAAACCTAAATCCGTATAAGCCCCATCTGTTTGAGCAGAAGAGGTATTACAGAATCCTTTACTCTCACCATATTTGGCTGTGTAAGAAACTAAACCGATGCGCATCGTGGCATCTGTAGAACCGTAGGCATCAAAGAGTTCCTCGATCGCATCAATCGTGGAATTAACGGCCAAATCAATCTGTCTGGAACCATCCAAAGTATTGTTCATAGTTCCGGTCAAATCTGTCACAAAGACAATATCTACGTCTGGTGGCACCACATTCTTGTCATCTAAATCTGCTGTTAAAATCGTGGCTACATTACAAGCAGGAATATACAATGTGGCATTATCTGGAGAATCTCCTTGATTATTTAAATAACTATACAAATCAATAAATTCAGCAGGTTCGGATCCAGAAATTTCACTTTGAACAAGAACTCCCGTGGTCTGATAACCCACCGGACAAGAAGATCCACAATTGTCTGCGCAAATAGGCGCGACACACGTTCCTTCTGTACAGGTATTCGTGTCTGTTCCTCTAGATAATTCTTGAACTGTTCCGTTTAAATTATATGCTGTTAAATTAAGCGTGCAAAAATCTCCATTTTCTAAGCCTCCATCACAAACTCCTAACCAACGACAAGTATACGTATCGCTACCATCTATTGTCGTTGCACCATGCGTTATACAAGAAGCCGTTGTCTTTTGATTTTCAACATCAAAATATCTTAATTGTGTGGAATATCCTCCATCGCAAACTTCTGTCCCGTTGAGCAATCCATCTCCACAATACCCACCTGACTGAGTTTTATATTGGCAGGTTGCGTTACAGTAATTACAAGTACCATCATACGAAGCCTCACAGGTTGTCCCATTTTCTGAACCGTTATCGCACGACTCAACACCCACATACACGGCATCGTCTCCGCAGACGTTCGCCTGACAGGTGTTCAAACACGCATCATTGTTTGAACTATTTCCATCGTCGCATGCTTCATTGCCTTCCAAAATGCCATTTCCACAAATCTGTGTTCCTCCAACGCAGTCTGACCAACCATTCCAACCGCAAGCGGTGTCGCATGTTCGATAACGGAACAATGTGTAATTAAAATCTCCGCACAAACCAGATTCACAACTACCTGTAGGATCTGACGTTGTAACGACACATACGTGTCCTGCATCTGTGGCACTTGTACAGACTCCTGAAGAACAGACACCTGAGTCACACTGGCTGGGTGAAATACAAGAATCTCCTACATCTGTATAATCCGTACAAATATCTCCCACTCCACAAGAAACCTTTCCATCACCGCAGGATCCCGTCTTGCAATCGCTGTTGGTTGAACAAGCCGTACCATCTGCACACGACGCTCCGGCCCATTCTTCGTAATCTCCATCGCACACCTCGCTGCCGTTAACCACTTTATCTCCGCAAGAAGGTCCTGGCTGCGAACAGTTGTACGCGCAGCTTACATCAATATTGGACGTGTATTGACCATTGGAAACGACACAGCTATTGGTGTAAGCCCAGCTGTTTGTATTGGCGATAACGCTGCTGTAATTGGCTGTCGTTGCGCAGTCGCACTGTTCAGAACCTGCCAAATAACCATCTCCGCAATAAAATGAATCTGTAAATGTACATGTATCGCTACAATGACCGTATGTCCCGTTCAAAGACCCGTCATCACAAATTTCTAAATTCTCCACAACACCATTTCCGCATTCATACGCAATACAATCAGCTCCCGCAGTTTCAGCTTGGATTTCTGTTTGATAATTAGAACAATCGGTTAAACAGGCAGACGTTATAAGTCCTGACTCACTTGTGGAGTTGTCTGTACAAACAATCGTCTTTGTATCGCCAATTTCACATTTCTCGGTCATTCCTTGTGTTCCATCTCCACATAACGCTGAGTCTCCCCAGGTTCCTGCGTCACAAAATTGAGGAACGGATTCAAAACCCTTCTTGAGTAAAGTATTTGTCGGAGCGTATCCTGTTGGATATTCCACGACAATCTCAGCCTCATCTGATGTATCTGTGTCTAGATTATAAGCCCAAGATGCATTGCCTGAAGTCTCAAGCTGCGCATAAAGAAGATACGATTCTCCTCCAACGCTTTGATATCCGTAGACATGAGAATCCTCTGGACAGATAAACATTCCGCTTTCCCCATTCCAACAAGAAGCTGAATCAAACCCGTTTTTTGAACAATCATAAAACGCATTAACAGGATCTGTCGGGAGCGTTGTTCCAAGCTCATTGGCTAAAGAAGCATTCCAAGATCCCCAAAGAGAATTGGAAAGAGCCGGAACAAACGTTCCGGATTGAACCGTAGGAAATCCCTCTATACACTCTTCCGTTCCAGGACAGCCAGCATCTTCTTCACAGCTTTGTGCTTTGGTGACAGAACAATGTTTGTTCTCTTCTCCGAACGTTTGAAGGGTTGAATGGATGTCGGTGATGTCGGTAAGACGTTTGGTATCGCGCGTAAGTTTGGCTTTCTGCGCATCGCAAACAACAGGGCTGCCTGTGTTTAATGCAAGAGGACAATCGATATCCGTCTTACAAGCATCTGAGGAAACAGAACACACATTATCCTGACAGGTTTCTAAACAGTCTCCATTCCAGGAACAGAAAAGAAAATTTCCTTCCGCATCTGTGACATAATTTCTATCCACCAAACACAAGTTGATATCCGTGACTTCATCCGTATTGGCATTAAATCTCCAATTTTCTAAAATTTGATCAAAGATTTGTTGTGCTTCTTCGCCCGCATCTTGATTGTAAGACACCACATAAAGATTTGGATAAACGACTCCAGAATTTTGATTAGCCGAAGCCGCATACACCGTGGTGCCAGACTCAACCGCTTCATATCCGTCTAATTGCGTTTGAGAAAACGAGCCAGTAAATCCTTGCGTGTCCACCCAGGCAGAAGGAGAAAGATATGTGTCATTAGATACCACGCGCACACCGATCGCGTCATTTGAATCCTCTACTTTAAAAATCAATTCCTGAATAATGTCTGACGAAGAAAGAGAACGCACATCAATAGGATCTCCAAGAGCTGGAAGATCGTCGTCTGTTCCGAAATCCCCTGCGTCACGACAATAATAGAAAGAAAAATTGGTCGGAATCAAATCCTCTACATAAGGAAATCCTGAAGTTGAATCCAACGCTGGCCAAGGATTCTCACACACTAAGGCCGAGACTTCCTGTGTTCCTGTGACAACTCTTGCTGATGTTGTTGCCGTTGTTTGGGTCGTAGGGATAAACAGCTCGTCGACCGTAATTTCTGCAGAAGCTAAAACGGTTTCATATCCCGTAGCACCAGAAGCAGAATAATGCGTGTTGGTATCGTCCGCCGCATCTGCTTGTGTCACAGCGACAACGTCTGCTTCTGTTTCGTCTATTTTAGAAGAACCCCAAGCCCAGGACCACTCATACAAATCGGCAAGCGGAGAAATTTCTTGATATCCGCTTCCCGCATGATAGGTCTGGGGAGTGGCAATAAAAGCATGCTCTTCATTGGTAGAACTGAAAAATCCGATACTGGTTGATTCATACTCTGTGGCATTGACATCACCTTGATCTTCAACAAGCACGCGATCCAAATCACAAATCTCATCTCCAATAGCAAACGACTGTACAAAACTGGCGTTCTCACAATCATCTCCTAAACACAAAGTTACCTGTTGCTGACTGAGGATTCCTGTTTTTTCAGAATCGTTGAATTTATTATCTCCAACAACCACTAAACGATAAATCGCATTTTTTTCAAACAAAGAACTATATCTTAAATAAACGTGAGAGGTTCCATCAGAATTTTGAGAAATTTCATAACCAACAGGAACGTGACAAGCAAAGGTAGAAGAAGCATCAACTCTACGTCCAAAAAATCCTAAAACTAAATCCTTTAACCAATTCCAAACGCCAGATGCAGTCGATTGCGTAGATACTTTTGATCCTTCGTATCCGGTAGGACATTCTTTTTGTTCATCAACCGTTTCTTGTACACCATCACCATTGGTATCTACAGACACAAGATCTAAATAAAGATTTCCTTTAAATTCCTCTTGATCGATCATCCCGTCTTTATCTGTATCCTCTGTGCGGTTAAACGTTGCCTCATCCATTGGCTGTGTAAAATCAAGCCAAATCGCTGAGTTGCGACAATAACCTTCGCTGCCTGACTTAAAGCTGGCAGTGTTATCTGCGGGGTAGACTTGACCATCAACAATACCCGGACGTTCATAACAACAATTGTTTGCTCCACATCCCAAACTTGTTTCACCACAGGAATTATCTGTCGTGCAAGAACATTCTAGCTGCAAGGTTGCCTGTGCACTGACATCGCTATCAACCGTAACAGAGATGGTAGATGTGGCATAACTGGTCTGTGGATCCACTTCCAAAGGAGCACCTATAGCGACTTGGGCGACACCGTAATCTCCTGTACTAACACTTGAAGATGATGAAACATCACATTCTTCTGCGGTTCCTTCCTTTGTGTCTCCACAAAAAGAAGCGGTTTCATAAAGGTAGGAGGATCCAGCCCATAAACAAGAATCTGAGCATCCTTCTTCTCCATCACATTCTTCTCCTGTTCCTCTGACTCCATTTCCACAGCAATTTCCTGTAGATGTCGATATTGGACAAGCACTCGTTCCTTCGTTTAAACAAGAGGAAGAACAACCATCCCCACTGACAATGTTTCCATCTTCACAATCTTCTCCGTCACTTACTGTTCCATCTCCACAAATAGCATACACTTGCTCTTCAGCAAGAGATCCTTCTTTCAAACAATTTTGAGAACACCCATCACCATTGATTTTATTGCCGTCATCGCAGTCTTCTCCTCCGGTATTTTCCGCCCAATCCCTCGTTCCATCTCCACACACAGAGCTGATAGATCGAGCTCCCTCATTCAAACATTCTAAGGAACACCCATCACCATTGATTTTATTGCCGTCATCGCAGTCTTCTCCTCCTTCGTCAGCAAAATAATTTCTTATTTTATCTCCGCAAACGGAACCATAGCTGGTCGAACCTTCATTTAAACAAGACGAAGAACATCCACCTCCGGCAGTCGTAGCTCCGTCATCGCACTCCTCAGAACGTTCAACGACACTGTTTCCGCACACGCCTTGTTTGTTAGTAACGGGAGCGCCTGCATTTAAACAGGCCGCCGTGCAGTAAGCAGGAAGGGCTGATGTGAGCTCAATGGCACCGTCTTGAATCATGTAAGCAACGATTTCATCCTGATCATTCTCGCTTCCAAAACTGGCTCCTGTCGTATTTGGATCGTCTGTGGCACTCCACGCTTCCCATTCATAAGATCCGGACTGAAGAGTTTGTCCTTGTGCAGAACAATCATCAGGTACTCCTTGTGGCGTGGCTTCAAATTCCTGACGTTCACCCACATAACTCATGTTGGCAAATTCCGGATCTAAGGAAACTGTATCTATCGCACAGCTCACACTGTCATCTTTGGTTTTAAAAATCCAAGAAAAATCATCTGGAAAATAACGATTATCGTCTGTTCCATAATTGGAACCGGACTCTGAAAGAGGAACGCCTGTTTGAGAAGTGATTGCGTCTGCATCCACCACCACACGATACCAGGTATTAGCCGTCATGGTTTCCTTATCTTTAAATTTAATAGAAAAACGGTTCGTTGTGTCACTAAAACGAATCGAATCAACAAACGTAGCTTGAACTATTTGAGAAGGTTCACATAAAGAATTAAGACAGGAATAAAGTTTTACGCTGTTTTTATTGATCGTCGACTTGAACATGACCGTATTAAATTCTCCCCATGGCAGCGCGTTCACACAAGCAGTCGAACACTGTGGAAAGTAATCGTTGATTTTTGGATCAAGAAAATTAATCGTCAATTCACCTGTACCGGAAGGTTTATTCGCTGCGTCTGTTACGGTTGTCGTAATAAGAGCTGGATCATTGACAGGTGTTTCATCAATGGCAGAAATATCATTCTCACACACGCCTTCTCCGGGCTGTGCAATCGCAATAAGAGCTCCATCAAAATCTGATTGCCATTTCAGGGTGTACCCAGAACAGCTCACCGCCACACAGCGGTCATTTTGAGCAATAAGTTGAGCAGAATAATTTATCTCTGATTGTTCTGTTTGTGTGTATTCATCAGGGCGTACATTGACCTCGCCTACTTCACACGGTGCTCCAGAAGAACTGGTGGTAAATTCCCATTGATAATCCTGTTCAAGATATCCACCACCTTCGCTTTCATCTGCTTGAATCTGGTCCACTCCTTGCAAGGTAACACGATGAAGAGTCTTGGTGGCAAAGCCTCCCGAAGGGGGGTCCCACGAAAAACCCGTTTCATCTGTATCAAAATCAGAAGGAGTCAGAGTTTGCCATGTTTTACACTCCCCCTCTTCTCCTAAACCAGAACTCTCATCTTGTGCTGTATAAATTCCTGTACATTTTTCTACGACAATTGTAGAGGTATTGATCGAGTCTTGATTCATGGTTTGATCAAATTCGGCTTGAACAGAAGCGGTAACACAAATATCTTCCGGATCACTCCACCCTTCCCATGGAGAAGGTGAAACACCGTCTTGCGTACACTCAATCACCACATGTGGAGTGTTTGGAGTAATGCCTGTTGTTATTTTAAAAGCATAATGTGCGGATACTTCATTTTGGGTTTCACAACTGGTTGAACAGGCTCCATTGGAACAGCACGATTCACCATCTACACATAACTGGGCATCTTCACGACAATCTCCCACGCTAAAATTCAAAGAATTGGATGTATATCCTGTATTTTCTTCTTTTACATATACAGGTCCTGTGGTGGCATCAGAAGGAACATAGACAGAAGAAATTTCATCGTCTTCCCACAAACCGTAGGAAGCTGTTTTTTCCAAATAGAACATCACAGATCCTTTCCAAATCCCGAAATGATCTCCGTACAACGTCACTTTTGTTCCAAACGGACCAGAAGAGGGATCCATTTCACAAATGGCAGGACCTGGTTCATCGTTCAATACGATAAAATCCTGAGTCTCAGACTTGACTCCATCAGAACGTTCAACAAAAAGAGCATGCACTACAGCATTAATCGGCTCTTTCTGTTGTGTTAAATAGGTTTCAGGAACTTTCACGGTAATAGACGTATCATGCCAAAAATCGTCTCCACAGGCATCTGGAAAACCCATATCCCCCAGCGCCAAATAACCCAGATCTTCGTCATACCAATAAACAGAACCCGTAGAAGTTCCAAAACCTGTACCGTAAATGGTCACATACTGACCAGGAGGACCCCAGTTAGAGGTGTCTTCACACGCGCCACCATCCGCACAATCAACGTCTTCTCCACATTGTTGACCATCATTGGAACCTCCAGAGCAAGCCATCCATCCGGAATCAATAGAAGAAATGATAGGGATTGTCTGTGTTGATGTATCTTTCACCTTAAAGGAAACTTTGTTTGAGCCAACACGGACCGATTCGCAGTTTCCGCCCGTGTCTCCACAGGAATCATTACTCGTACAGTACTTAAGGGTTTCAGAACACCAGGATGTAGCACAACTCTGACCTTTATCTTTCTGACAATCACTATTTTGAGAACAAATCACTCCTGTTGAAACTCCAGAGGTATCAATACAAGTGTAATCACCTGTAAATACTTGGGTAGAATATTTCCCAGAGTTGATCGTTGGGACAGCAACGCTCAAGAGAGTGTTGCTCCAGGCAAGATAAGAACTTGTTTTATAACTCGTGAAATAAAAAGTGGATGAGCCTTGAGCGGTTCCGAAACCATTTCCGTACACGTCAACAACGCTTCCTGCGATATCTGTTTTAGGATCCAACAGACAAATACCAGGACGAACAATCGCGTTTACATCAAAATCTGCAATAGAGGGTCCGTATTCATCATCAGTGCGGTCAGATTCATCTTCAGCCGTTTTAACCAAGAGAGGTCCGTCAACAGCCCCCGCAGGCAATTGCACAATGATCTCATTATCGGACCACTGAACCTCTTCATTACAAGAATAAGCAGACGTCTGCACGTCATTCCCATTTTCTGTTCCCAAAAAAATGATCGTTCCGATTGTTTCTCCAAACCCTTCTCCAGAAATCGTTATTAAATTGTTTGGAGCGCCATCGCTTGGAGAAACGCTTTCAATTTTAGGAGTAACAACACACTGTCCATTTTGGCATTGACCCGTAGAACATTCTGAATGTTCTGTACACGTGCCCCCTTCACAAGCTCCGCAATAATATGCACTGGACGTTTCACCTCCGCAATCAACCTGTGTTTCACCAAGATCTGAATCAACAGCACCGTTATTGCAATTAGCCGCGCGCAACACAATACTGATTCGGGAAGCGGTGTTAGTATTTCCGGCACAATCAGATCCTTTTGCCCAAATGTCATATTCTTTATTTGTCGTATACCCCTGCGTAGCCCATTCCTGTGTAATATCGGTAAAAAAAGCGTTTTCTTCATTTTCTCCTAAGAGTTTTCCGGCTGTAGAAAAATCAACTCCTGAAGAATAAATGGCTTCTTCATCATCAATGACATAAAAATCCACCATGGAAACACCGCTGTCGTCTGTTGTGAGAGCCTGCAACAGCTCTATAGAGCCCGTGTAAAAACTTTCTCCATCCTCAGGAGCGTCCATATTTACGGAAGGATCATCAATATCCACCTGGTCTCCTGTGGTAAAAGAGAAAAAACAAGGATAGGTAGTGGTACAACTCAATGATGTGGAAGAACTTGATTTAATAGTGGAAGAATCAACAGTTACTTCATACTCGGTATTAGCATCAAAACAAAATTCTTCCTCAAAAGGGCTTCCGCATGTTTGAGAAGGGGTAAATGTCACTGTGCTTCCTGAGGTCGTAAACGTTCCGCTGACAGATGAACCACCTTTTTTAACAATCTTTATTCCTTCAGAAATCGTGCTGGAATCAATTTTTTTAGAAAAAACAAATTGCAATTCAAGATTTTGGAGAGCCTCTGCACATTGGGTGTTAAGGGAATACAGATAAAACACGGAACTTCCGCCGGAATCGGAATAGGAAGAGGAAGAGTCGTCAGAAGAGGTTTCTGTGGTTGCTGTTGTCGCTGAAACAAGCGCACTGAGAATAAATTGAACAATAGCAAAGGAAGCAAACACCAAGACAAGACCTAAAGCAGCATTAGTAATAATTTTCTTTGCTGTTTTAACGCGGTCTGAATTTCCACCAGCGGTTGTTAAGACAAAACCTCCGTAAACAATAAAAACAACGGTAATAACACCCACAAAGGTGATAGCCGTGCGAATAAGCCTGGCAATAATGACAGTGATATCTGCATCAGTAGAAAATCCAGCTGTTTGGGCAAAACTCTCCAAATCAACTTCTTGTGCAAAAGTTGGAGAAGCAACAAAAATCCCCACACTCAAACACAGTGCTAACAGGAGACTTGCAATAATGGAAAAACGTCGAGTACGCATGTAGCTTACAATTCAGTTTCAGTATTATTAGGCAAAACGTAATCATCCGGCACTGGATATAATGTACCGCCAACTTCATTTTGCGTATCTGTCTGACATTCAGAGATAGAAGGAACTCCATTGCAACAATAAGGAGCATTGGATGATCGATGACCAGTGTCCGGATCCAAACAAGCATCTGGACCAATCGCAGGATACATACAGATTTGATACGCGCTCTTTATGTCGTGAGTCAAAACAGGCCAATAATCCCATCCCCCTTCGTCTGTACTTACCAATGTCGGATGCTCAAGATGGACAACCGTGACTGTATCGTTATTTTCCTTTCGCACAGCAAACCAAAATTGATAATACGGATCTGGCCAAAGGGAAGCGCTATCCGTTTTTACGGTAGAGGATTTAAGGAATGTATTGAATGTAATCTCTACATCATTAGTTTGACTGATTTCGTCTTCCTCTATTCCAGGTCTCAGAGAAACCACTTCAGGAACCGTATCATTCACTTCATCGGTTGTGGTAAAAGTCCACTGATAATGGTCATTTGCTCCCCCATCCTTACAACTGATCGTGTCTAGCTCAGATCCGCAGGCATCACCGTCATGGTCTCCATCCAGCGAGTTTGCCGCAGAATCCACGAGTCCATCAAAAGTCACGCCGCTAGATTTAGCCTGAGGAACCTCCGTCTCATTCAAGGTTGCCGCTTTGGCAAGAGATCTAATCAGCTGATTTGTCGGCAGACAATAAATCGTGTCTCCACAAGGATCTTCGCCACAGGCATCGATCGTGGTGAAACTGACGGTACGATAGCCGTTGCTTATTTCAAAGGTTCCTTCAACATTCTTTCCGCTTTCATCAAACACCTGGATATTGGTAAAAAGCGGTTTTTCGCTTACAAGATAAGAACCTGTGCTTGCCACTGGATCCATTGCCTCGCTAAAATTTATTTCAATAGTCACGTTTCGTGGTTCTTTTGCATCCTGTTTTGGAATCACAGACGTAATATATGGTGGGGTAAGATCGATTTCCGTTGAAACCTCAAACGTCCATTCGTAACCGCTGGAATAGGCTCCTGTAAACGCATCACTTCCGTCTGCTTTTTGAATCTCTGTCGTAAGAGTGACGGTATAATTCATGTCTTTATCAGCGCTTCCCAAATAACCGACAGGGTCAAACACAAAGACCTTCTGTTCTTCATCAAACGTCGTGACTACCTGATCTGAAGATAAAGCTTTTCCAGATCCGTCCGCTGTAGGATAAATCAACACGCTGTCGATATTCAGATCTGTCGCATCAGGGTTAGATTCATACCCTTCTATAAGGCTGGCAGGATCAATCGCTTCTTTAAAACTGACGAAAATTCTTGTATTGCGAGGAATATCCTGGGCATTACGTTCTGGATAATGATCATCAATAACGCCTCCACCCAAAGCCCCAGACAATGGCTCACTATAAGCCTCTGCTGTAGCAGCAATATCACCTGTAAAAACCGCTTCAAGCAGACGATCCAAAATAAATGTCGTAATGCCGTAGGCGGAAAACATGATAATCAATCCAACAATAGACTGTTGAAGAATTTTTTTGGATTTTTTGACGGGTTCTGGTTCCCCGCGCGCAAGAAAATACAGAAATCCTGCATAAATAACCAGACACGTAAAAATAATACCGACAACCCCAAAGACCGCACGAATAACCCGTGCAACGATGATGGCAATATCGTCCGTTGGTAATGTCGAAGCTTCACCAAACTGTTCAAAAGCCGTCTGCTGAGCAAACGTAGGATGTGCAGAAAACGAAAAAAAGAAAACGAAAAAAACGACAACGGCAAGAAGAACCGTGCGCAAAAAGGATGCTGACATTTTAATAGAGAGACGTTGCATGGCGGTTACGCCTCAAGCGTATGCCTATTGTAACTCATTTAAACGCTTCCCGCAGAAAAAACATGTGGATAGATAAAAGAAATCTCAAAAATAAAAACCCGAGTCGTGTACGTACTACAGCGAACTCGGGTCAAACAGTTCATTTTCTTCTCAGAATACAATTGCCCAGAATGCCTCTGAGGCTAAACCCCGCCACCACAAAAAAAATGAACAACGATCTTAAATTGGTTACCTCGTTTCTCGGCAAGAGCGTTGAGTAGTGTCTGAGAGAAAACACAAAAAACACTGTGATCAGTAACACATCAACAAACAAGAAGACCATGTCGATCATGAAGTCTGTGAGCTCCCTCTTTGCCATTTCGTCTCCCTTAACATTTCCTCTCATCCTCCATCACGTTGTGTGACGAAGGAAGTTGATGAGGATTGTCCTGTTTCAATTTAGCCGTAGATTGCATCCATGAGACGGTAGTCGCGGATTTTATAAGCCGTGAACCATTCGCGACGAACTTCGCGGAAACCCAATTTTTTGAGACCTTTATTAATACCGGAAAAATGTTCAACTCCCCAGATCGTCACCACATTTCCATCTGTCAAATATTTACCAACGCCTTCAATGGCGATTTGATTCCTTGCCTGGACAATCATCTTTTTCGTCATTCTCTTTCTTCTGGAAAACAAAGAGAATACATTCAAAAAAACAATCCCCAAAACAAAATGAGCAAACATTTTGTTGATGAACCACTTGGTTAATGCTTTTCCCTGAGCATCAGCACCCAATTCGTCCATGTTGCCCGTCTTTTTATGAACGAGATACAGATCATGTTGAGAGAATACCTTTACAAGATCATACAACCTCATATCTGTATTCACCCACGAAGCCTCATATTTGAGGCCATCTTTTTGATGCCTCAATGACATCATTTCAGCAATCCTCTTTATCAAGACAAAGACGTGACGAAAGTGCCTTAACACTTTCTTTTGTTTTCTGGAAAGAGAAGCCTTCTCTGCTTGAGAAAGTGCACTCACTCCCTCAAAAAGAATCTTATGGTCGGGCGACAACGAATCAATGACTCGCTGAATTTGATCGAAATACTGAGCATCAGCGATGTGAATCGATCCGATAAATACCACTTTTCTTCCAGTCACCCTATGTTCGTAATAGACGACCGATGTCTGAAGTTCTCCAGAGACATTCCGAACTCCATGATTATGAAGAAGCATGATAAGACTCCTTTTTTGCTTTCCTCTCATCCTCCATCATGTTGTGTGACGAAGGAAGTTGAGGAGGATTGTTCTGTCCTCTGAGCACCGCAGATGAGAGTTTCTGCGAGACTCAGAGAAAAGGCCCTTGCTGCATACACGAGGTACGCAACAAGAGCTGAGATCAATCGAGTTTACTTTTTAGAAACTCGGTCACGATTTCGTGGTCCGGACGACCGCCCCAGAAAGCGCCCTTGCCGGCCACGCCGACGTTTCCGCCAGTCCAGCCGCCAAAGCTCTCCTGGAGTTGCGCGCACACCGCACCGTCCCCATAAAAATTAGCCTCTCCGTCGGCAGAGAGGACAAGAAGACGCTCACGGCCGTCCTTCCAGAATAGAAAAAGATGGTCCTTCACACACGAGCACTTGGAGTGCGTCATCTCAATGATGACAAGCTCCCCTCTACATGCTTTTCCCCAGCCATCGACTTTATCAATTGCTTGATAAGCCTCCTCTTCCTGTTCCTGGGTGATTCCCTGAGCTTTGCGATCTTGCGACCGCACATCAAGAATCTCCTGGACACCGGCATCCAGTTCCTTGATCATCGCCGGAATATACCCCCGGTCATTGACCGCAACCAGCTGCTGGTGTCGATCGAGTTCCACACCAACAAGCTTGGCCACCTGCTCAAGCGAAGACAGAGGATTGCTCCGGTCGTCCCCATCGTAACGATGATGATCGATGTTGATGCCCCCAAAACGCGCCTGGCCTTGAAGCTCAATGCCTATGATCTGAACGTTCGGAGACTCCTTCAATAGGGTCTTGATGGTCCCCACCACTATAGGCTCGAGATGTTCCCATGAAGCACCCCAATCCTGGTAAGTCGTGATAAAGCTCATCTGTTGGTCAATCAAAAGATTGATAATTTCTACGGCCTCCCCGTCGTTGATCGGACAGAGAAAAAGAATAGGCCGTCGTCCTCCCAGCTCGACCATTCCATTCTTTTGCAGATCCACGATCCTGTAAATCACACCAGACCTTTCGAGTCTGAGCAACACAGGAGCCAGCTGCGCAGAGGTTCCGCCATTGGCGACCAGAATATACTGCGTACCCTGGTCAGGCGCGAAGTCGTTCACAGCAACCGATGGCAAACCGTCGGGCACAGGAAGTGTATCCCCATTTCGGCAGACCACGAGTGACGACATCTCGCCGAACTCGCGTCGCGCATCCGACAAAATCCCTTGAATCGAGCGCCCATTGAGGACGATCAACACTTGTTTTATTGTCATTGCTTCTCCTTTGTGTTTTCCTCTCATCCCCCATCACATTGTGTGACAAAAGAAGTTGAGGAGGATTGTTCTATCCTCTGAGCACCGCAGATGAGAGTTTCTGCGAGACTCAGAGAAAAGGCCCTTGCTGCATACACGAGGTACGCAACAAGAGCTGAGTGGTTTCAAAAGAACGGTCGCTCTCAGGTGAGAGCGTTGAGGGTTGCGAGGATCGCCGGCAGATTCTGAGTTCCACGAACCGTGGCCTTGGCTGGGATTCCGGTGGAACCAGGAAGTACCTGAAGCAAGTTGGTCTTGCCCAGCCTCGGGTGCCGGCCGTTGACGCCCACTTGGATGCAGGGTCCCTCGCCGGACTTCTCACCAACGACCGCCACAAACGCAGCTCGACGATACCCCTGTATCATCGCATCAGTGTCGTCGAAAACCAGCCCATCTTTGCCTGGAGCCTTGTGGATCACGAGCACCAGCCCATCCAGCACTGCTTCCAACAGAGCCTTCTCAACAGCCTCGTTGATTGCCTTGGCCTCCTCAAGTCGAACTGCAAACTCGACACTTGCCTTCTCGTCGCCAAGCAGGTGCAGAAGACTCGTCACGCGAAACGCGTCATCCCCCATCCGAACCTTGGTGGCATTGGACACGTCGGTCGCGAGTGCCTTTGCCTCATCCGAAACATCCATTTGCCGATTGTCGGCCCAATCGCCTGCATCCCGCAGGAGTGTCGTATACTGATCGAACATTCCCCACCGTCTCAGCTCTCCAGCGATGAGGCTGGCAGCCGAATGGATGGTGTCGGTCTTGCCAGTAGCGAAGACCGGAGCACTCAAATCGAGTGTTTCAACCAGAGCTTCCCAACGCTCGGGTTCGTGCTCATCGTAGACACCAAAAATCCGGCCATCACCAATCTCGCGAAAGATGTTCTCGGTCATCTTTGGGTCTTGATTGTTGACCCCCAGTCCAATCCAGACGACCTCTCCATCTTCCGGCAGATCCCGAACGGCCTGCAAAGCCGCACTCACCCCGAACTTGGGATGTTCTCCGACCTGGAAGGCCTGAGTGAACACGACCTTGATCTGACCGGAACGGATCGCTTCGATAGGAGACTCCAGATGAGAACATTCCCTCAGAAACATTGCTGTTGCGATAATCGAAGAAGGCGAACCACCGGCGATTACGAGAAGCTTGCACATCTTGTTTTCCCTTTCACAGAACAAGGAGACACAAACAGGAAATCCGTTCATGTCACTGGAGACAAACGTCGTCCAGTATTCAAATTATTTCATCGAAATAATTTGAATACTGAAAAACTAAATCCCTTTGCTTTTTTGTCACTCAACTACTTTCTACTTTGTCTTGTGTTATAATCAGAATCGTATGAACGAACCAACAAACCAAGATATTCTTAGCGCGATCAATACATTCGCCCAACATACAGAAGAACGTTTTACTGGGATAGAAAATCGTCTTTTTGGTGTTGAAAATAAACTTTCCGGTGTTGAAAATAAACTTTCCGGTGTTGAACAGAGACTTTCCGGTGTTGAACAGAGACTAACAACCGTAGAGACGACCATGGTCACAAAAGACTACTTGGACGAAAAGCTTGGAGATCTTCGTGGTGACATGGTTGTTCTGATGCGTAAAGAAGATCGCAAACTGACAGCACTCGTCGAAGAACTCGTTAAATATAAAGTGCTTCCACTAGAATCAGCCCAACACGTTCTGGATATGGAACCGTTCCCTCACGCATAATCAATATACCCTTCGACTTCGCTCCCTTGGGTCGCTTCGCTCAGTGAATATGGATTAAAACAATCTCTCCTCGAGGTTGTTTTTTTAAATTCCTCTCATCCCCCATCACACCAATGTGATGAAGGAAATTGAGGGGAGGATCGCGCGCGTGTGCACGATCCCCCTCGTATGTGAACCCCTCGTGTGAGGGAAGTTGTTTCAGTGGCCGAACTTGGCCATCAGTCCGCCAAGCTCGAGCTTGGGCGCAGCGGGCTTGGACTGGACGACCTTGATCGGCTCGAGCTTTGCAAGCGTCTCGACCACAGGATGAACAACGACAGCCTGAGGATTCTTGACCTTCTCAATCTGTCGCTCGATGTCAGCAATCTCCGCGTCGATGTCGCGACCGATCTGGAGATAGGCGTCGACAAAGACGATCTGAGACCGTCCTAGATCGATTGTCTTCCCATCCCGACAGTAGTAGGTCACTCCTGCCTTGATATTCTGAATGGCAGACCGATCGCTCAGGACGAACTTGCGATCCTTATTGCCGGTTTCCCACTGATCTGCTCCAGATCGTGGATTCTTTCCCAGACGGAACGAGAGCTTGCGAACTTGGGACCAGCTGGACCCCATCTCCTGTTCCGCATCTTCAACCTGTTGAGCGTAGGTATCACGCATCCGACGAGCGTCGGCAAGCTTTACCTCGAGCTCGGTAGGCTGATGCCATACCTGCACGACTGTGACCTCGCCTTCTTTGACTAGAGCGTCAGCGTGAACAACGGGGGTCAGGTTCCACTGTCCGCCGTACTGGTACGTTGCAACCTCGACGACTGGATACTCGCCGATGTTGATCCGGTGCAGCACAGTCGCGCTGTACCTACGATCCACCTGGACAGTCTGCCCTTGGATGCCACTACAGATGGCGTCAACGATCGCCCTACCAACCGGCACGGACTCCAACCCGTTGTAGCACTGGCAACGAGGTAAGAGGTTTCCACCGTTTACAGCAGCATACCTGGCGTCAGACTCTTGCCAACCGAAAGGCTGGTTGCAGAAAGGACAAGTGTGGAAGTGTTCATTCAAAATCTCGAACAACCGTTCGCCAGACTGACCGCGACGCGCCTCTTCCTCCAACCGCACCCGTTCGGCCTCGGCACGCTGCGTGTTGATCCGATCGACTTCGGCTTGCGCCTGGTCAAGAATCGGAGTCGCCTGGATGATCCACTGCTTGATCTGAGCGGTCGAAGTCGAGGAGTAGAAATAGTAGTTACAAAGATTTGAAACTTCGTTTCGCAGACCCGAGTCGAATTCGCTGTAGTACTGGTTGTAAGCCAGTGAATACAACTTACTCGCCTGAGCCTTCAGTGTCTCGACTTCGACCAGGAAGCCGTCCCGTTGCGCCTGAAGCTTGGTCTCCTCGCGAACCTGCGAGAGCTTCTCCACGGCCGCTTGACGCGCCTTCTGCGCCTCTTCCAGATTCTGATAGTACAGCACCTTGAACCACGGGTCGGTGTCGTAATATCGACTGGAGTTGACCGACAGGGTCCCGTAGGACATGAGCGGAACCCCCTCGACCGCGCACGTCCCGTACTGGTGCGTGACGATCTCTGGAATTTTGGCGTTATCGTCAGAAAAATCCGGCAGGGGAATCCCCGGCAAACCAGTTATCCCATCCCACTGCTTCTGGTTGAGGTGACCTTTCACCTTCCCCTTCAGCACTGGGATATTCGTATCTGCAAAGGTGGTTCCATTGTACGAACCACCAATCCGGAACGAGACTTCCACTACCCGACCACCCGGGAGAGCGATCCCCACATCCGGCAGGTTAAGCCAACCATTATTGGCGACCAACTCCTCGGGGAGAGATGCTCGCGGAACCTGCGGAGTGCCACAGTAAGGCGCCCGATACTCGACCGGAACGACCGTACCCAGCACATTCAGGGTGTCAGGACACTCAAAAAGCGTCCGTGTCACCAAACCCGCGTCGAGCTCGGGCAAACGCAGGGCGTTCATGTCCGAAACCTCAGAAATACGACGAGCCCCCTGGAGCCGATTGGCAAGCCAGGTCGCAAGCGCCGTACGATCCATGACCGGAAACCGGGTCTCACCAACCCGGATGTTGAGCTGAGCCGCACGAGCGGCAATAGATCTGTTATGAGCGATGACTGCTTGCATGAAGCCTCCTATGTTTTGAAGAATGCGATGAATATTTCCCCTTCGACTTCAGCTCGTCACACGAGCCTTCGCTCAGGGAATATTCGAGATTTTGACTTCTCAGAAAGACCGATTGATCAGTCTTCCAATTGAAGCGGCGAGAGTGTTGTAACCCTCGCCACCTCCGAGCCCGCCGTCATGCGCGCTCGAAAGCCGTTTGGACTACCAGAGTTTGGTGTCCAGCACTCGTGTCATGAAAGACACGAGGTTTTTGTAGGTGGGCGTGGTCTTCCACCACCGGCGGATAATCCGACCGCCAGTGAGGTCGAAGACGACGTACGCGGTTGCAGTCCCCATCAGGAACCAGAAGACCTGATCGGAGACGTATCCTGACGCATACAGAGTCACGATCGCCATCAAAAAAATCATATTACCTTCCAACCATCAGACTTTTTACAGTCTGTGTTAATGAGGTTTAGTTGGACACTCCCCTCCTGGAGTTTCATCACCATGATCCCGTCACCGTCCCAGTAGATGGCGATGGAAACGGCGATGTCGTCGACTTGGGTCGAAAACCCATGGGGACGATAATTTTCCCTCGGAGCATAATTAGCCGGGAAAAGACCTCTTGTCTCTTCTTCGGACAATATTTTTGCTCGCGACGGAATCGTCCCGATATACCTATTGTAAACAGCATAATCGTCCTCGTCGGGCCAGATGCGCGCCCGGATGATCTCCGCCAGCGCATTGGGCTCCTCCACCCGGATCGTGATCCCCACCTTCTTCTCTTCCTTCGTAGGAGATTCGGAATCCGGAAGGAGATAGATCGAGGTCATGGTCGCAGGTTCATTCTCTTCGTCATAATAATGATTTGACAAGACGAGGAGAAGATTCCCCACCTTTATCCCGCACCGACCAAAACCAGGAAGATCTCCGTAGCATTTGAGATCTTCATCGCCCAGATACGGATTACCCGTCAGTTCCTCACAACACTGGAGGATAGATTCCTCTTCAGTGCAGACCGGAATTTCAATCCCCGTATACTCGCGTAGGATCGCACGCAAAACACGATTGGTGATTTGTTCCTCAAATGCCGAAACGATGGTCTGAAGTTTCATCTGTCTTTCTCCTTTCCGCGTCTTCACGGATTGTAATGTTCAATAACTTCTCAGAAAGACCGATCGAATCAGTCTTCCAGTTGAAGTCCCAAGCCGTTTCTCGTGTGCAGCTTGGGAACGTTTGGTGAGGAACTGTTGTGTCTGGAGTCCTCACATCTCCGTATAGATCACACCATCTGGCTTGCCAGCCAGGAGGCGAAGAGGGAAGGGGCCTGCGGATGCGTGGGGTCCGGAACCCGCACCTCCTGAATTTTCTGACTATTAAAAAATCTCCTGGAGGTCGACATGACCGAATCTTGTCCAGGATCGTAGATCGGATCCAATCCGACTTCCTCACTCCCCAGATGCGGAGCACACTCGAGGAGCCAGGTCGGATCGACCTTGGTCGCAAGCACGATCAATCGTAGGGTCTGCAATTGTCCGCGTCGGTTCTTGATTTGCAGATCCCACGGTTTGCCGACGAGCCAGCTTGCCGTACGGACGACAGAGTCCCGGTTGAGCTCCCGGTAGGTATCGTCCCCGTTCTTGTAGCCGCCGCCGGTGTACTGGAACAAGTGATCAACCATCCCGGCGCAGATCGCCTTCAGGATGTCTTCTCTTTTCCCGGACGAACGGAACTCACGAACCTTCCCCCTCAAACCATCGGCGAGGTGCTGCCTCTTCTCCCTGGTCTGAAAGAAGGCCTTGGTGTGGATTCCGTTATCCATCAAATCCCTCTTATCCATCTTGCAACCAGCGCTGTAAACCGCCAGCTGCGCCATGACATCGGAAGATTCTTCACCAGGACAGTGCTTGATCCAGTAGGGTCGGGCTTCCACCTCCCGACCATCGGGCAGACGGACGTTCTTGGCGGTGATTCCACCCTGCTCAAGAATCGCGGCGACGGTGAGCACGTCATCCACGACCCCAAGCCGGTCGGCCTCCACGATCATCCTTGCGAACTGCACGGAGATCGGGAGCTGTGCCACTCGCTTACCCACCGGCGTGACGCGTCCTTTTTCATCAAAGCATCCCAAAGCCTTGAGAGCCCTTTTCGCTTCATGAATCTCGGATATGTCTGGCTGATGGAAGAAACTGAGGGCTTCAGCGTCAAATCCGGCTTCTGCAAGCCGGAGTACAGTCTGATCCAGACGAGTCCGGAAGATCTCCGCCATTGGAAAGTCCAGTCGACTGGACTGGTACGGACACCAGTCGATGCAGATGCCAGCCTTGGTCCGTCCCGCACGTCCCTTGCGCTGCTTGGCATCAGCACGCGAGATGGGCTTCAGGTACAACCCCTCGACCCCGCCATCCACCTCCGTCCGCCGCTCCATTCCCGAGTCGACCACTGCATCGATGTCATCGATCGTGACCGAGGTCTGAGCGATGTTCGTCGAGACGACTAGCTTGGGAATGGGATAGCTGTCAAACACCCGATCCTGCTCATCAAGCGACAACTCACCATGAAGAGCCATGATCTCGGCGTCGATTCCCCGAGCTGTACAAAGCGCGGAGATGGCTGCGATCGTCTCGCCGATCTCACGCTTCCCAGGTTCGAACACGAGAACATTTCGTCCCTGCCCGAGCAGACTGACGATGTCCTCAATCTTGTTTCCCCCCTTCTGTCGTTCATCGATCGGGAACAATCTCCCAGGAACATCAATGACCGGGGCATCGTTGAAGTAAGCGGAGAGCTTCTCGGCTTCCATGGTGGCACTCATAAGCACCACCCGAAAGCTTGGATCAAGCTCAACCTGCAACCGGCACCAAGCCACGAGAACTTCCATATTGAGATTCCACTCGTGCACTTCGTCGAGAATGAGCACTCGGTTCTCACCGTTACCAGCGCCGAAGAGCTCCCGCACGAGAGCGAGACCGTCAGTACAGAACAACAACTTGGTGTCGTTGCTGTCCTTACGCTCGTAAGCGGTCCGGAAACCTACCTCGCGACCGAGCTCAACTCGCAGCTCCTTGGCTACCCGCTGAGCAACCCGCCGAGCAGCGAGCCGACGAGGCTGCGTGATGACCGCCGTCCAACCAGCCTCCAGGACATACTGGGGCACCTGAGTGGACTTACCGGCACCGGTATCGGCGACGATTATGGTTACAGGGTTGGAACGGATATAGCCCTCTCAAAACAAAACGTTACATTTGATATCTAAATTTTCTGTTTTTAATATAAGTTCTGAATACGGTTTTTACCTCTTTTAGATTTTCCAATTG
>Ga0209417_1003082_pt1 | contig 23391 bp, 24 predicted proteins | sample RifGroF2_FD_184002 | JGI IMG/M metagenome (GOLD analysis project Ga0209417, IMG submission 184002) | Groundwater microbial communities from Rifle, Colorado, USA - Groundwater F2 (SPAdes) (version 2) | ecosystem: Environmental > Aquatic > Deep subsurface > Groundwater | place: Rifle, Colorado... | reverse complement strand
GACATTTTTAAGCTCATGAATTTAGAGAAAAAGTACGATCTAATTTTTGTTGGACGCCTAGAGAAAAACAAGGGATTAGACATATTACTAGAGATAGCCAAAAAATCCAATTTCAAGATCTTAATCGTCGGCAACGGCGCCCTTCATAATTATTTAAAATTAGAAATTCAAAATTCAAAATTGAATGACCGTGTCATTCTTTATGGTTGGGCCAAAGATTCCGCCGAGGTTGCCAAATTGATTAATGAATCTCGCGCGCTAATAATGTTATCCTACAATGAAGGCGGCCCCAGAGTTATCTTAGAAGCCCTAGCTTGCGGTATTCCGGTCATAGCTACGCCAGTAGGGATAGTCCCGGACGTTTTGAATTCTAATAATGGGCGGATTATCGACTGGTCATCAGACCAAGCTATAAAAGCCTTCGAAGAAGCGAAAGATATCAAAGTTGAAACCGACTTATCGAGATTTGATAAGACCGCGGCCATCAAAAATTATGCCGATAACATAAAATCTCTAATTTAAATGAAGCTTCTAATTATTACTCAGAAAGTAGATGAGAACGACCAGCTCCTAGGCTTTTTTATTGGTTGGCTAAGTGAGTTCTCTAAGCATTTTGAGGTTGTAAATATATTATGCCTAGAGAAAGGAGCTTATAGCTTGCCAAGCAATGTTAAGGTATTTTCCCTTGGTAAAGATAGAGGGGAGGAGAAGGTCGTCCAGCTCTTTAATTTTTATAAACATATTATGACCCTAGATTATGATTCCGTTCTTGTCCACATGAATCCTATCTGGATGGTATTGGGTGGGATATGCTGGCGAATTATGGGGAAGAAGGCGGCTCTTTGGTATACCCACAAGGCCGTTACAGCTAGATTAAAAGTTGCTCTACTATTCTCTCAAATAGTTTTTACGGCTTCAGCCGAAAGCTTTAGGATCAAATCTCCGAAGGTCTTGGTAACTGGTCATGGTATTGACGTGGAGTCATTTAAACCCGATGGATCTAAGAAGATCAATGATGGGAAGCTGAGGATCCTAAGTGTCGGTCGCATTGCGCCAGTTAAGAATTATGAAACACTTATATACGCTGCCAAGATCTTGAAAGATAAGAGTTTTAATTTTGAGATAGTAATTATCGGTGAGCCGGCGTTGAGTCAGGATATTGATTATGCTAATAAACTCAGGAGATTGATAAAAGATAATGGCCTAGGTCAATATTTCGTTTTCTTGGGTAAGGTAGATAATCGCCGTCTACCGGAATATTATCAGTCCAATGATTTATTTATTCATCTAAGCAAGACTGGCAGTCTGGATAAAACCATTCTTGAGGCCATGGCTTGCGGCATGCAGGTCTTAAGCTCGAATGATGCCGCTAGGGCATTTTTGGGAGTCGATAAACTATTTAAGGAAGACGATTCCAAAGAGTTGAGCGAAAAAATACTTTCCCTACCCGCGGTTCCAGCTAATCATTCCACGGTAGACTACGTATTAAACAATCATTCGTTGTCAAATTTAGTGAATAGAGTTTCATTATTATTGAGATGATTAAAATTCTGTATTTCGGCAGCTTCGATCCTGAATATTCTAGGAATAGAGTATTGATAAGGGGTCTCAGGGAAAACGGGGTCGATGTCAGTTTGTGCTACGATAATTCTCCGTATATTTTTAAATATATCAATTTATTTTTGAGGCATCTTAAGCATCGGGGCAGATACGACGCTATGATTGTTGGATTCCCGGGCCAGAAAGTAATGTTGTTGGCGAGGCTATTAACTAGCAAGCCAATTATATTCGACGTTTTTACTTCTCATTATGGCGGATATATATTAGATAGGAAAAAATTTAGGGAAAACAGTCTAATGGCGACATGGTATAAGTGGCTTGATAGAAAATCGGTCAGCATATCCGACGTAGCCTTATTGGATACTGATGCTCATATCGATTTTTTTGTCGAGAACATCGGATTATCTCGAAGTAGATTTATGAAAGTATTGGTTGGTACTGATTCGGAAGTTTTCTATCCTAGGGACCATCGCGTCTCCACTGATAGATTTATCGTTCATTTTCACGGTGGTTATATTCCCTTGCAGGGAGTAAAATGTATTATAAAGGCTGCGAAAATACTAGAGAATGAGAATATCCAGTTCAATCTTATCGGTCGCGGGCAGACGTATAGCGAAGACTATGAATTAGCCCGGGGTCTCAATATAAAGAATATAGAATTCATAGATAGGGTTAGCTATAATAAATTGGCAGACTATATTACCGGATCAGATATTTGCTTGGGCATATTTGGAGATACACCGAAGACAGATCTAGTTATACCGAATAAAATATATGAAGCGCTTGGGTGTGGCAAGGCAATAATTACATCCGACACTGCAGCGATTAGGGAGTTATTAACAAACGAAGAGAATGTTTTGACTTGCAATAAGGCCGACGCCGTTGACTTGGCCGACAAAATATTGAGATTAAAGAATGAGCCTGAGCTAAGGCTCAGGCTTGAGGCTGGATCTAGGCTGCTATTCTCTAGTAAGTTAAAAGAAATAGACATTGTTGCTAATTTATTATCGGAGCTTTATGAATCAAGAATATTATCTAAATAAGAGTACTAAATACGGGATGGGGCACACTAGGCTTAGACGTGTTCTGGGTTTGGTTGGTGCTATTTCCGGAAAAAAGATATTAGATGTTGGCTGTGCCAATGGAAGGCTTGGGGCAAAACTAAAAGACCTAGGTGCGGTTGTCTACGGCATAGACGTCTCGTCGATAGCCGTGGCAGAGGCCAGTCAGAAAATCGATAAAGCGATCGTGGTTGATATTTCCGAGGAATGGCCAGATCTAGGAGAAAAATTCTCAGTTATCGTTATATCTGAAGTCTTAGAGCATATGTTCGATCCAGTATTTGTTTTAAGCCAAGCCGCCAGATTTCTAGAAGAGGGGGGCAAGATAATCATCACTGTGCCCAATTTTCTAGTCTGGACGAATAGGATTAAATTTTTATTTGGGAATTTCTCCTACGAAGATCAGGGCATGTTTGATTTTGGCCATATAAGATGGTTTACCTATGATTATCTGGGAAGAGTTTTGGATGACGTCGGATTAAAGGTTACAGAAGAACGGCATATAATATATCCCGGCAAGTTGGCTTTCTTCCTTAGATTTTGGCCAAGCCTTTTCTCTTGGCAATTTATTATTAGCGTATCTAGAAAATGAAAATATTAGTTGCTGGGTACCCATATATAAGAGAGACGTTTCTAAAAACATTTGACGCGTTTCCCGACGAATATGTTTTTATATTACCCAAAAAGTGGAAAGCGAAAGCTGGTAGTGTCATTTTTAAACCACCTTCTCGTGCCAACATCGAAACTACGAAAGCTTTTTTCTATCATTCAAATTACCCCATACTGGGGGGCATTCTAAAGGGGCTTATGCCCTTGTTCCCGTTTTTTCTATGGCGTTATCGTGCATGCGTTGGCCTTGTATATTCGCCCCTTGAGCCAATTTTGCTTAGTACGCTGTACCAGGCTATTTGGGCAAAGATTTTCGGAAAGAGGCATTATATTTTTACGTGGGAGAATGTCTCTTATTCCAAGTTTAAGGGACTGAACGGATGGATCAAGAATATTATATTAAGGCTTAACATCACTCTCAGCGACGGTTTTGTATGCGGCAATCATAAGGCCGAAGAAATTATTCGCGCATATACTGAAAAACCAACCGTAGTAATCCCTCTGAGTGGCGTAGACACGGATTTTTATAATCCAGACTTAGCCGTTGAAGATATAAAAATAAAGTATGGACTAGAACGCAAATTCATCTTTTCCTTTATTGGAGCCTTGGGCTACAGAAAGGGGGTTCACCTTATCATTGATGCTTTTCGTGATGTCTGTAAAAAACATCCAGATGCGCACTTATTGTTGGTCGGCAGCGGTGAGTATGGTAACGAGATAGAAGATAAAATAAAGGGCTTGGACTTAAATGACAGGACTGTTGTGATCCCTTGGGCGAGCAGTGCGCTTGTTAGAGATGTTCTGTCGGCAACAGATGTTTTTCTGTATCCAAGTTTTGCCCATGGTGGCTGGGAAGAACAGTTCGGTTATTCGATTGCCGAGGCGATGTCGATGTCTGTGCCTGTTATATCGACGAATTCCGGCTCTATAGATGAATTGATAAATGATGGGGAAAACAGTATACTCATTGAGCAAAATAATGCAGTTGCACTTAAGGAAGCGATGGAGAGATTAATAGAAGATACTAAATTGCGAGATGATATTATCCAGATTGCTCGGCCCAGTATTATTGAACGTTATTCATTCGTAGTAATTTCTCGAAAATATAAAGATTTTTTCTCATCTCATGAACGATCATAAAAAAATTCCATGTACGGTATATATCATGACCTTAAATTCCGGGCCCAATTTTATTAGGACACTTGAAAGTGTAAAACAGTTTGACGAGATTCTTGTTTGTGATGGTAATAGTACCGATGGCACTCAAGATGTAGCCCGCTCATATGGTGCTAGAATTATCTCGCAGACTGATTCATCGGAACTAAATCGTCCGATGACCGACTTCCCAGCAGTACACAACAAGTGTAGGACAGAGGCAAAATATGATTGGATCTTTCAGTTAGATCACGACGAGGTAATGCCCCCCGAAACTGCGGAAGAAATTCGCAGTATTGTCAGTAGGCCCATAGAATATTATATATATAAAGTTCCCAATAGGATCTTTTATAAGGGGAGGCTTATTAAATATGCTACTGTTTATCCAGGTTATGAAATGAGATTTTTCAACCGTACTTGCGGAGCTTACTACGTCCGTCATCCCCATTCACGCCTTACTTTTGACGAGAAAAAATATCCCGTAGGTTATCTCAAGAATCCCTGGTATGCCTATGACGAGGGGATGGAGAGCACCAGATACAGGTACCTACAGATGGAAATTAAGGATGCTCGTAAGCAATCGTTACAACAGTTTTTTCGTTGGACTATTTTTAACAAAATTTTTAAGATCATTAAACTGGCCGTAAAAATAACATTATTATATTCTCGACACGGGACTGCTCACACTCTTCCTTTCAACGTTGAATTTGATCGAATAAGATATGCGATTGCTCTTATGCTGGGTATTACTTTCGACAGATTGAAGCGAGCCCTCGGCCAACATAATGACTAAGCAGGTCGCGATATCGATTGTGGCGGGTTCCCGATTGAGCGGGCTTGCTAGTACCGGGGTATTCGGTGTATTATATCGCTAACATATGATCAAAACAAAGAAACAAAAAATCGCTCTTATTACGGGCGTTACAGGGCAGGATGGATCTTATTTGGCCGAGTTCTTGCTAGCTAAGGGATATAGGGTTTACGGTCTTCAGAGGCGCTCTAGTACTTTTAATACTGCCAGAATAGATCATCTTTACGATAACCCAAGGTATCCTAATTTTTCTACTGTTTATGGGGACCTATCGGATGGATCAAATTTGAGTAGATTACTTACAAAAATAAAGCCCGATGAGATATATAATTTGGGAGCTCAAAGCCACGTGGCAGTAAGCTTTCAGATGCCAGTATATACGGCCAATGTGACTGGATTGGGATCGCTTAGAATCCTTGATGCCATAAAAGAAGCTGGAATTAAACCCAAATTTTATCAAGCATCTTCAAGTGAAATGTTTGGTAAGGTTCTAGAGGTTCCTCAGAAGGAAACGACCCCATTCAATCCTAGATCGCCTTATGGCGCTTCAAAGGTTTTTGCCTTTTTTACCACTAAGATTCATCGAGATGCCTACAAGCTTTTTGCCTCTAATGGCATACTTTTTAACCATGAATCTCCAAGAAGAGGAGAGACCTTCGTGACTAGAAAAATTACTTTAGGATTATCGAGGGTTAAGCTTGGGCTACAAAAAACTTTGCAACTAGGCAATCTAGACGCAAAAAGAGACTGGGGTTACGCAAAAGATTATGTAGAAGCAATGTGGTTGATTTTACAGCATCATGAGCCTGATGATTTCGTGATTGCCACCGGAGAGACTCGTACTGTCAGGGAGTTTGTGGAAGAAGTTGGTAAAAATCTAGGCCTAGACCTCGATTGGCGCGGGCATGGTATAAATGAGAGAGGTTATGATAAAAAAACTGGTAAACTTCTAGTAGAAATTGACCCGGCTTTATTTAGACCGACGGAGGTTGATCTGCTGATCGGTGATTCGTCGAAAGCGAGAAAATTGTTAAAATGGAAACCGAAGGTCACTTTTAAGAAATTGGCACAGATTATGGCCGAACATGATTTTGATTATGTTCAAAAATCGACTTTTCATAAAGTCGAGGTTAAAAGATTATAAAATGGAAATAAAATATAAAAATAAAGTGGTCGGCATGATATTTAGAGCTATCAAAAATGGTAGCATCCCGTTGACCAATGGTAAGGAGCCTCTTCAGGTAGTTACCCTTAAGCATCCTAGTGGTAAGTATCTATTAGCCCATACGCATAAGCCGACAGTCAGGAAGACCGAATCTATGCAAGAATGTTTGATCGTACGTAAGGGTAAGATAAAAATTGATCTTTACGGCCCTGACAAAAAGATGTTCAAAAAAATTATTCTAAAAACTGGAGACTTTTTTCTATTAATGGTTGGGGGATATGGAATACACATGCTAGAGAACTCTGAATTGATCGAGTTCAAAAATGGTCCATTTATCGAGGATAAGATTTTAATTTAGATGAAGCTTCATTTGGGCTGCGGTAAAAGGAATTTTCCAGGTTTTATTAATATTGATTTAGCTGATTTTCCGCATATTCATTATAAGAGAAGTGTTGATGACCTTTCAATAATCGAAGACGCCTCGGTCGACCTTATTTATGCTAGTCACGTTTTCGAATATTTCTATCCCAAGGATGTGCCTAGAGTGTTGAAAGAATGGAGAAGGGTTTTAAAGCCAGGAGGCGTATTAAAAATAGCCGTACCAGACTTTGGTGCCTTGGCTAGAGTATATCTTGAGCGCGGCGATGTGGCTGAAATCGGCGGTCCGATCCTGGGCTTATTCTCGATAGTTGATGCTGATGGTGAGGAGATCATGTTAAGGCACAACTGTCTCTACGATTTCAGATTGATTAAAAAAGTTCTAGAAGAAAACGGCTTTTCGGGGATTAAAAAATATGAGTGGGAGAAATTTTTACCCGAAGGAGAAGAAGATCATTCGGTAGCCTATCTGCCTCGAAGAGATTTCAATAACGGAGTCTTAGTTAGTCTTAATGTCGAAGCAGAAAAATCGGATGCTATACAATTTGGCATTACCAGGATAAGTAAGAATATTTCGAAAGTAATTAGAAAGATAAAAAAACAATACGATGGCCGTGAATAAAAAGAATCAATTCATCAATCAGATGGAACCGTGGTATGGGAAAGAAGAGAAAAGGGCCATCTCGGATTACTTAAATTCTGGTGGGTGGTTGATGGAATTTAAGCAAACCGAAGATTTCGAAAAGGCCATCTGCGACTATACTGGGGCAAAATATTGTAGCGTTTTGCCCAATGGCACCATCACTTTAGTCTTGGCAATGATGGCCTTGGGTATTAAGAGGGGCGACGAGGTAATTGTCCCTGATATTACAATGATAGCCACACCCAATGCGGTACTGGCCGTAGAAGCTAAGCCAGTTTTCGTTGATGTTGATGAATCTGCTTGCCTGGATGTTGATCTAGTGGAGAAGGCGATTACTTCCAAGACTAAGGCGATTATTCATGTCTCAATGAACGGTAGGACCGGAGATCTAGATAGGTTAATTAGGCTTTGCAAAAAGAATAAAATTTATCTTATTGAGGATGCGGCCCAATCCTTAGGGTCATTTTTCGGAGGAAGGCATCTCGGCACACGTGGTATCGTTGGTAGCTTCTCTTTCAGTGTGCCTAAGATTATCACGACCGGTCAGGGCGGTGCCGTCATAACCGATGACAAAAGAATCTACGAGAAGTTAGAAAAATTAAAAGATTTTGGTCGGATTGCCCCTGGCCGTGATATCCATGATTCTGTTGGCTGGAATTTTAAATTTACTGACCTGCAGGCTGTTCTTGGTCTTGCCCAGATCAAAAAACTACCTTGGCGTGTTGCGAGAAAGAAGATTATGTTTGGCCTGTATAGAAAAATGTTGTCTAATATTCCCGAAGTAGAATTCATTAATACTAATATAGAAGAAGTTGCGCCGTGGTTTATCGATATATTAGTTCCGGATCCCATTGGGCTGTCGGTGTATCTTAAGAAGGAGGGGATCGGGTCAAGACCATTCTATCCGGCTATTCATACGCAAGTTATATATAAGAATATTGCCAAGGGCAAATATCCCATGGCCGAAAGATTTGGTCTACATGGCTTGTGGTTGCCGTCTTCATCTTTTATCACCGATAGTCAGATAAAATTTATATGTAATCGGATTGCTAGTTACTATGTCAAGAAATGAGAAAAGTCCTTTTAGTCGCAACGAGGCATTCGATATTTAATCAACCCGTAAGGAGGGCCTTTCTAGGTGCTGGTATTTCACTTGAAGAAGTTGACTATAGAGGCAATTTCATACTAATGCCGGGATTGTTCACTCATCGTGTAGCGGCTAGGCTGCCAGCTATATTAAGAAGACCAATCTTTAAGTTCGCTCAAGATAGCGTTGATAGAAAGATATTGAAAAAGGCTAAGCAATTTAAGCCAGATCTAATTTTTATACTGAAAGCCAAGGATGTAGGCTTAGGTACGATAGACAAGCTCAGAATAATCAGCAAAACAGCAAATTGGTACCCTGAAACTTTCGATCATTGGGAGAATATACGGGTCATCGCCCCACATTATAATTACTTTTTCTGTTATGATCCAGATTTGGTTGAATCTTTAAAAGTTCAAGGCTATGGTGGGGCACGCTATTTGCCTTTTTGTGCCGAAATTAATAATGTCTCAGCGAGGCCATGTTTGTCAAAAAGAAAATACGACATAACTTTTATTGGTTCTTTTATGCCGATTAGATATGCCCAAAGAGAAGTAATACTTTCTCAGGTTAAAGATCTGGGCTTAAATATTTGGGGTAATAAGGCTTGGCTAGGGACGAGCCTTCGGGATTGTTATCGTGGCCGGCCATCAACCGAAGAGATGCTCCAGATATACCGAGATAGCAAGATAGTGATAAATGTGGATCTTATGGTGGGAATTCCTGGTTCGGGAGTAAATCTCAGGCCATTTGAGATAACTTCTTGCGGAGCACTACTACTGAACCACAACGACAGAAGAGACATATTTAACCTTTTTGAAGATGGCAAGGAATTTATATCCTTTAATGGCGCAGAAGATATTAGGGAAAAAGTCCTATATTGTCTCCAAAATCAATCCAAACTGGACGAGATGGCCGTGGCTGGATTTGAAAAAACAAAAGCAAGGCATACTTACGCAAATCGCATAGAAGAGGTTATTAATATTATTAAAAATAATTGAAGATATTCTACGTATCTAATAATCAACTGCCGACCAAGAAGGCCCATGGTATACAGATGGTTAAAATGTGGGAAGCCTTTAATCTGGTCGGAGCCGAATGTGAGTTAATTTATCCAGACAGAGCGATTGATCCTGAGATCGGTCAAAGAAATATATCCACATTTTATTCTTTAGATGACGGATTCAAGTCTAGGCCGATAAAATCTTTGAATCTCGTCCATTTTCAGTTTATACCTTTTCTGGGTAAGATCCTTTTTGTTTTACAGCAGTTTTACTTTGCTAAGAAGGTCGGAAAGATTTTGAGCAAAGAGTCTGGGATAATTTATACTAGAGACCAGTTTGTGGCTAAAGAGTTTATCGGAACTAGGTTTAAGGTTTACTGGGAGATCCACAATCTATCGAGAAACATATACGATATTATTTCGCGCGAGACACTGCATCGTCTAGACGGGATTGTGGTGATAACTGAAAATTTAAGAAATGAATTGTCCAAATATTATAGTGGCAAAATTCTTGTGGCTCGTGATGGTGTAGATTTTGATAAATTCGACGTGGATCTGACAAAGGAAGATGCTCGCTTTAGGCTGGGTCTGCCTGTCAATAAAAAGATTGCGATGTATGTCGGGCATGCCTATGGCTGGAAGGGCTTAGATGTATTGAGTCGGGCTTCAGAATATTTTTCCGAGGACGAAGATCTGTTTTTAATCGGTAATCATGAGAAGACTGCTGGTAAAAATATTAATTTCATAGATCACATTGCCTATGATTTGGTTCCAACATACTTAAAAGCGGCAGATTGCTTATTATTGACCGGAGACGCTAGGTTCAAGATTTCAAGTAGCTTCACGTCGCCTCTCAAGATGTTTGAATACATGACCTCGAAAAGACCTATTGTCGCCCAGAGACTAGATTCCTTCTCTGAGGTTTTAAATCTTGAGAACTCAATTCTAGTAGATCCGGACAATCCCGAAGCTCTATATCGTGGAATAAAAAAGGCCTTTTATGATCAGCCCCTAGGGGCCAAAATTTCAAAAAACGCCTATGAAGAGGCGAAGAAGTTTACCTGGCTGAATAGGGCCAGATCTATCCTTGATTTCGTTTCCTAATTTAGCTTATCCGTGAAATGACATTGTTCGAGGGCTAGTATCTAGGGAGGAGGTGGCTGCTTAGGCGCGTTGATAAGTTGACGATATGACCTTTTTTGATAAAATAAGTACATGAAATTCAAGCATGTTAAGCCAGATTTTGTTGATGATAGGGGGGAGATAATCAGGCCTTTATCGGATATCATTAAGGAGAAAATAAAAAGCGTTTCTTTAATAATATCTGAGGCTGGAGCGATTAGGGGCAATCATTATCATCCGAAGGAGGGTCATCATATGTATGTAGTCGAAGGCGAGATGGAGTATTTGGAGAAAAAAGCCAATAGTAAAAAGGCAAAAATAAAAAGAATCCTTTTGAAAAAGGGCGATATATTATATACAGAACCGATGGTTACGCACGCAGTTATATTTAAAAAGAAGTCCATAGTTTTTTATTTTTCGAATTCATATAGAACGAAAAAGGGTGACCTTGGGGACACCTTCAGAGAGGTGCTGACCATAAATAAATGAACAAAATATTTATAAAATCATCTCTTGCGATTGCCATATTTTTGGTGTCGGTATTTGTGTCGTTGTACCCTATTAATAAAAAGGGATTTGCTATCGCTGGCGACTTTACCAATCTTTCGGTCGCCAGAAACTTCTCCGTCTCGAATACTTATCGTACGGAAAGGATTGATGGGATGCTGCTATCTTCTAGTGTTGCAGCTAAAGATGGAAAGATATCCGGCATAAGCAACCCACTAACCCCAATAATCTATGGGAGGATTTTTCAATATTCTGAAGCTTTAGATCTAGCGGTTAAACCAGAGATTGTAGCCGTACTTATGGCTGCGCTTTTTAATGCGCTCCTGTTCCTGCTAATATCCTACCTTTTCGGCACAATGGTTGGTTTTGCGTCCGCATTAATTGTTGTGTTTATGCCGGTCAGATTGGCGGGAGCTCTCTATTATGGTTCGTATGAATTCGCAATGTTGTTCTTCATTTGCGCTCTTTGGGCATATTTTATTTCTAGGAAAACAGCTGGCCGGTTCGGCCTATCTAGCCTGATCTTCTCTAGTATTTTATTTGCTCTTGCGGCCCTAGCTAGAAATGCCTTTCTGATCTCATTTATTCCCTTTGTTGTCTTTGATTTTTACAAAACCCGTTCTTATAAAAGAGCCCTGGTTCTTTTGCTACCTTTTCTCGTCGTTTTTGGATTAACCCTTACTCCCTATTCTTGGTTGGGCCTACCAAACGGGTATACTGCCGGAATTGATTCTCAGCCATCGACTCAGATCAATCACGTTTTTGAAGATTCATATTCTGCATACTATAATCGTGATAAATCCATAGAGAACATGAGGGAAGATGGGCTAGATCGTCTAGAAACTCACTTTCTGAGTCAATGGGGGTATGGGGTGTCTTGGCTAGATAAGCTCTCGGCCTATAAAGATTCTGCTACTTATTACATTGTAGAGACATTCAATTTGATAAATTTAGGTGGCCCGATCCTGATCTTGATTATGCTAATCGGATCGTTCTGGTTATATAAGAACGATAAAGACATGCTCATTCTTTTCGGAATCTGGACGGCTATATGGCTAGCGGGATTGGTTTATTTTGAAACGGCCAATTGGGATCACTTTCTCGAAGTAATTTTTATAGCTGGATCATTGTGCGGCTTGGGCTTATACCAATTATGGCATTGGCTAGCCGGATTCTTGTCTTTGAAAAAAGGCCAGCAGTACTCACTTGGCTTAATTTTGATCATATTTATTGTGGGACATCTTGTCTATGCAGATAAATGGAGATTATATGATTCGTATCGCTCGTCTTATATGGGTGCCATGATTAAGTACTCAGAGCTTGTTTCTGAGGGTGATGGTGGGGCTATTGCGGTTGGCGTTCATCCTGGTTTTGCCGATGGGATCTATTATTTTTCGAATAGAGACGTGATCTATTTTAGTCCGAACACGGTTACCAACCTGATCAAGGATGGGGGGCTGTCTAGCGCCTTTAAGAAATACAACGTAGCAACCGTCGTCGGATTTAATGGTGATTTATCATTACAGATCAATAAGCTCACCGGTCTTAAGGTAGTGGCTTGGGAGGAGAGCTATAAATGATTACTCTCGTTTGGCACTCATCAAGGATGGCGTAAAAAACAAGCCGATGATTGCGGGCGCCCAATATCCCAGTAGTGAGTACCAAATCCCGACCGCTACCGATTGGCTAGCCGTAGCCAATCCCATAAATAAAACCACAATAGCGGAGTCTCTCGTGCCCATTCCAGCTAAACTAATAGGAATTAGTCCGATGAATATTGATATCGGTAGGAATGCTAGTACGTAGACTATGGATACGGTTCCGTCGAAGGCTCTAAATAGCAAGCAAACCTGGACCACCGAAAATAGCCAATTGGCTAACGAAGCACAAAAGATTTTTATTATATGGGCTGGAGTCTTAAATATCTGCAACATCGCCTGATGTAGCGAGCTCAACCGATCTCGCATTCTTAGTGGCAATAGAAATAGCAAACGTCTTACGTAGATCAGGCAAGTCAGTATGCATACACACATGATAATCAGAATCGTGGCCGGCACATTCCTGCCCACCATAAATAGTCCTGCGGTGCTTATAAAAAGCAGGGAGAATACATCTACAATTTTTTCAAAAGCAACAGATCCAAAGGCGAATTCTTTTTTTGCTTGAGGTATGGCAACACCCTTCATGAAGTCTCCCACTCTCCCTGGAATTATAGAAAAAATCCAAGTTGCCATAGTAATTCTTAGCGCATGCTTGAATTTTAAATCCACAGACATAGCTTCTAGCACCCATTTCCAACGCAAGGAGCTTAGCAGTGGGAAAGTTGCGGTTACTAATACCGATAACCCGAGATAGGAATAGCTAGCGGGCACAATTTGAGACCATTGGATTGAGTACGCCTTGAATAAGAATATAAAAATACTCAACGAAATCATCGTCAAGACTATTGAGCGTAAAAATGTGAGTCTAGAAATTACTTTTTGCATACGTAGAAATGACGTACGCCGAAATTGACTACGGGCGTTTTCTTGAAGATGCCGGTCAGAATTTTCTCCGACAGCCTGACCATCTTATCATTTCCGATAGGTAGAATAATAAACGGATGATGTTCCATTAGGGTGAGGCCGGATTCTTTAATAATTCTCTTGACTTGATATGGCCATAAAAAATTATGGGGGCCCTCGCCATGGTCACCTATAAGTAGTTTGTAGAGTCGATATGAGATTTCAAAGCCTTTTGGCGGTAAACTGATGATGATCTTGCCATCTGGCTTAAGTATTCGATGTAGCTCAGATAGAAACTTTACTGGTTTCGGCGTATGCTCTAGCGTCTCTAGGCTAATTATTCTATCAAACATATTTCCTTGGAATTCGCTAAGATCCTCCAGATCGGTTATGCCGAAATTCTCATCGGGATATTTGCGGGACGCTATTTTCATCATCTCTGGCGATACTTCTCTGCTTGCAATGGTTAATTGCGGTGTCTTTCTAAGATACGGTAACAAATTGCCAGTTCTTGACCATATGTTTAGAATCGACATGTTTGGCCTTATGCTGCCAAACTCAAGTGCCTTTTCAAATCTCTGGGAATGTACGTAGCCCAGTTCTTTGTTGGTCGGTTCATATATTGGAGCGACGCGATCCCAGAAAAGACGTACGTCATTTATTGAGAATCTATTAATCATCAGTTAGTCCTTGTAGAAATGTTTAACGATCATATCGGCTATGAGGCCGAAGAATAAAGTTTGGAGAGACGCCACGACGAATATGGCAAATGTCGAGTCTAGCGTCCGATCTAGAAACATCTGGCTTCCAAATAATACAACGAAGGAAGCTGCTAGTAATAAAAGGCTGATGGGTACAAAGACCCTTAGGGGTTTAAAATATATCGCTATCCTCGAAATTAGTGAGATAAAGCCTATGAAATCTTGAACTGGCCTGATAGAGGATTTACCAACTCTTGTGTGATAATCAATCGACACATATTTAACTGAATATTTCATGCTGTGCATGGCGACACTTATGGTGCTCGTAAAAGAAAATCTTTCTGGGAATAAGTGCCAAAATTTGAGAGCTAAACTCTTCTTAAAGATTCTTAATCCGGAATTTATATCTACTATTTTTGACTCAGAGACGTAACAGGCGAAAAGTCTCACCAGCTCTCTGCCTATTTTTCGAGGGAGAGATTTTTTTACATTTTTACCATTGCGAGAACCGACGACCATGTCGTATTTATCCATCTCTTCAATTAGTCTCGGTATCTGATCAATGGGATAGGTGCCATCGGCATCGGTTATTAGAATATATTCGTATATGGCTTCTTTTATGCCAATTTTAAGAGAAGCTCCATATCCACGATTAACCTGGCGGTCGATAACTCTTAAATGGGGGATTTCAATATTGTTGAGGATCTCGATGGTTCTATCTTTAGATCCGTCATTGACCGCAACGATCTCATATTTGATATCCAGAGAGCCGAGTATCCTTGTTAATGAAGATAGGGTCGGCTGGATTGAGTCTGCTTCGTTGTATATGGGAATTACGACTGAGATGGCTCTATTTTTTGGGATTGAATTTATTTCCATGTCTTTAAATTATATCACGAATTAGGGGACTTGACAATACTAAATTGTAAATCTCTGAGGCCGCCTTTTTTCGCTATCCGAGTCGCATTTTTCCAATAAGCTCTAGCTTTTATAAAAAACCAGCCAATAAATTTGATGGGTAATTTTTCCAGAATCCATATGGTTATTGGCGCCTGGAATATTTTAAACATAAGGCCCAATATAAATTCGAAGCGTTTTCTAGATGCGGGTATATTTGTTGGTCGATAGCCATAATCGGGTACGGGTAGGCCTTTTTTATCTCTATTCTCGATTCTTATGAATGCTCCTCGTTTCTTGAAATCAATTCCGTGTGAGTGCATTGATATCAGTTCATCCTCGGTTATTTCTTTGGCGCTTAATTTTTTTTCTTTGATCAGTTTTTCTATCAATTCGAGTCCTATCTCCGAGCGTGCAATAATTACTGACCAGCCCTCACCCCTGCTTTCATATTTAGGAGCCCACGCATCTCCAACTGATATATCTGCAAGTTCGGCCATGTAGTCGACCTGGTAGAGAGAGAATTTTGTTATGTGGGATGGTATTAAGTAATTAGCATGCAATTTTGGTATGGAGATTATTCTGCCATCTTTCAATTCGATTCTCGTATTGCCGGGCCATTCGCCGTCTCTGAACTTAAGAGACTTAATGTCATCTTTATTCTTGACCCCGTGTGCCCTTAGCAGACTCTCTATCGCTGTAAAGCCTATTGCTTCTCCGTAAAATGTACCAAATATGTATTTGATCGGCTCTACGCTAGGATGTTTTGCTGTCTGCAATTTCCGTATAGCTGCTATTTGTTCTGGTAGTCCGGTGTATGCAATAGATTTGTAATCTCCCGGCAAGTCTTTTAATATCTGATTTATCGGTGCCGTTGTATATTTGCTCTGAGCGCCTTCGAGTATTTCTTCTTCTTTGGTGGCTATGATCGGTTCTGTCAGGTATGGTTTGTCGTGTTTCATTCTGAGGGTGATCGCTCCGTCTATCAACTTATTTTCTAGCAAGTAAAGTTGCGCACCGCTTATGACTCCACCAGAGCTAGCGTTCTTCCTGATTTTTTCATCAATCCAGTGTCCGACAAATATCTTTTTGTAATTGCCAATCAGCCAGTTGCTGGGATGGTGTCCGAAGACGAATTTATTCAACTCCGGATAGGGTATATTCTTGTCGGTATTGGCCGAATAACTTATCTCCGGGATATCTAAATCTGATACCTTTATTGGCACATAGTCACCATTTATCTCTTTGAGGGCTAGGGTTCCGCCAGAGACGCCAACTTCTGTCCCTGAGCGTGTATAGAGGTCAGTATGGATTATCTCTTCTTGTAATTTTTCCCACCACATAATGAAGTAAACATATCATTTGTTGGATTGACTTTCAATTTAAACTTTTATATGTTGGTTATATGAAGAAACAAACTAGGGTAGTAATTAAAAAAATTATACCGGCACATATTGATAAAAGGGGGAGCATCATAGACATACTAGAGGGCATCTCTATTGAGCACGTGGGCGTGGTCACCTTCAATAAGGGTAGTGTCCGCGCGAATCATTATCACAATAAGCAGAATCAGTATAGCTACTTACTTGAAGGGGAGGTTAGGCTCTTGACCAGAAATAAGTCTGGCGGAAAAATTGTCGAGAGGCTAACGAGGCCTGGCGACTTTGTTTTTATACCTGCTGGATTTATACACGCATATGTGGCGACGAAAAAGTCTTCGATGGTTGTTTTGACGAATTTTTCAAGAAATCATAAAAAGTACGAAGAAGATACCGTTAGATTTCAATTAATCAAGTAACTGCAGCAATCTTACCATCTCGAATTACTATCTCGCAGCCATTCGGGAATTTTTTCTTGTCTTGGATCGCTTCATTTATTAGCCTAGCTACTATATCGGTGGATTGCTGTTTGGCTGCATCGCTATTCCCTAGTATATATTTTCTCATCTTGGTGTTCATACCGGCGGGGAAAATAGTAATGCATCTAATCTTATTCCCATCAAGACTTCGTGCCGTTGATTGCATTAATCCTGCCACGGCAAACTTACTTGCTGAATATGCGGCATAGTCTGGATGTCCTCTTTTGCCGGCGGTTGATGATATGGTAACAATAATCCCTTCGTCCCTTTTTCTCATACGTGGGATGACTTCCCTGAGAGTATAGAAGACTGAGTCGAGGTTAGTTTTCATGCACAGAATAAATTCCTCGTCTGTTATTTTCTCGATGAGTTTGCCCTTATGAATGGCTCCGGCATTATTGATGAGTAGATCGATTTTAGAGAATCTTATTGCTATGGTTCTAATGAAACGTATTATTTCGGATTTACTTAAGATGTCTACTCTATACGCATAACATTCTACTCCTTTTCTCTTTATTTCTGAGCATAGACTTAGCATTGCCTTGTTGTTTCTCGAGCATAGAATTAAAATATTATCTGGCTTAGCGAGTTCAATAGCTAGAGATCTACCAAGCCCTTCGCTCGCCCCAGTTATTATAATAACCCTTTTTTCGATTTGTCTTGGTGACATGGCTAAAATTATAGCAAGTTATGCTTGATATTCAAGCGTGTTTCTAGTATTATTGGCGGATAAGTAATTTACGATCATGGCCCTACTTGGATTGCTACAAAGCGGAAAACATATTACTCAATGTCACATGTGTCGCGGAAGCGATTTATTCTTAGTGCTCGACCTTGGTCATCACCCTCCATCCGACGCATTTCTAAAACCTAGCCAACTATTGGATCAGGAGGCTAGCTATCCATTGCGACTGATAAGCTGCAAAGATTGCGGGCTACTTCAGATTGATTACGCGGTTCATCCAGAAATTTTATACCAAAGAGATTATCCTTATGAATCATCAACAACAAAGACGGGGAGGGACCACTATTATTCGATGGCTAAGGATATATACGAAATATTCCCGGAGACTAGAGGTTCTTTGGCGATAGACGTAGGAAGTAATGTTGGCGTATTGTTGCAAGGGTTTAAAAATTTGGGCTATCGAGTTCTTGGTGTCGATCCTTCTGAAGTAGCTGGCCAGAAGGCTATAGATGGAGGAATAGATACGATCGTTGACTTCTTTAATGAAGATTCAGCCGATAGAATATATAGGAAGTATGGTTCGGCGAAGATCATCACTGCAACTAATTGTTTTGGACATATATTTGAGCTTGACAGTACTGTGAGGGGGATGTCTAGGTTATTGTCGAGAGATGGAGTCATTGCGGTTGAATCGCCGTATGCCCTTGAGCTTATAAAGAAACTTGAATATGACACGATATACCATGAGCATATCTGTTATTTATCGGTTAGGCCGATGAAGTTATATTTGAAGAAATTCGGACTCGAATTATTTGATATTAAAGAGTCGTCTATCCATGGTGGCAGTATGCGATATTATATCGGTCATATCGGTGAACATGTAGTAAAAAAGGCTGTTAACTCTTGTCTAACTGCAGAAGAGGCGGACTTGTATTCTGAAAGGAAGCTGAAGCAATTTTCCGCCAAGGTAAGAAAGCAGAAGATGGCCCTTGTTGGTCTTATTTTGGATTTAAAGAGCAAGGGGAAAACCATCGTTGGCGTAACGGCTCCGGCTAAGGGGAATACTCTTCTAAATTATTGTAAATTAGATGTAGATTATCTAGATTTCTTAACTGAGAAAACGGAGATAAAAATTGGTAGATACTCTCCGGGGATGCACATACCAGTGTATTCAGATGAGCATCTGCTAAAGAAGAATCCTGATTATGCTATTATACTTGCTTGGAATTTCGCCAATGAGATTATGGCTAATCTTTCTGAGTTCAAGAGAAGGGGCGGGAAGTTCATAATCCCGATCCCTATGCCCAAGATCATATAATGAAAATCTGTGTTGTAGTCGACAACTTAGATCCCAGCGCTGGTTGGGGTCGTCTAGCTTCGAAAATTGCTGAAGGCTTCGAGGACGCCGGTCACGAGGTCGTTTTTATAACGGAAAAAACTCCAAAAAGTAAAAAGAGTAACCTCGTCCTGACTACCCCTTTGCGCTTATCATTCGCTAACTTGTTGCGATTACCCCTAACCTTGTTCAGTATCAGAAATTTTATAGATAACTGCGACATTGTGCTTTGTTATGACGTTAATCCGAACGGGATAATGCTTAGCCTTGCTAACTTCGGTGGCAAGAGAAAAATTATCATTCATGCCTTAGCAACTTATTCTATATTTGGCTCCAAGACTCCAATAAGAAATGTTTTTATGCGGTGGGTATATCGTAAGGCCAAGAAGACTCTTGTTGTTAGCGAATTCACCAAACGCGAGATAGAAAAAAATGGATTTAGATTGGATAATAGCGCGATTGTTCCTGTGGGAGTTGACATTAATTACTTTCATCCGAACTTACATAAAGAAAGAATTTTGCCACAGCCATACATTCTAACCGTAGCAGCCTTTAAACATCGAAAAGGCCATCAGTATACGCTTCCTGCTTTTGGCTTAATTTCTAGAGATTTTCCCGACCTTAAATATGTCATTATTGGCGATAAAAGCATGCGATCATATTACTATGAAGTCGAGGAATCGATCAAGAGATTGAACCTGCAAGATAGGGTCTTGCTATTGGATAAGGTTAATGATGATGACTTGGTAAGATATTATAATAGCGCCGAATTGTATGTCCAGATCTCAGCAACTGAAGCCTATACCATCGAAGGTTTCGGAATTGTGTATCTTGAGGCAAGTGCTTGTGGCATACCGACCATAGGCGCCTTGAATACTGGCGCTGAATCTGCGATCAAAGATGGCAAGACTGGCATTCTAGTCAGACAAGACCCTGAAGATATTGCTCGTGCAATGAGGAAGATCCTATCGGACAAAGAGTATGCGAAACAACTCGGGAGTAATGGGATAGCATGGGCGGCGGAATTTAATTGGCCCAAAGTCGTGAATGCTTACCTAGACAATTTTTAACTCATTTATTAAATATTCTAGCCAATGAAAATCGTTTTTTTGTCAGATGATTTTCCGCCAGAGAATTATGGTGGTGCCGGAGTTGTCGCGCATGATTTAGCTAAAGGACTCAAGGATCTAGGCCATGATGTTCATATTATTACGTCTACTCAGGATAGAGACGGGGAATCTGAGCATACTCAAGAGGGGCTAAAAATCTACAAGATATACTCTAAATATCATCCACGATGGAGGGCATATCGATCTGTATATAACCGACAGACTGTTGGGAAAATTCGCATGATAATGTTGGGACTCAAGCCAGACTTAGTGCATGTGCACAATATTCACACTCATCTCTCGTATCATGCTCTAAGAATATCGAAGAGGATTGCGCCTAGGGTTATCTTAACTGCTCACGATGCGATGTTGTATTCTTATGGTAAAGTGTGCGATGAGCGTAGAGCGGATTGGATGGAGCAGCTAGTCGAGAATAGGTTCCGATATAATCCTATTCGCAATATTTTAATTAAATTTTATCTCCGCTACGTCGATAGAGTTGTCGCCGTCTCAGACTCATTGGCGAGAGCTTTAATAAATAATGGGATTAAAAACGTTACTACGATACACAATGGAATCAGCGTTAAGGATTGGGCGGCTTCCAAGGATTCCGTAGATCTTTTTAAGAGAGAGCATAAACTTGCAGGGAAAAAAACTATTCTTACGATAGGTAGATTAAATGGAGCCAAGGGTGCCGGTAAGATTGTCGAAGCTTTGGCTCTAGTGGTGGAAGATGTACCTGGCGCCGTCCTAATTGTTGCTGGTCGCGAAGATGGCTATTTCCAGACCATGCTAGAATTGGCCAAAATTAACCATATTGAGGAGCATCTGATTTGTACTGGATGGCTTACCCGTGAAGATACGGTTATTGTGTATAACGCCGTCGATGTGGTAGTAACGCCGTCGATATATTTAGATCCATTCGTTCTAATAAACCTAGAGGCGATGGCCGCTAAAAAACCGGTTGTCGGTACATGTTTTGGGGGTACGCCGGAAATTGTTGCCGACAACGAGACTGGTTATATAGTCAATCCAAACGATGTAGCCGAGTTGGCAGCTAAGATTATCTGGCTGCTCAATAATGAGAGCGTTGCCGTCGAAATGGGTGCTCGCGGATATTTGAGAGCATCGGATATCTTCACTATTAAACGCCAGATAGAAGAGTATCTAATCGCTTATGTAAAATAAATGTATATTTTTCAACCAGATCGATATTTATTAAATCAACAAGTAAAGAAATATAGTAAGAATCTTTATGGTCAAGTCCTCGATATTGGCTCTGGAGGTTTTGATCGGTATAGTGATCTTATTAGCTACGATAGTTACGTCAAGATGGACATATCACCGGGTAAGAATGTCGATATTGTTGGTAGTGCCACTAGCATTCCATTTGGCGATTCGTCTTTCGATTGCCTTGTGTCGACTCAGGTCTTTGAACATCTTGCCGATCCATCGAGAGCGGCCTCTGAGGCATTCAGGGTTCTTCGGTCCGGTGGCATTTTGTTGGTGACGGTGCCCCAGATAAATGAACTTCATGAAGAGCCTAATGATTATTGGCGGTATACTAAATTTGGTTTAAAAGAATTATTTGAGAAGGAGGGACTGAGACTAGTTGAGATGGATCAGCGTGGAGGTTTCTTCTCTATGTTGGCTCAGATAATAGCTCGATATTTAATAGATAGACTCGACCTGCACCGTCATTATTTTCTTGGAAAAGTTTTTAGTAAATCGTTTTATGTATTTAGTAAAATAATGTTCTATCTCGACTCAGTCGATACGTCTTTGGCTAACAGAAAAAATACGATAGGCTGGTGTGCCTTATTTCGTAAGCCATAAGATAGCGCTATGTGGGCCTATATCTTCCTAAAGAATATGTAACTTGAAAGCGCGGTAATATATATCTCGCTTGCAATATACGCCAGGATTGCTCCGAGCGCTCCATAGTAGAATACTAATGGGACAAGGATTGCGATGCGAACGCACGAAGTGCTTAGATTAAAGATGTATAAGTATTTATTTGGAGCGTGAAGGGTTATCGCATCTGTCATGAAGCCTCGTGGTAGGAAGAGAAGGCTGAGCGAAAATATTTGAGAAAGCAATATGGAGTCTGAGTATTTGGGCAAGAATATCCTATATAATAACGGCGCAGAGATTATGTACGTAGTTACTATGGCAACCATCGGAAGGACCATAAGCAGCATTGAGCGTGGAAGCTTCTTCTTCAATTCCGTTACGTCGCCCTTAGCTATTTTAGGGAGCGTAAGGTGGAAGATATTATTCAAGAAGCCCCTTCCTTGGATTACTGGAGCTATTGAGAAAGAGTATAGGGCCAGTTGGATGGCTCCAACACTATTCCACACTAGAAGTTTGTCTAGTTGCTCGGATATTGTCATTAGTATGCCGAGTAAGCTAAGGTGCTTGCCGTAAGATAGAGCACTAGGGTCTTCTTGTGATTCGGGGGGAATCATTCGTAATGTTCTTAGATAGAATATTAAGCCCATCAATACTTTGGGAGCAAAATATGCAGCCAAAACAATGAATATATTCTGCGTTAGAAATACTACTAAGATGAGCGTGCCGCTAGTCACGATTTGATTGAGTAGCGCGTATTTTGTTTCGACACTAAACAATTTTTTGCCTTCAAGCATGCTTCGGTATAGGGATAGAGTGTCTTTAAATGGCAAGAATATCGATATCAACAAAAATGCGAGGCCAAGGATTCTATTTCCATGTATGAGATAATATGCGCCCAATATAATCGACGCCAGACCGCTTAAAAAACTCCAGCGAATAGCAGTCTTAACTCCCAAGATAAGAGTCCTATCGTAGCCACGAGCTACAGCCCTAGTGATGGCCATTCCCATTCCGGATAGAGCGAAGATGCCAAGAAATCCGGCCATTGCTTGTATGTACTTGTATGTGCCAAACAGCTCTTTGGAGAAAAAATTTCCGAAGATAATCGACAGTGCAAGTCCCAACACGGAAGACACGAAGTCTCCCAATGAAAGCCAAAAGCCACCCTTAGCCAGGTAGATCATGTCTGTCTTCGTATATTTTTGGGACCAGAGTAGGGCCTGCTTGGCTTTATCCTTGAGTTTAGATATCATTGACATTGAGGGAATTCTATTATAATTATGAGCTTTTTTCAATCTCAGATGATCCGAGATAAAATTTTATATTTTCAGCAATATAGGTTTCTAAGC
>Ga0209417_1003080_pt1 | contig 23412 bp, 23 predicted proteins | sample RifGroF2_FD_184002 | JGI IMG/M metagenome (GOLD analysis project Ga0209417, IMG submission 184002) | Groundwater microbial communities from Rifle, Colorado, USA - Groundwater F2 (SPAdes) (version 2) | ecosystem: Environmental > Aquatic > Deep subsurface > Groundwater | place: Rifle, Colorado... | reverse complement strand
TGTCACGCAATCTATTAATTGAAATAATTCCAGCAGGCACGAATCCGTCACGTGCCTGCTTTCAGTTTCTTTCGTCAATTGATTTGTAGTGCTAAACGATAAGTATTTCCCAAATCGATTTGATATCGATTCTTTTCGTTTTAAATCTTGTTGTTCCTTTTATTAGTGGCCGACAGACATATAGATTCTCATAATCCCTCGGTTCCAGTTTCTTATTGCTAGCGTTGATAATCAAACCGAATTCGTTGTGATCAAGGATCACCATATTACAGAAGATTGCCTTGAAATCATAATCTTCAAGACTAGCCAAGGGCTCTTTGCCTTCGGCTATTTTCTTTTTGATTAATCTGATTTTTTCTTCGTAATCATATTTGGCTTCATATTCATCTTCCATCTCGACGAGACAGATACTTTCTTCAATGATTCTCTTTTCGAGTTCCATTAGCAAAGTGTGATCGGCACTTTGCGTTGATGCTGCCATTAGGAGCTCATCAAACTCAACCTTCCATTGAGCAATCATTTTTTCTTTTCTTCGATCTTTGGTTTCAATTCATTCGATGCCATGATATTTTGGACGTAGAGGTCAAATCTTGGCTCTGTCTCGCTGAATTTCGCCCTCAGCGCATTGATGCCGTCTAGGACGACTTTCAGTGCGTGTTCTACATGAACGGGCTTGTACAGCGGATTACGAAGGGAGTCGTTCGCCAATAGATCTGACCTTAGCTTTGAACCGGTATATCCCGTCTTGCGATACAAGAACTTTTTGAGTATATTCGATCGGACAAAACGAGAGATATCGACAACTTGTTCATGAAAGATTCTTGTTTTTTTTCTCTTGAAATCGATCCTGGACCTCCTGAAACATCTCTTGGCTATTGATGCCTTGGTGGTGGTTGCGAACGCGAAAGACATCATGCACAAAGGTAAAAATCACTTATGAAGACATATCCGCAACCAAACGCCCTTGAATAGGGCGTAAACCGGCTCGTAGGCCTTTGATTCCATGATCAGCGGGAATCAATCAAAATAGGAATGAAAAGACCATCAAAGCGATATTTGAGGCAAATCATATTACTATGTGGGTTGCCTTTTCATTTTGTCTTCGAGGCCGAATTTTATGCCCTGTTTCCAATTCAGAGAAATATCTCAATTTGGCGGTGATCAGAGCGTTTCATTATTTGACACTATAGTGAGTTTATAACTCAAATAGCGCTTGCTAAAAAGTGTCTCTAGAGCGATATATATACATGCAAGAAATTGAAGCAACACTCAAAGGAGACAGGGACCATGTTCAAAGAATACAATGCTCATCCGAACGGACTCAAGACCACCGACTGCGTCGTGCGGGCGATTGCCACCGCGACGGACAAAGGCTACCTGGAATGCCGCCGGGAACAAAATCGAGCCAAGCGGAAACTCGGGTTTGGCAGTTACAAAGAGACCAAATTCCTCTACAAGTATTTGGAGCATTATCCAAGACTGATCTTCAAAGCGATCAAAGGGGAGCCACGGCTCAAAGGCTCGGACTTCACCGAACTCCATCCGGATGGAACCTACATCCTGAAGATGGCGGGTCTTGTGACCTGTAGCAAAGATGGTGTGATCATGAATACCTGGGATTGTTCCTACCGGAGCGTCTATTCCGCTTGGGAGATTTCTAAATGAAAACAAATTTCATTCGGAAAGCGACCGCGTACGAACTGATCCCGACGGACGAGTTTGTCATCGAGAAAACGATTGTCCTCGAACAGTATTTGTTCGAATGCTTCATTCACCATCCGCTTGATGATTACGAATTCATCCGTGAGAACCTCAAGTTGATGTACTGTGATCAAAATGAAGTATTTCACTGCATCTTTGTCACATCCGATTCTCATGATTTCGGTATTCTGGTCGAGAGCGAAGGTTCTCATTACGCTCGGTACGCGGCATACCTTTCGAAAATGGAAAAAGATAAATAACCATATCAATCTTTCAATGGTCGGGACTTCGGTTCCGATTTTTAGCGTTTGGCCCCCCCCCATTCAAATAAAAAATCCGATCAAGAGTACCGCACAAGGGGACGTTCAAAATACGTGGGGCATATTTTTGAGAAATCCGAAATTGGATTTTGGTATATAAAACATTGTAGCCGGAAGAAAATTTTGTGATTTGTAAATATGGATAACTTCCTCAGATTTTGAGAGTAAGTCAATATTTATTACATAAATAGGAATATGCTATTGTATTTTGAAATCGATTGTGGCAAAATACTAGTGTTCGATAATCAAACAATATGGAGGTTTGATGATGGATCATAACGAATATTTCAAACCAACACCGCTTTATAAAGAATTCATGATCTTGGATATCATCTCGAAGAAGCCTGACATTACCCAAAGAGTCATGAGTCAACAATTGGGTATATCCGTATCGATGATCAATATGTACTTAGATACCTATGAATCAAATGGATTTGTAAAGCGAGAATACATCAGTACAAAAGATGTCAACTATATCATCACAAAAAAAGGACTAGATAGAGTTAAAATTTTAAACATTGAATATTTAAAAGCTTCTCAATCCATTCATCGTTCCGCTCAAGAGAACATCGTCACGTTCTTATATCAAATCATAAAAAAAGGATTTAAAAGAATCCTCCTATATGGTGCAGGCGAAGTAGCGGAAATTATGCTTCAAGTGATTCAGAATGATAAATCATTGCCAATTACCGCCGTGGCAATTATTGATGATGATTCGAGTAAACAGGGCCACATACTTGTTAACACGCGTATCGTGAAATTGGCGGATATCAACTTGTACGAACATGATGGTGTCTTGGTTTCTAGTTATACAAATAATGATCTAATTTTTCATAAGTTGTTGGCAATTAAGTACGATCCAAAGAAAATAATCCGATTCTTTGATAGTTAATAAGATACTGAATCGTAGTATATATATATTTTCGTTTATTGAAATTCGCACAGGACAAAGATAACGCGTCCTGATAGGGGGTATTTGCATGGGTAAAATCATCACTTTTTCTCCACCTGATATTTCGCAACTGGAAATCGACTATGTCGTCGAAGCTCTTCGATCCGGATGGATAACTACCGGTCCTAAGACAAAGCAATTTGAAAGAGAAATTGCCGTGTATTGCTCAACGCCAAAAGCTGTCTGTTTGAATTCGGCTACTGCGGCGATGGAGTTAACGCTTCGTATTTTGGGTGTTGGTCCTGGAGATGAAGTTATTACTTCGGCGTATACATATACAGCTTCCGCAAGTGTCGCAATCCATTGCGGCGCGACGATTGTATTAGTGGATACTGCTCCGGATTCATTTGAGATGGATTATTTTGCTCTGGAAAAAGCGATTACTCCAAGAACAAAAGCAATTATCCCTGTGGATGTTGGTGGAAACATGTGCGATTATGATACCATTCTCGCCATCGTTGAACGGAAAAAGAATCTTTTTGTCCCTTCAGACAACCCTTTTCAAAAGTCTTTTGGAAGAGTAATCGTGATGGCGGATGCCGCCCATTCATTCGGCGCAACGTACAAAAGCAGAACGAACGGCACGATTGCCGATTTCACATGCTTTTCTTTCCATGCAGTCAAGAACCTGACAACAGCAGAAGGCGGAGCAGTCGTTTGGAAAGACGTTAAGGGAATTGATAATGAGTATATTTATCACGAATATATGTTGCTTTCATTACACGGGCAGTCGAAAGATGCATTGAGCAAGACTAAGCTCGGTTCATGGGAATATGATATTGTATACCCAGCATATAAATGCAATATGACAGATATTTTATCAAGCTTAGGATTAGCTCAACTCCATAGATATCAAGGAATTCTAGCAAGAAGAAAAGAAATCATAGATCTCTATAATTTTTATTTAAAGGACCTTCCAGTTACGCTTCCTATTCATTTCAATGAGGAAAAAACTGGTAGCGGACATTTATATTTGCTGCAATTAAATGGCAAAACAGAAAAGGAAAGAAATATTGTTATTGAAAAAATGGGTGAACTTGGTATTGCATGCAATGTTCATTATAAACCGCTTCCAATGTTTACAGCATATAAGGCTCTTGGATTTGTGATTGGAGATTTTCCGAACGCGTTCAACCAATATCAAAACGAAATTTCATTGCCCTTATACACATTGCTTTCAAACGACGACATTGTTTATATTTGTTCTGCCTTATCAAAAGCACTTAATGTTGACGCGATCGAATGGGCAAAACATTAATATGAGATTGAAAAAATGGGAATCAATACCCGAATTCATGAAAAACATGGCAGTGAAAGATTATTATGATTCACTTAAGAAAAAAGAATTGGGATTGATTTTAAAACGTATTTTTGATATAGTGTTTTCTATTGTCGGATTACTGATACTGACGCCTTTATTTATATTAATTGCCATTTTGATTAAACTTTCAAGTAAGGGTCCCATATTTTTTCTTCAAACGAGGATCACTCAATTTGGACGACAATTTAAAATTATTAAATTTCGAACAATGGTCACTCACGCGGAAGAATTAGGATTGCTGGTAACCTCAAACCATGATTCACGGATTACTAAATTCGGATCATTATTGAGAAAATTTCGGATTGATGAAATTCCACAGTTATTCAATATTTTGATTGGAGATATGAGTTTTGTGGGCACTCGGCCAGAAGTTTTAAAATACGTTAATTGTTACTCTGATGAAATGTATGCAACGCTACTTCTGCCTGCGGGAGTAACATCGAAAACCAGTATTGAATACAAGAATGAAACAGAACTACTGAATGAAACCCAAGACCCGGAGAAAACATATATTGAAGTTATTCTTCCCCAAAAAATGAAAATCAACCTTTCATCACTACAAAAATTTAGTTTCTTTGATGACATAGTAACAATAATTCGGACCGTCATTAACGTATTTTTTGGTTGATATTTTCACATAAGAAATACCCATTTATGAAATCGAGGAAAACAATGAAAGTTGAACAAAAAAAAATACATTCCCTTGAAGTAATATGGAAAAAATTATATGCGTCTAATCCCGAGTTATCTCCCTATCAATCCTTTGAATTCCAATCAATTATCGGCAAAGGCTGGACAGATAAACGCCCATGGATTGGACTGCAACTTATGGAGTTCACACTATTGGTGACGGATAATGAAATTCCGATCGCTATTGCTCCTTTTGTCATCAAGAAAAACCGGGATAAAAATATAGACGTGTATCTTCGTGGCGCTTTTAGTTCGGCGGCACATCTAGATTTCATTTATGGAGAATTATGGAGTTTTTGTGTATTCAAGGCCATAATCGACTATGTAAATTCTATGCATCCTTCCTGCAATTTTCATTTTGGCAGAGTTTTTGAAAAATCATTAACCAACGCATATATCAAGACGTATTTTTCTTTGACTGAACAAGAATACTCATCTGAAAAATGTGCTGCTATCTTATTGCCAAGTAATTTCGATGACTACATTGGAAAGCTCGGGAAAAAAACCAGACAAAATATACGAACCTCGTACAATCGTTTAGAAAGAGACGGGTTTAAGCACAAACTAGTAACCTACTATAATTCAAACATTCCCACAGGTCAATATGTTAAAATGCTGATGTTGTACACAACTCTTCTTGAAAGAAAGAATAACATTTCGGGTTTCTTTCGATTGTTACTCAAACCTTTTATATTTGTGGGAAAGCATTTTAATCCTATGTCAAAAGCGCTTCGAACAATACCACGGGGGTTTCATTCTCTGCTTTACATTAACGGAAAAATTGCCGCCTGCTTTTGGGGATTAATGTGTAATGACAGACGCTTAATACTATCAAGATTTTCTGTTGACCACAAATTCGGCTGGTACTCACCTGGAGGAATGATGATTGTTGAACTGGTAAAAGAGTTAATTGAAAAACACGACATTTTGAGGATTGATCAACTGGATTTAGCTCGCGGAACTGAAAATTATAAATTTGTGTACGGGGCAGTTGAGTATTTAAACTATCACTATAATATCGAACACAATTCAAAAAGATTTGGGGGATAAAATGACGATGAATATTATGATAATTAATCATTATGCCGGATCCCTGAAGAATGGTATGGAATATCGTCCGTTTTACCTGGCGCGTGAATGGGTAAAAAGGGGCAATAAAGTCGACATAATTGCTGCGGACTTTTCTCACTTGAGAATATTGAATCCTGTCATAGAAAGTGATTTTCAGATTGAAGTGAATGAGGGTATATATTTTCACTGGGTTAAGTCAGTTCGATATAAAGGGAACGGAATAAAAAGATTTCTCTCAATGATTTGTTTCGTATCAAAAATCATATTCCATGCAAAGAATCTTGTGAAGATCTGTTCTCCAGATGTCGTAATATCATCATCAACATACCCACTCGATACTTATGCCGCCCAAAAAATAGCTCGTTTATCTGGTGCGATTATTATACATGAAGTTCATGATATGTGGCCTCTGACTTTAATTGAAATAGCGAAGATGCCTAAGTTCCATCCGCTCATAATATTATTTCAATTAGCTGAAAATTCAGCGTATAAAAAATCAAACGCGGTTGTTTCTTTGTTGCCGAACGCAAAAGAATATATGATTCAACACGGGTTAATGGATTCAAAATTTTATTACGTACCTAACGGAATCGTTGTTTCGGATTGGAATAATGCTACTTCTCTTCCCGAACAACATTTACAGGTACTTAACGAATGTAAAGTTCGTAAACAATTCATTTGTTGTTATTTTGGAAGTCATACAAATACATATGGGTTAAAGTATTTTATTGGAAGTGCAAAGTACTTAAACGAAAATAACGTATGTTTGTTATTAGTCGGCGATGGAATGGAAAAAAACAATTTCATTAAACAAGCGAACGAAGAGGGGTACAATAACGTCATCTTTTTACCACCAATTCCCAAACAATCAATTCCGTCTTTGCTCGAAATGGTTGATATAGTTTATGTTGGTGGAACTAAAAGTAAAATGAGGAAATTTGGTGCCGCAATGAACAAAGTATATGACTCGATGATGGCTGCAAAGCCGATTGTATATGCAGTCGATATACCGAATAACGATGTTGAAATATATAATTGCGGAATCACGGTAGAACTTGAAAACGCTCAATCTATTGCTGATGCAATAATCAAATTGAATGCGTTGGATAAAGAAGAACTGGCCCAAATAGGCAATAACGGAAAAACGGCCGCACTGTTGAATTACGATTATGCAATTATATCCCAACATTTTTTGGATATTCTAGAATTGATCAGAAAAAATAATCAACTTGAGAAAGACATGTGCGATGAGTAACATTTTGATTTTATTTACTAAAAAATATCCCTATGGCAACGGTGAGGAGTTTATTCAAGCTGAACTGGGTTTTCATTTGTCTTCATTTAATAGAATTATAGTCGTCAGTTGTCAAGCAGATAAGTCCTCCAAAAAGACAAAAATCACCCCGAGCAACATACAAATCGCAAAAATAGTTGGTGACAATACGCGATTTCGCTATCTTAGGTATTTTTTACTAGGATTAAAATTTATTAATGACACAGATCTTAACGAGGAACTTAAGAGTGCCAATACATTTAAATCAAAAGTGGCGGCTATATATTATTATGGAAAAATGCAAAAAATATTCACGTCATGTGTTTCTGTTTTAAAAAATTTAAAGTTGGATTCTCAAGACAACATCGTTCTATATTCTTATTGGTTTTTTGACATCACCCATGTTGCAATTTTGCTTAAGAAAAAGTTTTTTGCGGATTATAAATGCTCAGTCGTCACACGAGCTCATGGATTTGATTTATATGAATATCGGAGTCCATCGAATAATATCCCATTTCGCAAATGGTGTCTAAAAAATATAGATGAAGTATTTACTTGCTCAATTGATGGTTCAAACTATTTGAAAATCATGTACCCAGATTTTTCAAATAAAATTTCAGTTTCATATTTAGGAACAAACGATTTCGGGATGGCTGAATTTTCGAAAGGGAGCAGTTTCCATCTCGTAACATGTTCTTGGCTTGCGCCTTTAAAGAGGGTTGATTTGGTAGCCTCAGCTTTGAAAACGCTTATAGATAAAGGAGTTACAAATATACATTGGACTTGCATTGGAACAGGAACTCTTTTGAAAAAACTAAAGAATTATTCAAAAAGGAATTTAGCTAATATTTCCGTTGATTTTCTTGGCCAATTATCGAACAGTAATGTACATAATTTTTATGCGCACAACAATATAGATGTTTTTTTGAATGTAAGTAGTACAGAAGGATTACCTGTATCAATTATGGAAGCACAGTCTTATGGAATCCCTTCAATCGCTACAGATGTTGGTGGAACTCGTGAAATTGTAATCAATAATTGTACGGGACGAATTGTTCCAGCGGACCTAACTCCCAGCCAATTAGCAGTTGAAATACAAAATTGGATTAATATTGCTTCGGATGAGAACTTTAAAATTCGAATTAATTGTCGGAAGTTTTGGGAAACCCACTTTAATTCCAGCATCAACTATCTTGCATTTTCCCAACAAATACAAAATAAAACAAAAAGATAGTAGTTGTCAGTATTTTGAAACCTATGATTTTTATGAGTGGGAGATTACTGTAATGAAAATAGGGATAATAATTCATTCGTTAAGCCATGGGGGAGCCGAAAGGACGGTTTCTCGATTATCATTTGCTTTATCTCGGCTCGGACATGAAGTCTACATTGTTTTGTTTGACGGGAATGTTATTCAATATGAATATTCTGGTACGCTAATAAATATGAATATTCCCTCTTCCGATGTTTTACTAAAAAAACCGGTAATTTTTATTAGTCGGATTTGTAAATTAAGAAAAATAAAAAGGAAATATAAATTGGTTTCTGTTATTAGCTTTCTTGAAAGCGCCAATATCATTAACGTTTTAACAAAATCGAAGGAGAAATGCATTATCTCAATTCGATCATATGCTGAGACAAAAAAAAGGATTCATGACCACCCACTAAAATTTGCAATAAACAAATATGTTTACCTCAAAGCCGATTATATTGTCACCGTTTCAAAATTAATAAAGCAAGTAATTACAAAAAAATACCACTTAAATTTCGATAAGGTTGTTTGCATATATAATCCATTTCTTATTGATGAAATTCGTGATTTTTCGAACCAAAAGCTTTCCTCTTCAGATATGGAATTTTACCAAATGCACAGGGTAATTGTATCAGTTGGTTCATTTAAATTCGAAAAAGGATTTTGGAATTTAATAAAAAGCTTCTATTTACTCAAAAAGAACTTTTTAACAGTTGGACTAGTAATAGTTGGTGATGGCGTCGATTTCTTTAAGGCGAAACTTCTTTGTGAGAATCTGAAAATTGAAGATTCAGTGCTATTTGTAGGGTATAATTCAAATCCGTACAAATTTATTAAAAACGCAGAAATCTATGCCCTCACATCGATCTCTGAAGGTTTTCCAAATGCGCTTGTCGAAGCGTTGGCGTGCGGAATTCCGGTAGTTAGTTCCGATTGTAAAAGTGGTCCTCGAGAGATACTGTCACCTGAGACTGACTTTTCTTCCGAAACCGAAAGTATTGAGTGGGCAAAATTCGGCGTTTTGACGAAAGCATTTTCTGACACAGAGGATTACTCCCCATTTTCATTTACGATAGAGCAAAGAAATTTTTCAGATGCAATCGAGAAATTATTAAATAACGCTACTCTTGCTACTACATATCGCAGCCAGTCAGTGATTTGCGCAGCACAATTTTCATATGAGCGTTGTGCTAATGAATTTTATAAATTAATTCAAAAATAAAAAGTGAGAAGTGCCATGAAGACTAACTACTTTGTTTTCTATAAATCGAATAATAGGAATATTCTAGACATTCTCACCTCAATCTCTGTTTTTTTCTTAATTCTCGGTTTTGTGGTATTTTTACATGAAAGAATTTTTATTATTGCAGTACAGGCATTCTTTTTAATTGTTATGACAATACGTTTATTTTTTGTAAAATTTAAAGTGAATTCTTTCCAGACATGGAGTTTTCTGTTTTTTGTTTTTTCTATATCTTCATCCATTTGGGCAAACACATCAAGTGTTGCGGTTACGACTTCAATTTCATTTCTTCAGGTTGCTGCAGTTGGGAATTTTCTGGTGCTTTTTGCTGACAATGAAACGAAACTAAATTATATTAAAAAAATATTTATATTTTCAACTTTGATTCTTATTGTTCGACTGCTAGCAACTTCCCCAATCGATACTTTCTTAAGTATGAGATTCGGTGCTATTTCGGGTACGGAGGATTTATTTAATCCCAACGAGGTCGGTCGTATACTAGTCTTTTCATCACTTCTTACTATATCTCTTATCAATAAAAGAAGTCACTTATCACTTGTTATTTGCTTGTTAAGTGTATTTGCGTTCTTTCTTATTTTCACAGGTTCTAGATCCTCCATTCTCATTTATTTATTAATGATTCTCTGGCTAATATCAAAGGTTTTAGTCAAGAAAAAACTCATTCTAATTTCACTTCCTATAATAGTTCTTTTGATTTTTTCTTTCTATTTCTTTTTCACAAAAATTCCTATTGTGTATTCTGTTATTGGAAACAGAATTGAGTCATTTATGGGTTTATTAAGTGGCGATACAGTGGATTCGAGTACCATTAGCCGGTTAAATTTGTTAAAGAATGGGATTCTATTTTTCGCTGAGAAACCTTTATTGGGTTATGGAATAGGGAATTATATAGAATTAGTGAGTATTGGATTATATTCACATAATAATTATCTAGAATTATTAGTTGGTGGTGGTGGAGTAGGATTAATCATATACTATTCTCTGTATTTGTCACTTTTTTCACATATGAAAAAACAACGCAAAATGACTGACTATTCGATTGTTTTATTCCTAATATTCTCGCTATTGTACTTTGATCTGATTTCTGTCAGTTATTATTCAGAAATCAGTAGTTTGATTCTTACGATAGTGTATGCTTATGCAATTATGCCTAGAGACTTTGTCTATATTCGATATACCAACTCGGGTCTTATCCGAAGTAATGTGATGTACGTAAATAATAATCAAATTAATGGAGGAAGTATATGAAAATAGTAACTCTTGTTGGAGCACGACCACAATTTATTAAATCCGCTGCATTTTCTCGCGCCTTGCATGGCGCGCATGAGGAAATTCTTTTGCATACTGGACAACATTATGATGCGAATATGTCTCAAGTTTTTTTTGACGAGTTACATATGGCTGATCCTAAATACAACCTTGGAATTGGATCGGGAAGTCACGCTCAACAAACAGCGTATATGATGTTAGGAATCGAAGGAGTTCTCTTAAAAGAAAAGCCAGATATCCTAGTTGTATTTGGGGATACCAACTCCACATTAGCCGGTGCTTTAGTGGCATCTAAAATGAACATTCCTATTGTACACATTGAGGCTGGATTAAGAGCATTTCTAAGATATGTTCCTGAGGAACTCAACAGAATCGTAACTGACCATTTATCAACATTGAATTTTACGCCATCAGAAAATGGTAGAAAATGGTTGGCAGAGGAAGGAATTGTAAATGGAGTATTTAATGTCGGCGATATTATGTATGATAGCTTACTGTTTTATAGTAAACTTGCGAATGAAAAACCTTTTAAATATTATTTTGATCGACTCGTATCGTTATGCGGCAGATTACCATATGAGTTACTACAAAACGGATGGTATTTAAGTACAATCCATCGGCAGGAAAATACAGACTCAATTGATAAATACGAACAAATTCTTGAAGCACTGAACAGTCTAAATCTACCCGTTGTTATGCCTCTTCATCCACGGACACAAAAGTTGATTCCAAAGGAAGATTTGGCATTTCGTTTCCCAAACGTTCTTTTCGTTGAACCTCTTAGTTATGTAGATGCGCTCTATTTTTGTGGGAATGCCAAAAAAGTAATTACTGATTCTGGGGGGTTACACAAAGAAAGTTACTTATTACACATTCCCAGCGTTGTGATAGCAAATAATTCATGTTGGATTGAAACACTTGAGGGAAATTGGGCGACATTGTCAACTCCGAATAAAAACGAGATTATTGAAAAAGTAATGAATACTCAAATTGATGAAAAAAAATGGGAATTGCATTATGGAAATGGCGACGCCGCGGAAAACATTGTCAAAATATTAGAAAGTTTATATAAGTGATTCTTATTGACTTCGTTAGTTGTTATGGAATTATTTGACTGACATTGCAATTAAATTCTTCATCGTGTTTTAAAAGTTGTTTTTCGAAAAGTTTATGAAATATATCTTAAATAGGGAGTGTAAAACTATGAAATTTGCATTGATTGGTTGTGGACGTATTTCTCCAAATCACATCTCAGCAGCTTTATCCAATAATCTCGATATAGTAGCCTTGTGTGATATCATTCCAGAAAATATAGAAGATAAAATACTTAAATTCTCCCTTCCGACATCTATTGGGAAATATACTGACTATCATATAATGCTTGAAACAGAAAAACCCGAGCTAGTTGCAATATGTACAGAAAGTGGAAAACACGCCCAAATCGCTCTTGATTGTATAGAGTTTGGATGTAATTTGATTATTGAAAAACCGATAGCCTTATCTTTAAGTGACGCAGATAAAATTATTGCTCACGCCAAAGAAAAAGGTGTCAAAGTTTCGGCTTGCCATCAAAACCGATTTAACAAAGCTATTCAAAAAATTAAGGACGCCGTTGAAAAAAAACGTTTCGGACGAATGTTTTATGGCACCGCTCATATTCGATGGAATCGTGGATATGAGTATTATTCACGAGCAAAATGGCGCGGAACTTGGGAACAAGACGGAGGCGCTCTTATGAATCAGTGCATACACAACATTGATCTTTTGCGTTGGTTATTAGGTAACGAGATCGATGAAGTGGTGGGAATGACAGCGAAATTAAACCATGATTATATAGAAGCAGAGGATTTTGGAATAGCATTACTAAAATTCAAGAATGGAAGTTATGGAATTATTGAAGGAACAACAGATATATATCCACAAAATCTTGAAGAAACTCTTTATCTTTTTGGAGAAAAAGGCACTGTAAAAGCGGGAGGGAATTCAGTAAATATTATAGAAGAATGGCGTTTTTCTGATCAACTTGATATATCTGATGAAGTTAAAGCAAAATATCACGAACTTCCCCCGAACATATATGGGTTTGGTCATCAACCCCTCTATGCAGATGTTATTGACGCTATAAAAAACGATAGACCACCTTATGTTACGGCCGAAGACGGAAGACGCGCCCTGGAATTAGTACTAGCAATATATAAATCGGCGCAGCAAGGTGTAAGCGTAAAGTTGCCGCTTGAAAACTGCGCCACAATAGATTTTATTGGGAGATTTGATTAATGAACTACTATATGCATGAGAGTAGTTATGTCGACGAAAATGTAATAATTGGTTCTGGTACGAAAATATGGCACTTTTGTCATATTCAGAGCGGAGCGGTCATTGGAGAGCATTGTATTCTAGGCCAAAACGTCAATATTTCTTCAAATGTCAAAATCGGAAATTGGGTCAAGATTCAAAATAACGTTTCGGTTTACGAAGGGGTTGAGATAGAGGATTATGTTTTTTGTGGGCCGTCCATGGTATTTACAAACGACCTTACCCCTCGTTCAAAATACCCAAAAGGGAGTGCGGGCTACAAAAAGACGTTAATTCAGTCGGGAGCTTCTATAGGAGCAAACGCCACAATATTATGCGGCGTGACAATTGGGCGTTCCGCGCTCATTGCCGCCGGTTCGATCGTAACGAAAAATGTTAAAGATTATGCACTTATGGTTGGGGTTCCTGCAAGACAAACCGGTTGGATTTGTGAATGTGGAGAGAAGTTGAAAAACGATTTGAAGTGCAATGCTTGTGGCAAAAAATACAAAACAGATAATCTTAATTTAATTATGTTGAATGAGTAGGGGGCATCCTGTGGAATTTACATATAGTGCCTATGGCAAATTAATAGATTTGCTAAAAGAAAACGGTTATTGTTTTTGCAATTACCATAATTATGATTCCTTACCCCACGTTGTTATCCTTCGCCATGATGTTGATTATTCTTTGGAAAAAGCACTTACATTGGCCAAGTTTGAAGCAAGCATTGGAACTAGGTCCACGTATTTTTTGTTGCTTTCATCTGACTTTTACAATATCGCATCAAAAAAGTCACAAGAAATTATCTATGAAATTGTCAAGCTTGGGCATGAAGTAGGTCTTCACTTTGATGAAAAGAAATATCAAAATCAAAAGCAATCGATAGAAAGATTAATCCAAAATGAGGCAAAAACAATGTCTGAGATTTTGGATATCAGAATTACGACAGTATCGATGCATCGGCCATCAAAAGAGACTCTTGAAGCCGATTATCATCTGGATGGCTTAGTAAATTCGTATGGACGTATCTTTTTTTTGGATTTTAAATACGTTTCTGACAGTAGAATGGATTGGAAAGAAGATATTTGTTGTATGGTGGCTAATCACCAATATAATCGACTTCACATTCTGACACATGCTTTCTGGTATGGAGATACTCAAAAAGAAACAAAAACCATTTTACTGGATTTTATCAAGTCTGGTGCAATGCAAAGGTATGATTCTTTGAACGAGAATTTTCGTAATTTGAATGAATTCATTAGTGCGGAGGAGATATAATGAAACCCATCACCGTTTTATTAACAGGAGTTGGTGCTCCGGGAGCGCCGGGAATCATCAATTGTTATAAAAATAATAATGAACGAATTGTTCGAGTCGTGGGTATTGATTCTAATTATGATGCTGGTGGAAAGAGCCTTGTTGACTGTTTTTATATTGCACCGTTAGTTTCGGCAGAAAATTACATCTCTTTTGTTATGGATATTTGCATAAAGGAGCAAGTCGACATAATTCAGCCTATCATTACACGTGAATTAATGAAATTTTCGACAAATAAGACATTTTTCCTAAATCAAGGAATTCGCATTTCGGTAATGGATGAGGAAAAACTTGAAATAGCAAATGACAAGGGAAAATTGCTGAATGCATTATTGCTCAAAGGCTTGCCAGTTCCTAGTTTTTTTGTCGCCAAAAGCGTCGGAGAAATAGAGGCGGCTTGTTCTCGACTCGGGTATCCTGAAAAACCAGTATTTATCAAGGTAACCTCTGGAAACGGGAGCAGAGGAATCCGAATGCTTGATACAAAAAAATCAAAATACGACTTATTTTTTAGTGAAAAGCCCAATTCAATGGTTATTAGTTATAGCGAATTAATGTTAACTTTAAATGAAAAGCCAACAATTCCAGACATAATGATCATGGAGTATTTACCTGGCGACGAATACAGTGTTGATGTATTGTCTAAAAACGGTAAAGTGAGAGAAATTGTTTGTCGGAAAGGTTTTAATATTGTTAGTAGCATTCAATTAGGATGTATAATTGAAGAAAAGAAGGAATTAGTCGACCTATGCACCAAAATATCAGAAGCGCTTGAGTTTGATGGGGTCTATGGATTTGATATAAAAGATTGACTGCTGGAATTGTTGCATGCGCAGTAGCTGGAGTGAATTTTCCATATTTAATACTTAAACAACTGTTAGGAGAGTCATTTGAAAAATGTGATATTTCGTTTGGAACGAAAATGGTACGAAGATGGGAAGAAGTGTTTTACGATATAAATGAAAATCTAATTGACTGGTAATAGCATCATTGTTTTTAATTGATTTTTTTGCTCAAGCAGAGGAGAGAAACTGATATGGAATTTCGTGATCTAAAAAAACAGTACCAAGTATTAAAAAACGAGATTGACAATGCAATGATTTCAGTTGCAACAGGTGGAATTTTCATTGGCGGAATGATAATCTCTGATTTAGAGAAATCGCTCGCAGAATATGTCGGTGTTCGGCACTGTATAACCTGTGCCAATGGAACAGATGCACTGACGATGATGATGATGGCGCTAGGTGTCAAAAGCGGAGATGCTGTTTTTGTCCCAGATTTTACATTTTTTGCTACTGCAGAGATAGTAGCGTTTCAAGGTGCGACTCCAATTTTTGTGGACGTGGAAAAAGACACTTTCAATATGGACTGCAAAGCATTAGAAAAGGAAATAATAAGCATTAAAAAAGAGGGAAAATTACATCTTAAAGCAATAATTCCAGTTGACTTGTTTGGATTACCAGCAAATTACCACGACATTATGCTGGTTGCAAAAAAGTACAATCTATTTGTTCTCGAAGATGGAGCTCAAGGATTTGGGGGCGAAATTGACGGCCAAAAAGCTTGTAGTTTTGGAGATGCAGCTATTACTTCGTTTTTCCCTGCGAAACCGTTGGGATGCTATGGAGATGGTGGTGCGATTTTTACTAACGATGATAATATAGCTAACTATGTAAGGTCCATCCAGGTACATGGAAAAGGAACATCGAAATATGATAATATTAGAATTGGCATGAATTCAAGGCTTGATACAATTCAAGCTGCAATTCTGCAGGTGAAATATAATGCATTCAAAAATTACGAATTAGTAAATGTAAATTTAGTTGCGAAACAATATAGTGAAAAACTTGCCGGGATAATTCAACCGCCTTATGTACCTAAAGGCTTTATGTCAAGTTGGGCACAATATACTCTTTTATTCGAAAACACACAACAGCGAGACAATATACAAAACAGTTTAAAAAGGCAAGGAATACCCACCATGGTTTATTACCCTATTCCCCTACACAATCAAAAAGCATTTGAAATGTTACCTTATAAGAATAATTGCACTGTATCAGAAATGCTTTGTCAAAGAGTTTTGTCATTTCCAATCGACCCATATAAAGACGAAAAATCAATAGACATTGTAATTCAAGCTCTCAAAATCGGATTATCTTTGCCTTTGATTAAACAGGGTATACAATAAGGGTCATGGCTATGTGAAGTCAATTTAGCCAACATTATTAATTTTAAAAAGCCATTTAGAAATTGACATTAGATTATTTTTGATCTCTCGGAATATTTATTTTTTTGCAGTGCATTGTAGTAACATTCGTTGTATGTTAGTTATGACTAAATTTTTATATAAACGCATTTTAATTTTGTAATACTATTAAGAATTTGATATTACCTAGGAGGCAATAATGGACATTTACAATGATTTACTGAATCATAAAACAAAATTATCCTTGGTCGGACTTGGATACGTGGGGATGCCAATTGCAGTTGCATTTAGCAATAAGGTAGATGTTGTCGGTTTTGATATAAATAAGCACAAAATTGATCTTTACAAATCGGGAATTGATCCTACCAAAGAGGTGGGAAATGAAATAATCGCATCATGTAAAGTTGATTTCACGTCGGATGAAAATCGCCTCAGAGAAGCGAAGTTTCATATTGTGGCAGTGCCGACCCCCGTCTATTCCGATCACACTCCGGACTTGACACCAGTTGAAGGAGCCAGTTTAATTCTCGGAAGAAATTTAACTAGGGGAAGCATTGTTGTATATGAGTCGACCGTGTATCCTGGTGTAACTGAAGATATTTGTGTCCCCATTCTTGAGAGGGAATCCGGACTAAAGTGCGGGATTGACTTTAAAATCGGCTATTCCCCAGAGCGAATTAATCCAGGAGATAAATTGCATCGTCTTGAGACAATTACTAAGATTGTTTCTGGCATGGACGATGAGACGTTGGATACAGTTGCAAGAGTCTACGAACTAGTGGTTCGAGCTGGTGTTTATAAGGCGGAATCTATAAAAGTGGCAGAAGCCGCAAAAGTAATTGAAAACAGTCAACGTGATATAAACATTGCATTCATGAATGAGTTATCTATTATCTTTAATAAAATGGGAATCGACACAAAATCAGTTCTTGAGGCGGCAGGAACAAAATGGAATTTTCTCAAGTTTTCACCCGGTCTTGTTGGGGGCCACTGTATTGGTGTCGATCCATATTACTTGACCTACAAAGCCGAACAAATGGGATATCATAGTCAAATTATATTATCAGGAAGACGCATAAATGATGATATGGGTAAGTATGTCGCGGAAAATTTAGTAAAAAGCCTGATAAAGGCTGATCTTAATGTAAAAAATTCAAAGGTCGCGATTCTTGGTTTCACGTTTAAAGAAAACGTTCCAGACACTCGAAATACCCGAGTCATAGACATTTATAATGAACTTTTAGAATATGGTATTTCAGCAATAATTGCCGATCCTGAAGCTGACACCGATGAGGCTAAACACGAATATGGCTTGGATTTCGTGAAATTATCGGAAATAAAAGATGTTGATGCGATTATCCTCGCCGTTGCGCATGATAAATTCAAAAAAATAGCCAAAACCGACTACGACAATTTGTTTAGTAATTTACATAATCATTCAAAGATTATGCTAGATATCAAAGGTTTGTTAAACCGTAAGGAGTATGAATCTTCAGGCTATATTTATTGGCGATTATAATGAGGGAGAATTAACAATATGCATTATGAAAATTTACGTTTCAAAAATGGCGCACTTTTTCTTGTGACGGGTGGAGCCGGATTTATTGGCTCTAATTTATGCGAAGCAATTTTACGAATGGGGTATAGAGTTAGATGTTTAGATAATCTATCTACAGGGAAACAAGAACATGTCAACATGTTCTTAGGAAACCCTAATTATGAATTCATGTTTGGGGATATCCGGAACTATGATATTTGTTTAAAAGCGTGCGAAAATGTAGACTTTGTTCTTCATCAAGCCGCATGGGGAAGCGTCCCTCGAAGCATCGAATTACCTCTTGAGTATGAAGAGATTAATATACGCGGCACACTTAATATGTTTGAGGCTGCAAGAAAATGCAAAGTAGAAAAAATGGTCTTTGCTTCAAGCTCTTCAGTCTATGGCGACGATCCCATTCTTCCAAAAAAGGAAGGAAAAGAAGGCCATTGTCTCTCCCCCTACGCTTTAACTAAAATGGTAAACGAAGAATACGGGTGGATTTATAAGCATGTTTATAACTTGGATACATACGGACTGAGGTACTTTAATGTCTTTGGAAAACGACAGGATCCTGAAGGTATCTATGCTGCGGTGATACCAAAATTCATTAAGCAATTACTCAACAATCAAACACCATATATTTTTGGCGACGGAACACAGAGTCGTGATTTTACCTATATAGAAAATGTAATTGAAGCCAATATTGTTGCTTGCAAAGCGCCACGAGAATCTGCGGGAGAGTCTTATAATATTGCTTTCGGGGAACGAGAAAGCCTCAATGAAATCTATAATTTTTTATGCAAAGCCTTAAATAAAAACATTACACCAATTTACGGTCCAAATAGAATTGGTGATATTCAGCATAGTAATGCTGACATTCACAAAGCAAAGACAATGCTCGGCTATAATCCCGAATGGAGCTTTGAAAAAGGAATTGTGGAAGCACTCGATTGGTACAAAGAAAATCTTTAATTTTGATTTATTACTTGTCGTTGCATAATTTTAGGGTTAATTATTAATCTGCTCTCTTTATGTCATCGGTCGATTGTTGCACATTCGCAAATTTGGTCTCTGCCACTATTAAATTTTCAATTGCATAAGAGTAATATGGGGTAGTTTTTTTGTCAAGATATGATGTCATATGTATAAAACATTCATTTCTGACTAGATAGGAAGTTATGAGAACAAAAAACACTGTAAGAAATATCTCCTTTGCACTTTTTGGTCAAATATTTGGAATTGGGATTTCACTAATATCTCGAGTGTTCTTTATTCGGTTTTTAAGTGCCGACTACCTTGGGGTTAACGGGCTCTTTACAAATATATTATTCGTTCTTTCTTTGGCAGAGTTGGGTTTTTCTTCTGCGATGACATTCAGTCTGTATAAACCACTCGCAGAAAATAATGTTCAATATATTTCATCACTGATGCATTTTTATGCTAAAATTTATAAAATTATAGGAATATGCATTTTGATAATTGGCGTTTGTGTTACCCCGTTTTTAAAGTTCCTGATTAAAGATGCTCCTCAAATATCGGATAATCTATATCTAATTTTTGCTTTGTATTTATTGAACTCTGTAATATCATATTTCTATTCATATAAGCAGTCACTCATTATCGCAGATCAAAAAAAGCACATAACTACTGTGTACAGATACGCTTTCTTTGTTCTCCTTAGTGTGGCACAAATGATAGTGCTCTACATCACACATGACTTTATATTGTATCTAGTTGTTCAAATCGTATTCACATTTTTAGAGAACATTATTGTCGCCGCAAAAGCAAACAGAATGTACCCATATTTGAATGAAAAAACGACGGCCCCTTTAGATGATGAGTCAAAAAAAGAAATATCGAAAAATGTAAAAGCATTATTTTTACACAAGGTTGGAGGAGTAGCTTCAAACGGAATTACTAGCATCTTTATCTCATCGTTGGTTGGAATAGTAGAAGTAGGAATATATTCCAATTATTTATTAATTATTACTGCACTAAATGTTGTGTTCAATCAAATTTTCGACTCGGCTACTGCAAGCGTGGGAAATCTAGACGCCACATCAGATGATCAACATCGATATCAGATTTTTCGAAATATTCTTTTCGCCAGTGTTTGGATTTTTGGTTTTTCAACAATCGCGCTAATACTATTATTTAATCCTTTCATAAAATTGTGGTTAGGCGAAAGCATGTTATTTCCATCTTTGATTGTAATATTGATTTCGGTTCGATATTTTATTGATGGGAGCAGAAGAACAGTATTAATGTTCAGAAATGCCATGGGTTTATTTTGGTTTGATCGTTATAAATCATTGATTCAAGCACTTGTAGGTGCAGGGCTTGCAATTTTATTATCGAGATGGTATGGACTTGCTGGAATTCTATTTGGATCCCTTTTGGGCACAATAATTGTGACCACGTATATTGAGCCATATGTCCTGTTTAAATACGGTTTCAATCGAAAGGTCTCATTATATTTTACGCAATTGACCAAATATCTCGTTATCATTATTATTGGCGGAATCATATCTGCACTACTCAATTCTCTTGTTATGGGGTCCAGTTGGTTGGTCCTTGTTCTTCGTGGAAGCATCTGTTTCGTAGTCCCCAATTTACTTTTTATTTTAGTATTTCATAAAACCAAAGAATATTTATATTTCATCTCTGTGGCAAAGGATACGTATCGTTCAATTTTAAACAGAAAGATAATTTTAAAATAGTAAGCAAATGACTATTCATCTTATTTTAGAAGAATAAAGACGGATAAAATATCGTTTTATCACAAAATTAATGAAAGGACGTTTTCAAATCATGGAATATCAAGAAGATGTAATAAAAGAGTTACCAGAAATTTCTGAAGATCATCTCAATTCGATTCGATATCCCTCGTTGCAACAACCTCGACTGGAAAACATCGAATTTCTGCGAATCACTTCAATGATTATGGTTATTTCATTACACTTTCTTGGCCATGGTGGGATATTAAGTTCTGTCCCTTTCTTTTCATTTAACTACTTTATGTCATGGACAATTGAATCGCTAGCTTATGTTGCGGTGAATTGCTACGTTCTTATATCGGGATACTTCAGCATAAAAAATAAATTTACTCTCAAAAAGATTATCATGCTGTATCTGCAAATATTATTTTATTCTGTAGTAATTTACCTTGCACTCTCCCTTTCTGGAATGATTAATTTTAATCTACAGTCTCTACTCTATTCATTTCTACCGGTGAGTACTCGTGGATATTGGTTCGCTACGACATTTATTGCTTTGTACCTGCTATCCCCATTTTTAAACTATGCCATCAATTCTATGAAGAAACAACAATTACTCCTGTTTATTGCCACATTATTATTTCTGTTTTCGATTATCCCCAATCTAGTATTCTTTGAAGACGGATTTAGCGTTAATGGGGGATTAAGCCTATATTGGTTCGTTTGCTTATACGCTATTGCATCTTATTTCCGTTTGTATTATATTCCTTCTTATAAAAATACAAAGTGGATTGTTGCGTATTTGATATTTAGTGTTTTGCTTATTCTTTCTCGAATTGTAATTTCGGAACTTTCTCTTATTGTTCTTGGAGAAATAAAAGGGGCTGGTCTATTTTTCACATATAATTCTATTATCGTTCTACCTGCCTCTGTGTTTATGTTTCTCACGTTTCTAAATTGGAAATTACCCAAGCTTAAATCGTCAAAAACTCTTCTATTTCTTTCGTCTTCAACTTTTGGAATTTATCTTATACATGACAACAAGTATTTAAGAGAGATTTTATGGAATGAAATTCTTACACCATATGCGTATGTTGACAAATTGTATTTGGTTTTATACATGCTCTGTTGCGTTTTAGCAATATTTTTTGTATCCTTATTCATTGAAAGAATTCGGCAGATTATTTTTTCGCCACTACAAAAAAGCCAGTGGTTTTCAAACTTATGTCTATTAATTACTCAAAAATTCGAAAAATTGATTGATAGAATATCCAAACTCGGCGAGAAAACATAGCCGGTAGAACATTTTTGTATTATTATTTTTTTTCATTTTGGGAGAGTTACAAAGAACGGGTCAATCTCAATGGTTTTTTGTGGGTTGGCATTTGTATTTCGACCTCAAACCTCATTGTTATATTTTGGAGAACATAATTAGAAGAAACCGTATTATTTTGGAGGTTATCGATGAATAAAAAATTAAACGATGAAATTAAAACGGACATTTATCGGTATTACGGTGGACACAAAATCCCCTTAATTACTAAAATATTCCATCTAAACCCTGGAATTGAATACATAATTACTCTCCGAAAGACAAAATATTATAAAACAAAGTCGATATTTTTATATGCATTTAATCGATTGAAATTGGATTTGTTATCTAAGAAATATTTATTTCAAATCCCATATGCTACAAACATTGGATCAGGCTTCTATATCGGTCATTTTGGATGTATAATCGTAAATTCTCGAGTCTCTTTTGGCTCGAATATCAATATAGCGCCAGGGGTTACAGTTGGTCAAACCAACCGAGGTCCACTTCAGGGTGTACCAACAATTGGGAATGAAGTATGGATAGGGACGAATGCAGTAATCGTAGGTAAAATCATTGTTGGAGATGATGTGTTGATTGCGCCCAACGCCTATGTAAATTTCAATGTCCCTTCTCACTCTATTGTAATTGGAAATCCCGGTATAATTATCCATAATGAAAAAGCCACACAGCATTACATAAATAATAAGGCATCAAAATAGATTTCGTACTTTTCATTTATATCACATATTTACACTCGAAATTCTAGTGGGTGGGATTTTTCGATATTAGCATTTTTCTTGTCTTCATTGTATATACCGACGCGTGAGAGCCACCGGACCGACGAAGGTGAGCCACGAGACCGATGGCGAGAGCCATTAAATCCATCACATAATCAACGCAATGTAT
>Ga0209417_1003079_pt1 | contig 23423 bp, 23 predicted proteins | sample RifGroF2_FD_184002 | JGI IMG/M metagenome (GOLD analysis project Ga0209417, IMG submission 184002) | Groundwater microbial communities from Rifle, Colorado, USA - Groundwater F2 (SPAdes) (version 2) | ecosystem: Environmental > Aquatic > Deep subsurface > Groundwater | place: Rifle, Colorado... | reverse complement strand
AAGAACCTACATTTGTTTTTTGTTACTTCCATTAAATTGTGTGTAATTGTGGTTTTTTCGCCGTAGTTTGTTGTTTCTCCACATAATCCAGAAATATATAATTGTCCTTGTTCCCCGAATCTGTAAAAGAGAGACAGAAATAATTTAGGTTTGTTAGCTAGAACAATTACGTCATTCTGAAAACATGTCTGAGAATGCATAGATAAAATATGATAATTAGGATCATTAAGTAATATTGAAATATATTTATTGATAAGGTTAATATCATCAGTATTTTTGTAATATTTGACATGTTCATCATAATATAATTTTTGAATTCTACCCAGAAACAGAATCGAATGAGAATAATAATTAATGTCGAAATCATAGGGTATAGATTTAACATCGGCTTTGATATATTGTATATATATCATTAAATAACATACATTAATTAAATTTTTAATGAAGATGTTCTTGGTTTCTTCATAGTCTTTAAAGTAGGCAGTTTTTTTGATTAAGAATTCTTCATGTTCAACAGTATATACTGTGAAAAAAGTTTTATACAGAGTAGTTTTTGCATGCACTAAATTATAATCGTGATATTTGTATAACTTCATGTAAAATGGTTCATCTTTATCATTAAATTTATACAACATAAGAGTGAATTGTCTATTTATATCTGCGTAATTTATGAGCTGTGTTTCAGGTTTTAGTTCAATTTCGTATAAGAATTTTAGGTATTCAATCTCAGAATGTGTTAACATTAATTGTATCTTATTCACAGACTCAATATATTCTTTGCATAGCTGAACTAATTCCTGGGATTTAACACTACTCGGGTTTTCACTTACATATAGTATTTTTTTGTATGTAATGTTTAAATTCTTAAATAATCTGATGGAATCACAAGCTGAAACGAAAGTTGGTATGATGTTTGTAACGGTTTCAAATCTGAATAATATCCTAAACAAATTCATTACATAAACACTTTTATCACTAACATCTGTCTTGGATTCTGGTGACGATTCCAATATACCATATATATTTGAATCGATAAATCTATTGTCATTGTCTAAATAATCACAGGTATATTTCTTTCTGGTATCATCGATCACAAGCACAGACTTAATGTTCGATCGTATTTTGTTCATCACATAATATAAACCAGCTATATCAAGTATGTATAAACCATAGAATTTAGGTTTTTGAGGCTGTTCTTCAATGCGTGGATATAGTTCTTTGAAGTTCCTGATAAATGTTTCCAAATCATTTTCACCTCCGCTTAATTTCAAACTGTTTTTGAAATATATGAACGTGAAAAGTAATAGCATAACTAGAACAATTATTATAACTATTAATTTAAGAATATTTTGCATTTATTGTCTTTAAAAAGTGTATTATCAGCATTAAGAATGAAAAGTTATTTTTATGTTCTACTTCAATTACAATGTTTATTGTTACTGACAGGAGAATTTCTGCTTCAATTAGAGTCACTTTTGCTGATTTAGAACTGTTCCTAACCGATGAAGACATAGATTTCGTATTTGGAGATTTAATGTTTGACATGAAAAATTATGCCCTTTTCACACCAAATTCAGAAAATGTGTTATTCATCAGGGGTTATGATAATTTTTCTGAAACTATTCTTTGTGAAATTGATACCTGCAATTCACTTAATGATTACGACACGAGCATGGATTTAGAACGTGACAGCCATAACTATCCGGACTCTTTGTGGCCGTCCGCGAAGCTTCCGGATATCAATTTTGATCACTTCAAACTAATTATGTTAACATCTTCACCAATTGTTGCAAAAATGAGTAATCTTGATTCTTATTGTCATTTGGCTTCATTCATGATGATTTATGTTAATTTGGGTTCTTATTTCAAATCATATGATTTATACAACAAAGTTATGGAAAACAAAAATATATTCTTCTCTGTTCATGGACATTATTTATATGTTGTATCCATAAATAAGTGCTTATTCTTCAAAATCATTTCATATGGTAAGGACCACTGTAAGTATACTGCTTCGGTTACCTTTCACAATTATTTGCAGCCAATGAAAATTCATCATTTATTTTCTGCTCCAAAACTAATTAACATGTTATCAGATTCAATTCCCGATTTTGTCGAAAATTATAAGTTGTTTTCTGCTTTTTATTATATGCCATTCGATGACTCGTTTGATTCCTGGCCCATATATTATGAAGATTCTGAAAAACTATTCTCATTTTCACAAATTGAATGTTAAATACGTTGATTAAACAAAATCAACAAAAAATTAATATGAAATCTAATCAGATTACATAATAATATTTTTTTATGAAATCATGATTTATAAGATCGTCTTCTTCATCCCCTTCAACTTCAACGAGATACATTTCGAATATATCACCAATTGTTTTGTCCAACGAGTCGTTAAATATTTCAGAAATGTAATTCGCAAACGGAGGAAACCACCTGTTACAATTTTCGATGCATTCTTTTACGGTGTGATGCATATCGAATATACAATATTTATTTACAAAATCATATGTTAAATGTCTTGCGTATGATGGTGGAGTTATTATTTTTGCTTCCATAATTAAGAAACATAAAACTTCTAGTTTAATCATTACGGAATCTTCTTTAAACGCATTTTCGTTTATTTTAATGTTTCTGAATTTCAATCTGTAATCAAGTTTAGAAGTTTTGCTCGGTTTTAGTTTTATGTTTTCCGGCAAATTCAGCAATGAATTTTCGCTGATGAATTCTCCTATTGTTTTGTATCTTTTAGATTCGTCATACAATTCGATTATTTCAGCTTTATCGTTTATGATACACAAAACATTTTCGATTTGGATTAATTTCATTCTACCCCCACTGCCCGGAATCTCGTAACCCACATGACACGAACGATATGTATTTTCACCTTTATATTTTCTTTCCACGTGATTGGTGATAATTTTAGAAATAGAATTCATAATAGAACTATTGTCAATTTTAATTTCCGCAACGTAACTAAATATATTATCAGACATGAATTTCGAGTCGTATGTGATCGAAATTATTTCGCATTTCGGTATGTTTGCTATAAATTTTTTCATTAAATCGTAATCATCTCGCAAATGATTAACGTGGTCCGGTATCGTTAAAAATGAATCAAGAAAATTCGATTCCGAATTTTTATTTAATATTTTCAGAATGCCCTGAAATACACAACTTTTATTTATGAGCATAAATGGATGTAATATATTTCTATTTTCTATGAAATTATTGATTTCAGATATTTTAAATATATTTGAACTACTGCCTTTAGATGAACTGTTGAAATAAAATGAATCTGTGGTGATATCACATACAAAACACCTCGAAGTTTCACTAATTCTAACAACGTCAGGACACAGCATGTAATTAGCTTTTGGAGAACAAACATAATGATTATTCATTATATACATGTTTTTACGATCCGGAGTGTAAAATAGTCCAAATGTTAACATCATATCATAATTTAAACCGAATTCGTCACTATTCTGTTCACAAAATGTATATTCGATTAAGTCTGATAAATCTATCAACATCTCCACTCCAGCGTTGGAATTTCTTGTTGAAATGTCGTATTCAATTTGTTCACCAACGGTGGCTTCAAAATCTTTCGTTTCTTTAAACATCCCTAAATATCGCACAATATTTTTCGATATTAATTCGTATAAATTCTGATAAGAAGAGCCGTCCAAATTATCTTTAATGTATTCCGAACGATATAATTGTCCATATTCTCCTATACGATATCCCTTTTTGTTATGAGAGCTGACAAAGGATTTAATTTTTCGTATGGGATATATTGTTTGCATATGTAAAGATAAATAATAGTAATTAATGTCATCGTGAATTTCATTGATATAATCTTTTAAATCATCTCTATTTGCATGATTTATCAAATAATATCCCTGAATATTGTGAATGCAATTAATAGCCCCCGATATTACGTTATTTGAGATATCTATCGATTTGGCGTCTATGTTTTCTTTTCGCATATAAAATAATATTATACGAAGCGCAGTAATATTTCTTACAAAACCAATGACATCTTGATCTTCCGTTTCATTTGTTATGCTGATATAACGCGCGAATATATCAGAACATTCATGATCGCCCCTATATTTTAAAATACCAGAATTTCTGAGTAGTGAAAATTCTCTATTTAATTCTGATGACAAATCAATTATGAAATTTTTTTCGAATATGGAAGCCGGCCAAGTGTTATTCACTTCGTTGCCCTCACAATTTAATATCATTAATTCGAATTTTCTTTCTATGTCATTATAACTAATTACATCGCCACTATGTTTTCCGGAAATTTCATATAGGAACTTTAAATATTCACATTCATCTGGAGTTAATATATTATGTAAAACATTGATAGAATTTACGTAATCATCACATAATTGTTTAAGTAGTATGGTCTGGTTATTTTTCGCTGTTGATGGTATTTGATTTTCGCTCGCGAACAGTATTTTTTTATACGTAATATTTAAAGAATTAAAAGCTCTGAAAAAGTCACAACAAATTGATGGAGAATCCAGTTGGGTTGTTCGTGAATCGAGCGTAACACACGATCTGAAAAGATTTATGACGTATTCCGATTTATTTGTAATTTCTGTTTTAGATTCCTCGACTTCCGTCAAGTATTTATAAATACCTGGATAAATTTTTCTGGTGTCATCTTTGAATTCCTGAACAAGATATTCAGTTCTGAACGAATCGATAATGAGTAAAGGTTTGATATGTTGTTTCACTTTACGCATTACGTAATATAAACCGGTAACATCTCTTAGATGTCGGTCGTAAATTTTCGGATTAACAACTGATATGCGATTATATAACGTTCCGAACAAGTCAATAAAAGTTTTCACGCTATTTTCGCCACCACTTAATTTCAAACCGTTTCTGAAATATATAAACGTGAAAAGTAATATCACAACTAGAACAATTATTATAACTATTAATTTAAGAATGTTATTCGTTTATGAATTGTAAAAACTGTATATTTATACTTGTAAATGATAAGTTATTTTTATATTCTCAATCAATTACAATGTTTATTGTTACTGATGTCGAAATTCATGCTCACTTAGTAGTTAATTTCAGTATTTTGGAAGGATTTTTAGATTCTAAACACGAATATACATTCGGTTCTATAATTTTCGATGTTAATGAATTTGCCTTTTACAGTTTATCTAATGATGGTCATTCAGCTTCATGTCTAGAATTGAAAATTATGTCCATTGATTGTGCTAATGATTTGATATTATGTGATATTGTTTATAATGACCAGCCCAAACTTATTAATCAAATGTTATGTCCTTGGATGTCTTATAAAGATGTTATTTCCATCGTGAAAAATCCTGATAGCGTTGATGAAATAACTAATCGTATTCATTCCGGTTTTGAATTTAGCTCAGAAGATCTTGATCAATATATTATTTCCGAACATCATTTAATCAGACACTCAATCATTGATTTTAAGGGAATGTGTAATATTACATGGTTCTTGATGCTTTATTCAGGTTTCAAATGTTCTTCTTTTGATGAAGCTTATGAACATTATAATGATTTCATGTCTTGCGAGTATGATGTTTATATGAAATTAGTGGACAATGGTGGGCAGGAAAAACCGCAAAATAGATTTTGCTTGCACGTTATTTCAAAGAATGACTTCAGGTATTTTCTTGTGATGTTTGGTAGAAATGCTGAAATGGGATTTAGAGTCGCTAATATTCTGTCTGATCATATGGAACCAATATATTATCGCATAAGACTTTCATTTGAAGAAGTGATCAATGATCTTTCAAAATCTTTCAAATTCATTAATGAATCTTCTGATTATTATGCTGGATTGATTATCAACTTTCCTGGTCTTTTAGATTTATTGTGTGTCGCACAACCTTCATGTTCAGACGCAGAGCGGACACCGGATGTTTGTTAACCAAAACCATTTATAAAAAGAAAAGCCGAAAGGCAAAAATATATTTTTGCTTCAACTTCGAAAATTGATTATTATTATTATTATTAATATAATTATGCTCCAATACATATTTGAATTAATTGACGAATGTCAAGAAGTCAATCCTGAAAACTTAAAGTTGAAATGTCATCCAGAATATGAAGAGGATGAAGAAGCGGGTCATCAAAATACATATGAATATTATTGTGAACTTTGGAATAATGTTTATAATGGATATCCTAAACTTTCGAAAGAAAGACATGGATATGAATGGTTTATGAAAAAGTTGCATGAAATGTGGGGAGAAAATTTAGATAAATATGTGGCCAAGTATTCGAAGTTCAAACAAGAACAAGAAGAATCACGCATCACACTTAACGGGCCTGATTTTCCTGAGCTTCAATAATTCGTTTGACGATAAACAATTATTTTTGAATTCAAAATGGAATCGTATTGTCCTGATGTTGAAGGTGTATTCAAACATTCAACTTCATACGACGGTGTGATATATGCCATAACAGATTACGAACTTGTAACTATTAAATTCGAAAGATCACTTCCGATTATTGAGCACGAAATCCTAATTGACCAAGAAGGATTTAAATTATCGAACATCAAGGTTGTTAATCATCACGTTATTTGTCTGGGACCTGATTTCATATATGTAACTTATCCGTTTAAATCAAAAATACATGTGTTCGATCGAAATGAAGATTTTGAATTCTTGAATTACTATGAATGTATGTATCTAGACTCAGATATAAATGATTCGATCGATAGATGGACAATTGAATGGTATGATATTAGTTATGATAGCGCCAGATATGTTTTGATTTCAAATGACACGGTTGCAATATCAAATGATTTGTATGAATGGAAATTTAAAGATCTGGATTACAAATTCGATTATCCAATTATGAAAATGGAAGGTTGTCATGTAAGTGTGCTCATAGATAAACATCCCGTATTCTTCATTTACAAAGATGAAGATGATTTCGAATTTCACACATCCAGGGAATTCAAAATACCATCATCGTTAATTGTATCCATATGTGTTCATTTAAATATGATTATTGTGCTAACTTCTTACGGCACTATTTATGTGATTAATGATCTGTTGGAATATGGGCTCGAAGAAATCAACCCACACTTCGAATATTCATATAATCAGATATCATCTTCGAATGGATATTTAATATTTACATCTAAACTTGGACACCTAGGATATTTAGAAATGTTCAACTTGCACGATAAATCTGTAGAGCAAAAATTAATGTTACAGATCAATGATGTCAGGAATTACAAGGGCGAAGAATTCATATTACTGACTGATGATCTAATTGTCATACTAACTCATTTAAGAAATGCATGATGAATATATGATATTTGATTATTATTTTTACAATAACTTTCATGGAAGAAGAACATTTACCTGTCAACATCACAATTATACATTCACCTATAACTGGAGAGATGTATTACGAAGCATTAATGGAATGGCAACTCAAAAATCCATATTGTGAAACTATCGGAAATATATTCCCACATTTGAATTTTGAACATATTGATCATGAAGTCATCCCCATATCGCCATCCGAAAACTTACTCACAGATTTCGGATTAATAATTAAACACTTTGAGATTGATTCTACTTGGTATCGACGCATATTATCTGTTGAGGAAGCTTATACAACAGAAGTAATGAAAAGTGCAATACATAATGGAACCGTCTTTAAATCTGAATGTTATATTAATTATTTCTTACTTGATCGATTGTTGGAAGATTTCTTGCAGATAGAAGTCCTTAAATATAACACTAATGATCATAATTTCACCACTCGAATTTTAGATTCCGAATTAGCTATTCGATTAATACATATGATGACACCAGGTTCTGATGTGTTTATTACATCTTGTGAAGATTACTCGAAGATATCATTTTCAATATTATCAACTTTATTAACATGGTGCTTAGATTTTGGAATGATATATTCGGAAGTTCTAAATGAAATATTCAACATCCCATATATGCTTGATATTATCAGATACATTTCAACATACATTTTAGGGTTACGTTTTATAGTTAATTCTTGTTTGAATACTTTCAGAGATTCCGATAACATGGTAGCAATGATTGACCATGATGTTGAAATAATATGTAAAAAGATAGATCGAACTCAAACTAATGAATGGTTATTTTCATCAGTTTCATTTGGTTGTGTCATTGAAGTGCGAATACTTCCACGTGATGAAAATTCAGATGAAGTGAATTGGAACTTCAACATTGACATTAACAATTATTCTGAGAAACTATTTGATTTGTTGAAGGAAGATATTATACAGAATGATGGATGCCCTGAAGAAGATTATGAATGAACATAATCATAAGTTATTATTTTTGTCAACAAAACTACATGAACAACTTGATTGAAGAACATGCAGAAAAATATTTCAAATTCTTCTTCGATGAATGCGAACAAGATATATATGCTTATTTGAATACTTACTGGGAATCTTTGAATAAGGAACATATGATTAAATGTGACGATTACGTAAAACTGAAAGTGTTAGAATATGAATTAATAAATAACATCAAGCGATATGGATTCAGAATGTTGAGCACCAGATATGATGAGATATATGATAAATTCTTGTCTGAAAACGACGAATATGTATTTTATGAAATAAATCCGAAAGTTTACAAGTATTACTCCGAAATGTTCAAGCATCGAATAACACGCAATCGAAATATACAACCAACTTCCATCAACACTTTTTATCACGAAATTCACTTCGTGTTTTATCACATGCTTCATTACAAGGATGATATCGTGAATAGATATAACATTCCTAATTTAATTCTGTCAATTCAAACATGTGTTGATAAAGTTTTCGGGATGATGAATGTGAATTATGGTCTGAATGCTAATATTGCATTTGCAACATGTTACACGACATTCCTAATAAAACGTATTTCGAAGAATTCTGCAATAATAAATGCTAACAAATCGATGCGTGACTTATCGTGTTGTGAAAGTCTAATCGTGTAATTTCGACGATAAATTATTATTTTTCAAATCAAAAATCAAAATGTTCGGACAAAACATTGATCTTCCAAATATTGATCTCGATTCTCAGGACTCGCCAGTAACGCAATTCATCAGCAATCATTATCGAAATGCAAGTGGAGGGTATGACTTCAAAAATAAATGGATGATGAACTTATTAAAGAACATTCCAGAAATAATGTTGCGCATAATTTTAGAATTTCAATCACCAATGAATCAACCTGAAGACGTATATTCAATTGATACGCGATTAGCAGAAGTATTGAATAATAATTTTGAAATCAAAATTGAATGTATATATCGATTGATGTGCAACAACGTCAGGCCGGAAGTGTTATATTCATGTTTAATATTTAATATCATGCGTGCTGATTGGATCGGAATCACATCTGATTATGAATTCGAAGATAATACTTTCAAAAGATTACGCAACAGAGTTAACTCGATGTTAGATAATATGGATGAATATTATGCTAGACCATTTTATGATTACAATCTTCAATTAATAATTTCAGATGGTATTGCTGGTGCCGAAGAAGGTGAAGGAAAATATATGTATGTCACGGGACCATTTTCTCATCTTTTAGATCTTGGTGATGATAGAATCACAATGTTATTATTTGATAGATTCGAACATGTTATTCATTACTTCGAGAATGTTTCATTTGACGACACATATTCACCATTTAGATTGAAAGTTCGAAATCTAGACACCGAACAACCAAGTGAATTAGAAATTAAAATCGAATATGCTGCAGAAGATGCCGACAATTATGATGAATATGCTTCTGAGTTTGTGTATGCAATGATAAATTTACGAACTGGGCATATATTCAAACGAAGAATCACATCGAATAATATTTCAGAATTAAACGAGATAGTCATCATCACGAGGGATAAATTCTATAATAACTTCTTCGATGACGTATCCAGATTCATGATTCCACCAGAAGATGAAGAGGAAGACGAAGAGGAAGATAATGCTGTTTCGCAAAGCGCTGTTGAACGCATTTAAGGTTTAATCTCAATCATTATTTTTGAATCGAAAAGTTAAAATTATCCATAGAAAAATGACATCGAAAAGATTCGTAAATTCTTATACCGAATGGTTTAAAGCTATAAGTTCAAGGACGACTCCTGATGAAAATGTGGATCACGAAGTGCCCGACCGCAAGGTTGATCACTCAGGTTCTCAATTAGTGATATATGATTATGTGCGTGGAGGTGGTAATAATTATTCATTCAGAAGGGCACCAATAAGTTTTGAAACATATCTTTCCGAAAAATACACGCCGGATATGATGAGGACAATAAATTTCACACTTGAAGATATTCCTGTCGTCGATGAAAAAGATGGTATAATATTAGCTGGTTTTGCATACGCCCAGGACATGAAAGTGATAGATAGCATGAATAATGAATTTACAGTGTTGTTTCCGTTTGAAGATGATAACAAAACTAATCAGCACACCGATTGCAAACTTCATTATGATGATAATACTTCGAGTATTGCTTATTTCATTGGTCGTAATAGTAGCGGAAACAAGAAAATAATATCATATGGAGTTCAACATCACATGATTTCCTCGAACAATATTTTAAGAGTTGAACCTTATGATGTTCAAACTTATAACTATCCAACCAAGGTTTTCACAAGGAGATTCATAAATTATGTGATGAGGGTATATCCGACATTTGATAAATTATGTGTTCGAATATATCGTGATTACAATGTCAATCATGTTATTTTCGAACCAATGATGATAAACATGTTTCAAATTTACAAATCAGCCGGTAGGGTAGTATCTCATGGTAATTATTCTCCCGATAATTATCTTGGTGACGTGGTATTAGATCCTGTGTTTTCAAACTTGTATACTCAAGGTGTGCTTTAAATTTGATGAACATACGACAACTTATTTTTATCTTTCAATCCAAATATGAACGAAGAAGAATTCGAGTCCGTCATCAGACGCATGATTAATATATTCTTTCCATATCCGGCCAATAATCCTTATATGGTGAGATCAACACTCAAAAATAGTCATGTAAATGTGAATAATGAATTCAGAAATGAAAAGAATATGATAATCGATAGAATAACACAGGAATATATTGACACATTTCACAGTGGATGTGTAGAATATTTAGATTCATTGTTATCAGAATGTAGAAAGGAATATCATTACAATCTGTCAGTCGTTGAGTCGATGATATTGCGCAAATACGAAGAACGATATAATTACATAAACGAAAAAGCTGAATTAAAAATAATATACAACACATGGCATCAAGCTAATTATGTGGCTATTCCTGCTATTCCAAACAACGTATTCTTATATCAAAAGATTCATTATGTATACTTTCAAGTGCTGAAACTCAAAAATCCCATCAATAGAAAGTGGGGACCAGCAGATGTGGACGGCCTCATGACTACATACACGCTAACATTCGGAGGATTAATGAATGGTGATTTATTCGCTGGAATGTTAGCATTTATGATTGAAAGAATAGATAAAGACAGTGCAGTGATTCATGATCCGTTCAGATTGGGTGATTATTGCCACCTTAAGTCACTAATTGTTTAAGCGCTTTTGTAAGTTTTAATTATGTCATCCAATTTCATGGCACTTATTTTTGTTCGCATTATCGGGAATTTCTCCAACAGATCTTTCTTCTTAATGTTACTCTTCGAATGTGTATTCATGTAATTTCGGAATTCAGCGTCATCGTCCTCGATTTTGACATTCGAAGGTATTATGGATTCGAATTCCATATTAACTATACGAATGAATTGTTCTTTGATTAATATCCTCGAAATTAATTCATTGACGAATGATAAATTATGTTCCGTGTTCAATTTCATTTCCGATAATAGAGATTTCTCATGATCCAACATGTTATATTCAGCCCTAAGTCGAGCTAGTAATTCTAATATTTGAGGTGATAATTCGTATTTAACTTTCGGAATTTCGTCCTGAATTTGAATACTACCCGAACATGAATTCTTAAACAACAAAGCTGAATAGTTGAATACTAATTCCAATAATTCTTTTGTGTAATACCTCTTCCCAATAATTATCGAATTACGTTCTATTAGATATTCACCTATTGATGGAATATTATTCGAAATCAATGATATAAACAATCCGATAACGTTCATCGTGATATTTGATTTCCTCATCGAATCTAAATCGGAATAATATTTTAAAACATCATCTCTTGTGATTGAATGTTTATATTTGACCTCCACCATATACATAATACCACATTTATGATCAATAACATGAATATCACCAACATGTCCAGTAGATGAAACTAATGAGGTTTCAAAATCAGGTCTTAAATTCGTAATCATACTCATAACTTCTGATTCACCATTACGACCCATTTGATAAGATGATTCGATGATCTTTTGAGGTTCTATATTTTGAGGCTCAACTTTATATTCTTCATCTTTAGATTCTATCTTTTGAGGTTCATCTTCGACGTCACTTTCTATCTCAATAGATGACATGCAAAATTTATGATATAATTCAGGCTCAATTTCTTGAACAAAATCATTCATAACAGTATTCCACAATTCATCAAGTTGTAAATACATATCTTTAAGCGTCGAGTTATTGAGCACAATGTAATCTTCGGGAATATTTTGAATTTCAGATTCCGAAGAATGATTCAACACGTTTACATCTCGAACTATTTTTATAACTTTCACATCAAAATGATTCATGAAGAAGGTGTATTCATTAATATATCGAAGATCAGTTATGAAAATAATATCATCGTTGCATATTTCTTCCAAGATATCTCGCATTAAGACTTCACACCAAAAATTATCTCCAAAAGTTCCTCGACAACATTCCGTGCCGATTTGTTGCAAATATTTTCGATATGGGACCTTCTTCTTGGGATCATGAAGATCATACAACGATTCAATTTCTACTCCAAATAGTTTCAATAATTTAAATGTTAATTCTTTGAGTTTATCTGCTAATGCATATTCTTTGATTCGTTTATTTATGTCTTTCGATTTTAAATATTCGATTGCAGTTGTTTTTCCTGATCCAGCATTTCCAGATATCATGAACATTCGTGATCGATTCATTTTGTTGACAAGGAAATAAAAATAATTCAATAATTAAGCATCAAATCATACATCTTCTTCTAAGTCATTTACGGATGGAAACATAGAATTCAAATAATAAGAATTAAAGCCGCGTTCTAACTTTTCAAAGCTAAGAACATATTCATCTAAGATTTCGGCTCCATATATTCTTCTGTTGAATGCGACAACACCAGTTATTATGTTTGTGTATATATCAAGTAATCCTTCAAGATCGAGATTTTCCGAACCAATACTTTTGAGATAATCAATTATGCTTCTTAATTGTTTCATTGTAGATTGCGAAATCCAATTTGTTAAATGATCGTAATCATAATTTTGATGATCTTCGAATTCTTCTATAAATGTTAACCCATCGTGTGTGATACCTGTAGCATTACGAATTTCAACGAAGAAATTATGAATTCTCTCCCGCAATATTTCGGAATCAGGATCCAATTTCAAATCTTCATATAATTTATCTATTCCATTATTTATAATTGCTTGATTGAAAGATTCTTTAATTTGATCATTCATGGTTGCATATCTAATTCTGAATGCGAATGTATTATATAAGATGTCTTCATATGAAATACCCCAACCGAATCTGAACATTAATTTCTTACGTTCAGACTCAATGTGTAATGCCATACTTGTATATCTTTCAGGATGTTCTTCAATTGTTAAATCATTAACGTCATAAATCATTCTAAATGTTGAGTATGTTGAGTATTCATTTTCCAGATCATACCGTTCGTCGACAATTTCCTCGAATAATTCCTTACACAATTTCATTAAATTATTTCCTTCAATGTCACTCAGGACGTTATTAAATTTCTCATTAATATGATTAATCATGACTTCGAAGTAATGTTCGGGAATATCTTCGAAATTATCAATGAAGAGGTCTTCATAAATATCTTCGAGTTCATCATTGTAAAGTAATTCTAAGAAACATCTTATTTCATTCACCACATCGGCTGGTATTTTGTTATCGACTCCAACAGAAAGTATTTCTTTGGATAGTCTCTTATGTTTCTTATTAACAAAGTATTGATTTAAATTCGATGTCTCATGACTGATATCTGGGTCGAATAACATTTGAACAATACATTCATTATTAAATTCTATGTGTCTGTATGCGTCGATGGATACCTGAAAAGCAGTCCTCTTATCAATTATGGAATCATCCAATTCTGCAGAATTTTCAGAATGTGCGCAATGTTCACTGTGAATGTATTCAAACAACTCATTCATTACATTTACATCTTCCAAGAACACACCAATTGATCTTCGAATATCTTCATATGGATTAATGTCAATTTCTTCTCGCAATTTAGCTTCTAAATCTATACTTACCGTTCCAAGTGGATTAAGAACACCAGATATTAGTTCTTTGGGATCAATCAATGAAAATCGAGACTCAAATTCTAATCTTCTACGATATAATTCTTCTAGTATTTCAATCCAATTCCCAATGATGCATTTATAGTTCTTAGTTTGAATTGTTAAAGTATCAAATTTAATGTGTAAACCATTGTTGAGATTAATGATTCTTGGTATTCTTTCAAAGTCTGGAATGTCAAACAACTTGCGTTCGGGCACTCCGTGCTCGAATATTCTACGCTTTAGATCTTCATTATTTCCCGTTAATTCATCCTTAATAGATAGTTGTTGAACATCTTTGTAAAGATTCATAAGTAGTTATATTCAATAAAATAATACGTTTTCATTAAGTTATTTTTATATTCTGTTTCAAAATGATATTCGTTGGTCATAAATATCCAATTATGGCACGTGAAGACGTGAATGAAACTAATCATTTCGTTACAAAGTCAATATGTGAGGTCATGATTAATATATTCGATGCTTATGTGGATTATTACTTTGTTTCGATATTTAGTGGCACTTGTTTTAGAGGTTGTTATTTGGTTGACATTGACATGTGGAATGAATATTCACTTCTAACATATGGTGTAGTAGTTAGTGAATTCGACGACACTTCAAATATCGAACCTAAACATGTTATGCATCATTCAGAATTTGAAAGTCGATTTAAGAAGCACCTAATAAGACCAGGATTAGAATTATTAAAGATTGTATCTTGGCATCTCGGATATAATGCGTTGAAGGTTTCATATAAAAATAATGAAGGATATCCATTCACAGGTATTAAGATTGAACAGCATGTCGTGGTTAATTCGAAACCATATGATGTAATAATTTATAAATTAAACGCCACAACTAAAGAATTCGAAATGTACATTCACGAATTTCAAGGAAATAATCAACAACTTAAAACAGCAATTGAAAACGAAGTTCGAAGACTTGGAAGAATACATCACACAACAGAAGAAGGATGTTACTCGATTGAAGAAAGTGTTGGATTTCAAAATCATGAATCAATCATTCTGGATTATGCAAGAATCGTTAGAATTAAATTGTAAACATTAAAATATTAAAGTGTTGGACGATTTTTTTTGTAGTGCAAATGCTCGACCTTACGTTCGGACACCACGTGGTTGATAATCAAGTTATAAGATTCTCGATTCAACTTCATTCGATGGTGAAATTATCAAAAGTGAAAGCTTGTGAAAAAATGTTTATGGATTATAAATGTGAGAAGTTCGAATTCAAAGGTAAAGATCATAATTCGATTCGAATGATATGCGGAACAGAAAAAGCTTTTGGATGTGATATCACTTATAATCCCGACATTAAATATAATTCGCTACACATAAAACTTCCTGACACTTATTCACAAGAATTAACTGTCAAATTCTTCGAATTAGTGACCAACAATATACTTCAACATTTCGAACATCTATTAATAACATATCATGTGAATCCAAATCCGTGGGTTCATACGAAAATATCAAATCTTACTTCGAGAGCCAAGACTAATTATTATATGCTCGTTAATGTGGTTCGGGAATGAAGAGAATATTATTTTTAATATTTTCAAATGCCTAGCATTGCAGAATTTTGTTCTCAAAAGATTCGTTCGAAGCAAACATTCACAATGACAGTTCGAAGAGATGAACGAAATGGAAATGCAAGAATTAAAAATATAACAAACATAAATATAACATTCGGATTAATACCTATAATGATAATACTTGGAGGTGGTTTTTTGATTGAGCTTTTATTTCGAAGTTTAGATGATTCGATGAATTCCGTGATGTTAGAAGTTATGTTGTTATGTTTATTGTTCATCTCTGTCATCGTGGTCAATTTTAAACTGTTCGAACACGAATGATGACAAGTTATTTTTCTTATTCAGCTAAATGTCAACCTTAAACGATATAATTGTGAGGGATTATCTGTATGTGACAGATCAACACAATATTATTTCTGATGATAGCCTGTATACGAGCGAAGATGGGTTATTTTACATGCAAAAACCATTGCCGTATCGATTTGATAAATTAATACCTACATATGGTTATGAATACATATCATTCTTCATAGCACATAACAACGGAGATATTTTGATTATCAATTTCTAGAAAACAACTTGTTATTGATGTCAGTGACGAACCTTCATTAGAATATTACAACTATCACGTTTCTTGTCAAGAATCACTAATTAGTTTGTTTGAATATTCAAATGATAATGCCGTATTGAGATCAGCTCCATTGATAACTTCCGAATTCACCGATATTATAAAATTTGATCGTGGATACTTGATATTTAATCTTCCATATGAAAAAGAAGGTCCGATTTCAATATATCAAGTTGATATCAATATGAATAATTGGAAGATTTTAACTAAGGGAACATGTCATGACATCATCAAACCTTATTCGATTGCTAAGACCAAAAATATTATCACATTCATCGGACGACAAACTATTTATCAATTGTATTATGGAAACAAGCATCCTGAATTTGTAAGCATCAACGGCTACGACTTTGTGAAACCACTTACCATTAAGTCGTTCATTGAATTTTCAAACATAAACGAAGACGAAACACGATATATCATATTGGCTGATGAAGATGGAAAGTCTAAGATATTACCATGCAACGAAGAATTTGAAGTCATTGAATCTTATGATGCTATTTGCAACATGGACATGCTTTATAGATACGGAGATGACAAAATAGCATATTTGAAATCTGAAGACAGGAAATTATACGTCATTGATTCAGTTTCGGAATTATGGAGTCCACCTGTTAACAAGATCATGTCTGAAAATGAAACTCTGAAGAACGAAAACATAAAGTTAAACGTAAAAATACACGAATTAGAACGTAAGGTGTATGAGTTGGAAAGTGAGATTGAAAATTTGAAAAGTGGCGACAAAATTCCGAAACTCAAAGTCATAATTCATAACCTAAGTAGTGAAAACGCGAATCTAATGGAAGAACTTGGAAAATACAAAACGATCGTGAAACGAATTAAAGATAACATGAACTAAGCAATTATAAGTTATTATTTTTCTTTACAAAATGCTTACCAATACGAACCGGACGTTGATAAAGTTACCTGAACCTATACTTAGAAATAAATTTATTACATATCGTCGTGTTAGAAACGAACATTATGTTTTGGTTAATGATTCCGAGTTGATAATTTACAAAATGGACGAGGAAGGTAAATTCAAAGAATATGATCGGGTGCGTCAATATTTAAATGATGATCATGTTGTGATATTACGAGATGCTGATGACAGCAATCATCCTATATTGTGGATGCCGAAATCAAAACATATACAAACATGTTTTCGTAATTTATCTTTCAACATATACGTGGAAAGTTATGACGAAGACAATCAATTGAAATATATTCCCGCAAAGTTACTTGGTGATAATATATGTGGTGATATTATGATACAAGATATGCAAAATCTGAGCACTATCAGAACAATCTGGATACAAGGAATTAATGAAACGTTTCCATATATATTCGAACATACGGAACGAATATTTCGCATTGATGGTCATTATTACATAGTCACATGTGATAAATGTTCTTCAATATATTCAATTTATGAAACGAATTTATCATTCACCAGAACATGGTTAATATTTAGGATTGATAGTATTGAAGAAATTCGAACCTCAAGTATTAAATATGTTCCTGAAATCAAAACATTGGTGTTGATGTCTTGTAACTCGATATTCACATTTAAACTTACAAATCATAAATGTAAACATGTAAAATTCGAAGTCAATAATTCGAGGAATCACTTCATATATTCTCGCGTTGATGACGAATTCATACTATTCAATAACAGACGAATGACAATTTACGATCGAAAATTGAATCAGAAAGACTCATGTGGCGGAATCGTTATTGACGAAACATTAACAGGAATATTTGAATCCGGAGATTTAGGAATATGTGCACTGCAAACTAAAGGTGCGATAATAAGCGTCAAATTCTTCAAGAACTCATTCGAATTATTATATAATTATGTTCCGAAATTCAGGGTTTCTGAGTTAGAATGTCAATTAGGTGAATATCGAAGGAAAAGTCGTGAATTAATATCGACCAACAAGAAATTGGTGAGCAGATATTCACAATTCATATTTGATTATGAAAGAAGGCAGAAACACATTAAGCGTATGATGAAAAAAATGAAGACAATAAAAGTATAATTGAAAAATAATTTATTTTTACACATCAACTTAATGTTACGACTTCTAGGAGTTGTAATTACGATTCCATACGTAAAAATGTTTAATGATTGGTTCAGAAAGAATATCCATCATTTCATAACTTCACGAGATAATCCTAATAGTTGTGTGTTTGTAATTTCGTTGGTGATTGATTTCTTAATATTACTTCCGATGAGTATCATTGAATACTTATATGGTGATTTCGTGATTATGGATTTCTTCATGGGTATATGCATAGGAATATTATGTTATGGATTATTATCAGGAATGATCAACGTTGGTGTATTACAAGATTTATACGTGGAACTTCGAAATGGGAATTCGAAAGATGTGAAATTATTAGTTAATGTGATTCTCAATAAATCATTTGTGCCGGATCATAAAACTTGGTCCTCAGACGCAGAGCGGATGACAACTTCGTTGTCAGATCAAAGATATTTAGAATCTATGCGTCCATATATAACTCCCAGAGATTGGTTATTAATATCTGCGAAGTTCAAGTGAATAACGAAAGGTTATTTTTTTATTGTGGTTAATTGCCCATAAATATGAGCTTAACTATTATGTATGTGAACGAAGACATATTATCTCATGTGTTAGTTGAAGAGAAATACTTTGCTACATTTAAACCTTTAGCTGACGTGCATTTCTACACAATGATTATAAGCACTGAAGAATCAACTAATCTACATGTTTTCACTTCGAAAATTGATTATGTATTCTCTATTGATTCAATCGATACAAAAGCTCGGATGTTCACTTCATATTCATGCACACCCAAGATTCCAAGATCTGATTATTTCAACTTAGCGGGACATCTTCAAAAATCATTTGATGAAACTTTCAAATTGATCTCCCCGAATGTATTAATTCAACCTCCTGAATTAAACACCAAGACCATTCGTGAAGTGATCAAGGAATTCAAAAATAAGAACTAAAACGTGAAAGTTGATATATTATTTTTATTTCTTTGATTAATTATGAACTTTGGAAAGCAAAAGCCATGGTCTAGAAGCGCCAATTACATTAAAGTTGAGAAAGTAAATCATGAAATGAACTTATTATTGAAAATCAACGGATGTGAATTTTGGAATAAAGTTGGTAATAAATCATCAAAACAACCAATCAAAATTAAAACTGTTGAAGAAGATGAGAAGGAAGTTAATCCTTTGACACAAACAGTTATTCATGAAGTCATTGAAGAAGATGTTGTAGATGATATCTCGAAATTACCTGAAGCTGAAACTGTTGAAGAAAAAGTTGGTGAGAGCAATAAAGAGTTAGTCACGCAATTAAGGACGGTTTACAAAAATATTAAAGCTATTGAACATGGTAAATCCAAAATCAACATACAACCGCAATTAAATGCAGAAATATCTTATTACGAAGCTAGGATCAATGACAAAAACAATGAAAATGTTGAGGCGTGCAAACGGATAGTTGAGATATTAAAGTCGAAATTAAACGAAGAAATTAAATCCGAATGTGATAAGATAACACAATCTCTCGAAGAAATCAAGCCAGATACTGATATATTCAGATCATTATATTCAAAATTAATCCCAAGGGCATTAGAAGAACCGCACGAATTATTCATAGTTCATGATGTTTTAGATTATAAGACCCTCGGAAAACCTGAAGATAATAACTTCTTAGTAGAATGCACTGGTAAATATTTGGAAGATCCCGATTTCGGAGTTTATGAAATAGAATGTAAAAAAGCTGTGTTTTACAAAGATAAATCACTAATTAAAATTGAGGCTGTAAACGGCGAATCCGAATATGTCGAAAAGATATTTATCAAGGCTAAAGATTCAAAAACCCCCGGAATAGATTTCAATGATAACGAATATCTGTTAATCAAGAAGATATCTTTGAAAGTCAACCACGAAGTGTTCGGACTCGATGAGGTTGACATGGAGACATTATCCGCGTTCGAATCGCAATAACTTCAATGAATAAGTGAAATGTTATTTTTATCTTCATATTCATTTAAGCCATTATGAGTTCTTTAACTGAAACTCGCATATTTAGCGATAAAAGTGAACATGATGCAATATATCAAAATACGGACGATGAAAGTGACCCAGTATTGTTCCCATGTTCAGAGATAAGTAATGAACCGATAGAACACAAAACTGAAATGATAAGCCGATCATTTGTAGAAGAACCAGTTATTTGTAATCATGAGTCACATGATGAAGATGTAATACTCCCCGAACACACTCCCAGTAACATGAATTTCGATACTGATTCCGGGTTTTATGAGTCGTTGGACAGGATCCTCGCCGTGTTGAATGAAAACAATCAAGAACCCATTTCGGAAGACACAACCACAACTGAAAATATTCAAGGACTTAATCCCGGCGATGTCAATCCAAAATCCCGATTCACTAATTTGAAATATGAACCCAAAGATCTCGAGGATGCGGACAAGATGCGAACCAATTTATATAAGATACTTACTCCTATAAATCGTCGTCGAGTTTTCAAAAATTCAAATGATGAAAAATTCATCAACGCAGAACTGATTTTATATAACATGAATGTTGAAGACGTTGAAGAAATTGAAGACATTGAAAGATGTTTCATCAAAATATTCGCGAAATTTTCAGATTCCGAAGAGTTTATATTAGAAGTTGATTATGTGAATGGAACTCATAAATACATGAATGTATATACACTATATGAGTTTGAATTTGCAAGATCTGATTTGGTCGTTGATTTCGAGAAGGCATATATTTCTCTTGATACTGAAATTAAATACTATACACAATTCAATGAGGAATTAGTAGAATTATATTCCAAGCTCGGTATATCTTTGCATCATGAATTTGATTCAGATTTATTGCTCAATTCATCATATTGTGATTTGAAGGTTATCCGTGACTACCAAAAGAACAAGAACGAAGAACTTATTGAGATGTTTCATAAGGTCTTTATATAAACAAACCCAAACAGCAAATAATTATTTTTTTATCCAAAATGACCACTTCATCTGCCGTCCGCTCAGCGTCTGAAGAACCAACCATAAAAATATACAGCATCACAGATTACATATCTCGATTCGAAAAGAAACCAGAAACAATAGCAGTGAGTAAGGTGCGTGAATTTCTGAACGATCGTAATGCTGGACGTTGTTTCGTATCTATATTGGAATATTTAAATCATGACAGACGGCGATTTTATGTCGACGTGGATGGAGGAATAAATTCCATTGAAGAACTTGTGACTAGACTTTTCAAATTCTTAGATATGCCGAATTCAAATTGTGTCATCACGGAAAATTCAGGATCAAGACACGGGGAAATGACATATCACATATTCTTCTCATTCAGCGCCAACAGGAAAGTTATTAAGAATTTACTCCGTGATTTCATAGTCTTATATCCCGAATATCAGAGAGCTATCGATTTACGAATATACGACAATGATCGATTATTCAGAATTCCATTTTCTTGCAAATTGAAACACAATGAATCGGAAGAAGTATTATATTTAACAACTAGATTCAAAAGACTCATTTCAAATCGAGGAGGTGAGAATAACATAGATGTCAATGACAAACACATTATTCAAGGTAGATTCAAATTGTGTGAAGACAAACTAGAAGAATGTTATTATGAATTTGAGGATTGTTTGATTCAAAATATATTCAACATTCCGAAACTCAAAAAGAAACCAAAACCACGTGAACACAAAGAGACAACAACCCAAGTTGAGCGTCGATTGGTTACAGCTTATGCACCAAAACGACAAGTTGTGTTCCACAGACTCATTAACGCTTTGGTTGAATAAATTTGGCGATAAATCGGACACTCCATGATCGATAAATCGGACACTCCGTGATCTGCTGACGAATTATTTTTATTTATTCGTTCAAATGAACTTCAATGATTTAACAGTTGTGGATATATACGAAATAGTGAGTTCACCGAAGAAATATTATGAGCTTCGTCGTAATAAGTATATTGTGCCAAACAGTTTAGCTGTTAATATGTTAAATTCGGATATCGGAGGATACAATTTGGCAAAGATAAATAACTGGAAAATAATGGATACTAGGTATATCAGGAATGTTCCCAAAATGGAAATCGTTAGAAAAATAAATCCACGTGATGACGTATTCATAAGAATAATGGAATTAGCATATTTAAATCATGAAGTCGAAATATTCCATTATTGCTTCAAGCGATCATGGAGACGTCTCGAAGGAATGCGTGACAATAAATATTACACATACAGTGGTAAATATGAATATATTCATGCGCCTGTTGCTTATAAAATCGTTAAGGTGCATCATAAATATAACGACTTGTGGAATTTCAATTATTTCATGCATCAAGATATTATACAATATATTGTCGAACATGGATATTTAAATCAATTATTAGTTGATTACATGAAGTCATACGGAACAGATCCATATTACGACATTTACAAATTGAAACGTCTGTGTATGAACTTGGAACATTATTCGAAGTTAGATTTTGATATACCATCTAATCGGGATGATGATTGTTGCACTCTGGCTATGGGATTCGTTAAGGCTGGAAACATTCAAGCATTATTCAAAAGTAAAATGCTTGTTCATGATCCGCGCTTGAGAAATCGAAACGGAGAAATGTTGTTCGATATGATTTGTGGCTA
>Ga0209417_1003077_pt1 | contig 23426 bp, 21 predicted proteins | sample RifGroF2_FD_184002 | JGI IMG/M metagenome (GOLD analysis project Ga0209417, IMG submission 184002) | Groundwater microbial communities from Rifle, Colorado, USA - Groundwater F2 (SPAdes) (version 2) | ecosystem: Environmental > Aquatic > Deep subsurface > Groundwater | place: Rifle, Colorado... | reverse complement strand
AGTCCTTCTCCTTCGGCTTTTATTTTCCCTTTTAAATCCCCGGCAGAAGTAACTGGTAACGAGAGTAGAATTATTATTGAAGCGAGAATAACGTTTTTTTTCATGATCTAAATCTCATTTTTAATTTGATATTTTTATTAAAACGCAATGGAAGCATTTAATGCCGTTGCTTGCATGGGATATTCATTATTTGCAGAAACGGTAGTTCCTTTTACGTTTCTGTTTTGGTTGATCTTTATTGAACTTTCTATTGAAAATCTAATATTCGCACGATACAAAATGGTAACGTTTGGTATGATGTTATAAAATTTATCTATTTCGTTATTGGTTTTCCATGCGCTTGCATGTTCTAATCGAAGTACTCCGATCAACCATGGATAAAAACTGTAATTGCCTTCTACAAAATATGCTAAGTTTTTTAATGCGCTTAATTCATTGTTTGGATTTTCATCTCTCCCGTAAATTATTCCGCTCAAGAGCTCCAGATTATTATCATGCCATGTTAGGTCTAATCCGAACCTGCTGAATTTATTATTATATAAAGCATTATTTAGCGGTATCTTATTTCTACTCCCCCAATAAGTGTAAGCCCCTATCATGAACGAGTTGTTCAGATTGTTTAAATTAACCAATCCGGAATCCAACATCTGTCCGTCAAACCCATATTTTTCAAAGTTATAGGCCAGTCGCAAATATCCGTCTTTTTGATCTGTAGGATCTCCTATGGTTTTTGTTTCTCCATTTACAATTCCCGCTGCATAATAAACGTTATGTTTTACAATTCCGTTTACTTCAATTCCCGATTGAAAATCTCTGGGGCGCCAACCTCCCTGTCCGGTTGTAAGGCTTGTAGCATTGTAGTCAAAGGTGATTGGATAGGCTAAGGTTAATCTTTGCGTCCCCGTATATCCATCAGTAATACCCGGTTCAAATCTGCCAATCCTAATATTTACCAGGTTCTTGGTTCCGGCAATACTATTGAACTGGAAAAACAATCTTTGCAGCCCTGCTGCATTTTGCCCCGCGGCATAAGCAGACCAGCCGCCGAAAAAGGAAACATCTTGACCAAACGCACCGCCGAAAACAAAGTTAAAGATCATAGGCATTTGAAAATCAAGAGTATTTTCTTTATCAGTTTTATTGGGGTTATACTTAACCCGCATGATTGAAACCGCGGCTGCAGGAAAGGATTCAGGCAATGATCCCGGCCAAATTGCTTCCGGCCATAGATCTTTCCATGCTTCTACTCCTAAAGAAACCGGTTTCTCCTTTATCAATTGTGCGTCGTTCAAAGGCATTACATAACCATTTCTTCTGAACGCTTCACCGAATAAATTCCTTTTAGAAAACGCGACATGGCACGTTGAGCAGCTTGTTTTATATTTTCGTGCGAAAGCAGGAATGGCGGAAGTTCGTGATTGGAAAAAAACGACTACAAGAAAAATCATCGATAGCGATGAAATTCCTGCAAGATTAGATTTACGAATCATATTTTTCTCTCTTTTTTTACGGTTATCAATTTGTAAATAAGAAATAGAATTTAGGACTAACACCGTTTATAAGATAAATAAAATAAGATATTATTACAATTTGGCGAGTACGGAAATTTTACATTTTCAATGGCAAATTTATTTTGCCTTTCCCAAGCCCTCATCCCTCCGGGGTTTTAAAAACCCCGGAGGTTTATTTAAGATTTTGTTTTTATTGTGCAGGTGGAGTTGGTGTATCTGTTGGCGGAGGAGTTTCATCCTCATCATTATTCCGTTTTCCTCCAAGGTCTTTCGTTACCCTTGCCGCCTGATACTCAATATAGAAATCAGGATAATTTTTTTTCATCCGTAACATTAAATTATCAAGATCAACCTTTAGTACTTCATCCCCGGTATCGAATAATTCGGTAAGCGAAACGCGGGCTCCCACTTTACCGGTAAAACCGGTTTTGTTGTTTGCCGTTGCACTATTAAAGTTTTCCGCTTTTTCCTTCAGGTTATTTATTTCGGCATCATCTACATTGTAATTGGCAAGAGATGTTTTATTCGCTTCAGCTATTTCCAGAATGGTTGAAACTTTGTTTTTTAAGTCGGTATCACCGAGTCTTAGTAGATCGGTTTTAGTGAACTTTGCCAAAAGAGCAAGTTCTGTGTTGCTTGTTTTTCTTGCGAACGAAGCAAGCGCTCCTTTCAAAGAAAGCGCCGCGTCGATCAATTGATTTTCAACAGAATTTTTCACCGCCGCTTTTCCTACGGTTGCGGTTCCATATTCCTTATCTGTTTTTATAATATCGGCAATAAGGTCTGTAAACTCCGTTTTAGCCTCCACTAAAGCCGGCAGTGTGGCAACCGCTGTGTTGTTTTTGTTTAAAACAGCAGCTACTGAGTTAAACATTTCCAGTTTGTTTTCTTCGATTCTTTGCATAGTAACACCTTTCAATTAATGATTATTAGTTAGATTTATTTTACTTTGCCGCCTTATGAGCGGCTTAGCTAAATTCCCTCGATCATTTTCTTTTAATCCTAACTGTACACCCGTTATTGCTCTACTCCTATTCCGTTAAATAAATAGCGGAACAATTGAGCAACTCACTTCGTGCAGTGATCAATCGATAATTTTATTTGCACCTGGTTAATTCCTCCAAACCCTCCGGGGTTTTTAGGAACCACTTATAATTAATTCCCTCTCCTTATCTTCAATAAGTCATTTAATTTTATTAAAGCTTTCTTTATCCCATCTCTTTAAACTAATTTTTTTATGAGATATTTCCTTTCACAATTTTTATTTCATCAAAAGTTAAGTTATAGAGTTCATAAACTTTTATATTTATTTGATCTTCACAAAAGTCGATGTGTCTTTGTATCTGCTCTATCTCGCTTTGCAGCTTAGTATTTACTTTTTCTTCGTGCAGTTTTAAAAGTTGGTCAACAAGTTTAATAATTTCGGATTGCAATAAAACATCCTTATCCACCTTGGTATTAATTTCTTTGATTGGCAAAATTTCTACATGCTTCTTTTTTACTTGCGCAAGTGCTTCACCCTTTTCAGGATTAATATTGGTATAAACAAAGTCCATTAGTTTTGAATTAATTACTCCAAGAAGAAATTTAATGTTTATTCCAGGGGATGGAATAATAATATGCAGATTATCTCTACCAATAAATCCACCAGGAATAATAGTAGCAATTAAAGAATCTCCGGTTTGACGAATCATTATTTTTTCTTCGGCTTGGAAAATCTTTGGGTTTCTTGGTGCGGCTAACCAGTGCCCGTATAAAATCCAATAATCATTATTCCATAGATTTATATAACGATTTATCAGGCTACCTCTTATTAAAGCGCTCCAGTTTTTATCTGGCTTTTTTCCTTTTACAACAAAAGGCTTTTCATCCATAGTTTTCTGCGTCTGTGGTGGATTTCCCTTTCCTTTTTCAAATGGTTTTACTCCATTATATACTGTTGCCAGTTCAAAAAGTTTCTTTGCATTCCTACAGATTTTTTCATAAATGTCTTTGGTCGGTTTGTCTATAGATATATTTATTGGATCGCCGTTTGGTGCGATTTCACTTTGAATTAAAGCATGGCTAAGATTAATATCATTATCTCTTAATATTTCGATTAGAAAAGAATGATCCTTTCTGGGTTTTTCTTTTTGAAAAACAAGTACATGGGTGTCTACGATTGCATTAAATACTTTTTTCGGTAAGAGCAATATTTTGTCCCATTCGTAGTTATTTAATAGATACGCCCTTATCTTTTTAAGTGTAATTGATTGCAGCCACGTGTTTGAAATAATAACTCCCAAAATTCCTTTTTCTTTAAGAAGATATTCATACCGTTCAAGGAAAAGCAAGTAAAAATCCTTTTGGTAATCTTGGTGTTTATATCTCTTTTCAAAATATTTTTGTTGATCTTCGGAAATCTGGAAACCATACGGCGGATTCCCGATCACCACATCAAAGCCCCCTTTATTTGTTTTTCCGTAATTAACTTGTGGTTCAAAAACCGTTTCTAACTTTTCAGATAACACGGTAGAATACTCTAATGCTTTTTCTGCGTGCGCCTTTGCTTGTCTCGCTATTCTTTTCAACTCTTCTTTTGGGTCGGGTTCTTCTGTTCGCTCTACAAACACTTCCGGAAATTCCTTTTCCCAATCGAACGGTTTTGTCTTTTTATCAACTTCAAATAAAATGTTTTCATAAATATCGGTGCTTACTAAACTGTTCCCGCTCTTAATGTTATTTTCAAGCGTCGGTAAAACTCTCTCATGAAACATTGACAACTGATGAGCGATTGATGCCTTTGTTTCACCTTCCATGCATTTCAAAAGCAGACTTAGCTTGGTTACTTCAACCGCGTTAACGTCAATATCAACGCCGTAAATGTTGTTTAGCAAAATTCTTTTTTTCGCAGCGGTCGTTAAATGCCCTTCAGGAGTTAGTGTGTCTTCTTTTTTCCCTTTTGAAGGTTTGCCGTTGTTTGAATAATAATTTTTATGATAGTCCAGTAGATACTGATAAGCGCCTATTAAGAAACTTCCGCTGCCGCATGCGGGATCAACTATTTTCACTTTGCTAATTTCTTTCGGCGTTTTTCCTTCAATCAATTTTCCGACTGTGTTCTTTACGATGTATTCAACAATATATTGCGGAGTGTAATAAACTCCACCGGCTTTTCTTACTTCAGGTTTCTCTTCAATCTTTGCGTGATGCGCCGGAGTAATACGAATTACCTTTCCAAGAAACTGTTCATATGCACTACCTAAGATTTCAACCGCTAATACAGAAAACTCATAAGGACTCTCCGGATAATACAGTTCTGTAATGATCGTCTTTATTACTTTGTTGTCAACTTTTATGTTTTTACTTATCAGGTCTTTCTTAAAATCAAATAATCCCGAATTATATTTTTCATCCGCTTCTTTGAAAATATTGAAAAGGTTCTGATAAAAGTTTCCTTGTTGTATCGCTGTTTTTAAGTTGCCGTATGGTTCAACGTTCCGGTCTTCGGCTATGCGCAGAAAAATAATTCGATCGATGGTTTGTTGAACGACAAAATTAATTTCGTCTTCGTCAAGTTCTTTGTTCTCACGGCTTATAGAAGTTGCTAGATAGGTTCTCCAACTGTCAAGAGAAAGCAAAAATTCTTTATCGACTGTAGCGGTACCCCTTTTGTTGGCGGAGCCTTGTACAAATTTGTCGAAACTTCCTTTTAGGACAGATTCTTTCGCGAATGTATTCCATAGAAAATCGAACTCTTTTAGATAGTCTCGAAACGTGAGATATTTAACCCGTGCTACTGAGGCTTTGTCCGTATGCTTCGGCTTTTTTGTGCAGTCATATATCGCAAACTCTTCAAAATCGGTAACAATACTAATAGAAAGTTTAGCATTCCATCCATACCTTCGTACTTGATACGCCGGGTGTATATCGTCTTTTATTATCACGCTTGGTCGTTTGGCTTCAACAAAGAAAAGTCTTTTGTTTCCACCAATACGGAAAGAATAGTCGGGAGCTTCAGACGCTCCGCCGGATATAACTTTTTCTTCATGGATTACATCACGAAATGCTTCAGCGTAGCCCTGTTCATTATCCATATCCCAACCCAACGCTTTGAAGAAAGGATCAATAAAATCCCTGCGGGTTAACGTTTCGTTATAATCTGAGTTTTTGTAAGAAGCATACTGCTCCTCAAACCGTTCAACAAGTTCGGATATTTTTTTATATGCGGCTTCTTTGGTTACCATGTTACTATTCGTTAAAATATTTTCCTCGAATACGATTTTAATGTTAATCCACATGTAAGTGCAAACGAAATCACATCTTTTGTCTTAGTTCTCGAATTAGTATGTGTCATTCCAGTAAAGCAATTCTTTTTCATTAACCACGGTTGTTTTTTTTCTCCCATATTGTCAAATGTTACAAATTATTTACTTGCTTTGTTTTTACTACTTGCAAGAATCGTTTTTTTTGTGGTCGTTTTCAAGCATAAATATTATTTACTCGTTCGACATATTTTTCATGGTCCTGCTGATATTTTGGATTAAATTTTTTGAAATAGAAGTCAGGAACTTTTGCAGGTTCTTGTCTCACATTTAATATCTCATCTTGAATATCTCGTAAATTTTCAAGCGTGAATTCTTTTTTATGATTGATATAGCTATCAAGTTTTGTTATGATTTTTTCTCTTTTCGTAATTGCAGAAGAATTGCCTCTAATGATAGTGATGAAATGGGTGTAAAAAGAAGCAAGAGAAAACATGAGTAAAAATGTGGTACGAAAATCATGAATCACTAAGAAACCTAAAACAATCATCAAAACGAAATGAACTATCACAAGCGTATTAAGTAGTTTATTGAATTCCGTTCGTAAGTCAGCATCCCATTTACAATTGACTCTTTGGCAAATTGCAATACTTGTGTTTTTAGAAATAGTACTAGAAATATTAGATGAATACCAATCCTTAATTTCATTTCCATTATACTTTTCTGCTAATCTACTTACATCAACAGGTTCAAGTTCATCTAAAATAAATTTTCGTGGTAACCCAAAAACATTCAAATCAAATTCTTCTTTGAGTAAGGCACCCATGGTTGTATTACCCTTAAACCAATTGACGAATAACTGATACAAAACCGTTAAGCAAAGTGAAACAGCAAACAACCCATGTTTTGCATTTTCATTTTGTAAAATGATATATGTTAATGGATACAAAATACTCAAGGCTAAAAACACATAAGAAAACTTGAATTCATTTGATTTAGCGGTATTGTAAGCAACGTTAGAAGCCTTTAACAGTTCAATGTTCTCATGTTTATTTTGTTCATCAAAGTAAAACGATGTGTTCATATAACTAGATATTTTTTCTTCTTAATTTTTTGCTTTATGATAATTGGATAGTTGATTTTGGATCCAATTCTAAAAGAGTTAAAGCTGAAGCATCTTCAGGTATTATTTCAAAGTACGGCTCGATACAATTGGCCACAATATTTCCATTTACTTTGTATAAACCAAAGAATACTTGGATTCCCATCTTGGATTGTTTAGATAAATACATTGCTGTATTATTTATGTTAGTATTGATTTCGCTAATGTTATAAATCTTATCTTCGAATTTTATTTTGTTATCAACTAAAAATCCAATGTCGTTTTGGGAAACTAATTCAATGTTTTTGAATGACCTAATATTTGGAATTTTAATCTTTTTTTGGGAAGCAATCTCTTTTAATAGATCTACCTCCTTTTTGTTTTCTAAAAATCCAAAGAATATTGAAAGTTGCCCGACATATAAATGTGGGTTATGATTAATGTCACCATATTGCTTGATAAAGGCAATCGCAAGCCGATATCTTCTTGTCGTCTTTAAATGTTGCGATACACCTTCAAACACATAAACATTTCTGCGATTAAACAGAAATAATTTACCTAAATATTTTTTATATTTTTTTGAATACATGTTACGTAAATATGGATTTTCTTTAGTCTCATCACGTAAAAACAAATATAGTCGATAAAGTATATGTAAGGTTTGTTCGGAATCTGGATTTACTTTCAAACTCTCAGAGCAGATTTTATCACATTCTCTAATTAGGTATAAACTTTCCAGCGAATCTAGATGTTTTCTATATAAAATTTTTTCTAATATTATTCCCGCATAAATTGTATTGATGTATGGATTTTGTTTACCACTATTGACTGATTTTGCTTTTAAGATAATACGTTCCCCATCATCAATTTCACCATTTCCTTTAAGCCAATTCGCAAAATTGCATAATATAATAATATCATTTATTTCATTTAATATTTTTTGATATTCATTATTATACTCAATGGATTTTTTCTGTTTAAATAGAGCTTTCGCCAAACCAATATGACTTTCCCAATTTTCTGGTTTTATTTCAATCGTTTTTCGAAACGATTCTTCTGCTTTATCATACTCTTTTAATTCAAGGTAGCTGTTCCCAAGTATAACAATCATTGGAATATGATCATTCTTCATCACCCCATTAAAAATATGTTCTCTGCCCTGCTCTAAAATTTCTTTTGCTTTAATAAATAGCAATTGTTTTTGAAATAAAATTCCTAATTCAACATATGATTGAAAATGATTTGGCTCTTTTTGAATATTGTATTGCAATATACTTTTCGCAAAACAAAGTTTATTGCAGTAAGTCATTAAAAATTTTGCAAACTCTGTCCTCAATGGAATATGTTCTTTATTTATCCGTAACCCCTTTAGAAAAATGTTAGATGCTTTATATTTAAATGCAATATCGCCTGTTTCATCATAAAGTTGATAAAAAAGTTGACCTAATACATTGTAGTTATGAGAGTTGTAAGGTTGAATATCAATCGATTTAAGCAATAATTCCTCGGCTTCTGTAAATTTGCGTCGCTTCCAATAAATCATGGCAAGTGTATTCATCGCAGCATAATCAGAAGGGTTCAGTTCTATGAGCTTGTTACAATATTCTTCTGCTTCTAAAAATTTACCCAATTTGCGGAATGCCTTTGCTAATTTTGCATAGAGATATTTTATGTTTGCAATACTGTCCTTGGGGATATCTTTTAATAACTCTTTAATTACATTAATTTCATTTGCTGAATGTTTTAAGACAGCAATTCTTAATTTAATAGTATAATTATTAGTTGGATCCATCTGGGCTAAATAATTTACTATTGGCTCTGCCTCCTGATATTTCTGCTCTTTAATTAGGATATTCGCTAACTTGTTTCTTGCATGAAGTTCATTGCTATTATCAGCAATCATTTCATACAATATTTTTTTTGCTTCTTCTATATCACCATTGTTTATATTTATAATCACCGTTTCCATTTTATTTTTGGCGTTATCCGGATCATGGGGATTAGTGGAAATGTATTCTTTAAAAAGACTTAGCAATGTTTCACTTTTAGGGACAAGTAATTTTAGATCTTTATCTTTTAATATTTCATGATTTCTGTGTGTATTGCGGAGGATATACATTTGCTCATTACTTTTGCAATTGTCTAGTGCATCCTTAAAATACTTTTTAGTAAGTAATCCTGAATTGTCTTTTTCTTTGATATACCATTCTGCAAGATTTGGATTCCGTAATGCAAAACATTTGTCTTTTTGAATTGAAATTGGAAAGTCAAAATGTGATTCTGAAAAAAGCGAATAAGTAGAAATAAGATTTGAGTCATTAATTCCAAGCAGGTCTATACAATATTTTATCGGTGGGGTTATATTATAGTTATTAAATGCAGCAACGATTGAATACAAATTGGAATAGATGCCGAGGGTAGAGTTTTCTTTACAAAGTTTTTCCCAATCCTCCCAATCAAAACTAAATTGAAAACCAAGATTTGAATGTTTAACAGAAATTAAAAAATCAATTATTCTCTCTGCTGTTGTAGCTTTAGAATTGTCAGCTAATCTTGCTTTTAACGAATCTTTTTCCTCAATTGACAACTTGTTTTCATTATCCACAATTTGAATTATTTTATCAAATATTTTTTCATAAAAAACGGAACTGTGGTTAAATGTGCCGTTAATTACTTCTGAAAAATTTTCATCTATTTCATTTATGGTATCTAGTTCAAGCATCTTGTCACGAAGATGTCTTTCGGTTGTTATTAAACAATATCCGCGTTTAAAATATATTTCATTTAGTACCTGTGAAAAATGTTTTAGTCTTTCTAATTGTTTCCCATAGTTGTCAAGAAGAATTATTACCGGAATGTTATCATTAGAATAAAGTGGAAGTATTGGTTTCGTTTCTGTTATTTCTTTGAAATAAAGAATGTGATATTTCTCAAAATATTTTTTACCAATATGTTGCAGTAAAGTAGATTTTCCGGTGCCGCCATTAGCATTTATCCAGATAATACAGTTGTGATTTCCAGTTTCTTTTGGAAATAAAGTATCCAGTTTTACTCTAACTGATTCATCTATTGATGAAAAACTTTTTATAACGATTTCCTCAGTAGGTTCAATGTAAAATTCTTCTGCAACAACATAAGGCAATAAGAGTGGGGAGCTATTGATATTTGTGTAGTATTTAATTAAATCTTCTTTTGATTTTTTCCCTTTTAAGTTGTCCCAATACTCCTTAGTAAATTCAATGTAATTATTTGAAGTTTTGTTTAGAATTAAAGAGTTTTCAACTAAGGATTTTATTCTGGGATTTGTCAATTCAGTTTTGTTTACTATCCATTCCAAAAATATTTTAGTGGTTGCTACTTTATGATGTAAGTTGTAAGATTCTTTAAGTTCTACGTATTTTTGGTCGGAAATGGCAGTGTTGATTATATAAGATTTGGGTCTGTTGCTAATTTGTATATTTGTCTTATTAATTAACTCACCAAGCTTTGAATAGAAAGAATCTTCGTTTAGCTGTGAACCGAGTATAATAATTGGATATTGACGGAATTTATCAATAAAGTAATTCCAGATTTCAGGGATTTTACTAGTAGCAAAATCAGTGGTACTGCAAATTAAGTCTGTAACAATTACATTGTTTGGTTCTTCTATTCTCGCATTACTATTAAAATCACCATTTAAAAAAACAATGTTAAAGTCATCGTCTTTTGGCAAATCTGAATTATTTCTTTTAAAAGAGGACTTTTTATAACTTATTTCCCCTAGTACTGAAGATTCATAGATTGCCTCAAGCAAATCGTCATAATTAGTTGTATAAATTCCATGCCAATTTACTTTTTTTAAATTATTATAATATGAGGGGATACAGCTCCTATCAATAGTCAGGTTGACTTTAAAAAAGTGATCAATTGCTTTTGGAGAATCTTTATAAAATCTGTAGAAACTTTCTGATACGTGTTTTAAATCATAAATATTATTTCCATCAAAACCTCTTGCTCCATTTGCTACCAAAACTTGATTCATTTGTTCCGCAAGTTTTGTTGCGGTTGGAATAGTTTTATTATACTTATTTTTTGCCTCTGTCGAAAAGCCAGCACCGAGAAATAGAATTACTTTCCCTTCATTCAACAAGGGAATTAATTCCGCTTCTTCTGCTACAGTAAATAAAGATTTAGTTTCTTCCATCTTAATAAGTCCACTTTTCAAATATTTTAGTATACGGCTATATTGACAAATTTGTTAGATAATGATTTACCCTTTCCAAAGCTTTCTTGTGTTTTTCCTAACTTTCTTTTATAACATTGGTTTGTGTGTTTGCGGTAAAACAAAATACGCCAAATGTATATATGATTGGGGAAAAAATTAAACCACATTCCAATTGTTGATGAGTGTCTTGCTGCCCATCCACCAATCAAGTTTTCCATATCAAGTTTAATATTCATTACACTATCATTTACTATGTTGTTGTCTTTTTTCCGCTTGAACATAACTTATTTTTAGATAAAGTTCTTTGCTTAAGAACTTGCCTCTTAAAATCATTGTTCGTTAATTCAGGTGTCTGGCGTGTTGTTAAATACATATTAATCGTAGCAAAACAACTCCCGTAGGTGTTATCGTTATTGAGGTTTCTTTTTTGATCGGTGATATTTCTTAAACAGTTCTCCAAGTAACTTATCCCTAAGTTGTCTTAATTTGTTTGATAGGTGGGTTAAAACTAAAACTATTTTCCCATTTGCGCAAGAAAAAAACAAAATATTATTCCCGTGTACCTCCTCTACTAAAAGCATAGTGTTTTTTCAGTAACCGACATTTAATTCCCGTAGCTCCGAAAGAGCGGCATATCCTAACACAGGGCAAAGCCCTGTGAACAGGATGAACTGAGAAAAATTAAAGCCCTGCAAGGGCGAAATAAACTTCCAGCCCCCAAACTTATTACGCCCCTTCAGGGCTAAATTATCTGGTTTCGATTTTCTGCATAGGGCTTCGCCCTATGTTGATGTATAACGCCCTTTCAGGGCTAACTCATAATTTCCCTCACCCTCATGTTCCTGTTATTTACCGTCGACTATTATAAGAGTATCGTTCTGTTTATCCGGCAATCAATTCTTAATTCCCTTAGCTCTGAAAGAGCGGCATATCCTAACACAGGGCAAAGCCCTGTGAAAAAGATGAACAGAGAAATATTAAAGCCCTGCAAGGGCGGAATAAATTTCAGACACCAAACTTATTTCGCCCCTTCAGGGCTTAATTATATAATTTCACTTTTTAGCATAGGGCTTCGCCCTATGTTGATGTATAACGCCCTTTCAGGGCTGAAAAAATCCTTGGAACTATCGAATAGGTTCAGATTTCAGCAGCAATTTTCATTTATTACTCATCCCCTCTCAACTTTTCCCTTTGCTTTTGACCATTGACTTTTGACCTTTGACTTATTCCTCCCCATCAACCCTCACCCATTCTCCATCAACCCTCAACCATCTGCCATCAACCATCTTTTCCCCTTTTTAGCTCGTTTTTTGCATATTTTCCCGCTTTGCTTACTTTTTACCCCGTAATGTTTGGTTCTTATGTGAGTTTGCTCAAATCTTACCTCTCATTATTTAATTCGTGTGTGATTTTGCTCAATTCTTACATCGCTATGTTTAAACTTCACGTGACTTTGCTCAAACCTTACTTCTCTATGTTTAAACCTTATACGGCTTTGTTCGGTTCTTATCCGGCTATGTTTTACTCTTACTTGCCTTTGCGGACTTCTTGAATGGCTTTGTTTGGGTTTGATTTGGATTTGATCAATTCTTATATGGCTTTGCGAAACTTTTACCCGGCTATGTTTGATCCTTTTTCCCCGATAATTACTTTCCCCGTTTCCATGTTCAACCGTTACCCTCCTTTGCTAAATCATAACCTGGTAAACTAGAACCAAAAAAATAATAATGAATAATGAACACGGAATGTAGAATATCGAAATGTAAAACTTCATCATTCGTTATTCCTTGTTCGATGTTCGGTATTTGATTTCAAGAAAATATTCTCGGCATTCTGCGCAGAATATTTTTACTCACTATCTATTTCTTCTTTATGCAACTTCAGCAAAAATGTTTTCCTTCGGCAGGGTAAAAAAGAAAGAAGTGCCCGTTCCTTTTTTACTCTCAACCCGGATTTTTCCGCCGTGCCGCGCTATCAAATCTTTTGTTATCACTAATCCTAACCCGGAGCCGATTTCGTTTTCTGTTCCGTTATTGGTGAAGTGCTTATTTAGTTTGAATATCTTTTCTAAAACATTTTCTCCCATACCAACGCCGTCATCCACCACGGCAAGTTCAACAAATCCATCAAGCTCTTGCGCTTGCACGATCACTGATCCTCCGGCGTTTGTAAATTTAATTGCATTTGTAACCAGGTTGTTAATTATGGAGTTGACCATGTTCAGATCGCCTAAAAGATTTGTTCCATGGGGAATATTATTTACTAATCTTACCCCTTTAGACATCGCCGTAATATTCAACAAAGAAAAAATATTGTCCGCGATCGCGCGTACATCCAGCATTACCGGGTTAACGTTTACAATTCCGTTTTGCAGTTTGGACCATTCGAGCAGATCGTTAAAAAATTTATAAAGTATTTTAGCGCTGATGTTGATTGCCTGTGAGAATTCACCAATCTCCGTTCGTTCCATATCGTCTGTTTCAGTTGCAAGAAACTCCGACATATTTAATAACGCTCCGAAGGGATTTTTTAGGTCATGTGAAATGATTGAGAGCAGTTCGTTTTTGCTCCGGTTAAGCTCAACCAATTCTTCATTTTCTTTTTGTAGTTGTTGTAGGTTTTTTTTTAAGAGAAGATTTTCTTTTAGTATGTCTAATTGATTTTGCGCGGATGGACTCTCTTTTTCTTCCCATATCTTTTCGAAAACGTTTTTACTTTTCACCTTATCCGCGTCTTGTTCAAGGAAATCAACCATCTCGTCGAAACCTTGCTCACCCCGTGATGAACTGAAATTGATCATCTCGCTTTTCGTGCTTGAGCGGAAAAAAGAAATTTGAGGAACGTTAGTAATTAACGCGGTATCGGTATCGAACCATTCATACATTGTGTTTGGTTCCGAATTGGAAGTAAAAAAATTACTTTCCGGCAGCATATTGTCGTTCATCGTTTCATTTCCATAAAAATTATTTCCCTCCGAAATTGAAACAGATTGAAAATCAATTTGTCCGAAGTTTCCGGCGACGTTGATCTCTTCCGGCTCGGTTAGACTTTGATTGGGATTATTTCCACTAAAACTGTTTTGTGGGGATTTATTCCCGGTTGTTGCCTCCAAGATTTTATGCTGAAAGAAAATTTTGTTTTTGCTTTCCATTTGCTGCCAATAGTTAGAGAATTGATTTATTACTTTTTTTCGCACTGAATAAACAATAGAATTTCATGCCAGATAAACACTGCGGAAACGATAGATATTTTAATTCGATTTCCGTTTTTCACAATTGCATGCTTTCTATTTCCGCCAACTGTATAATATTGTTCATTGTTGGTACCAAAATATTTTGAAAAGAAACGATTTTTATCGGCATGTAATTTGAATCATTTCAAAACAACGTTATATAATTAAGCAGCAAAGAGAACACGTGATATTAGTTAGCATTTATATTAAAGAAGAAAAACTTTTTATCGAAGTAAAACATAAAAAAATTTACCAGGTTGAAAAAGAGTTTCATGTAAAAAAGGATCAGAATCCCAGTAATGTTTTCTTGTTTACACAGCTCTTCGTTTCGATAATTAAACTTGGGGCTAAAGAACTGTTTGAATTTGTTAAACCGGTAAAACGCTCAACAAAAATTCCGCAAATTCCCGTTAGTTATATTGAGGGAAAATAAGTAAAACTTTTGTTCCCGTTTCTTTAGAACTTTCAAACTCCATTTCACCGCCGAGCAGTTTGGTCAGTCCGTAAGCAATCGTTAATCCTAATCCGGCTCCCTCAAAGTTTCTGGCGTAACCTTCTTCTTCTTGAGTAAATGGTTCAAACAACCGGCTTAGCATCGTAACATCCAATCCTTTACCAGTATCAGAAACGGAAATAATTATTTTACCATCGTGCGAACTTGCGCCAATAACCACGCTCCCGGTCTCTGTGTATTTAATGGCGTTATCTACTATCGAGAAAATTATTTTTTCGAACTTGATCCAGTCCGTGGAAAGTAAAACTTCATTCTGTTCAACTTCTAATTTGAATTCTAATCCTTTGGTCTTAGCGGCTATAGTTTTTTTATTATAAACCGATTTCAATATTTCGTGGCAGTTGATCACTACTTTGTCAACTTGAACATCGCCCGATTCTATCTGGGAAACCTCAACGATATTTGTAAATAGATTTAATACACGGTCAAGCACTTCCTTAACAAAGTTAGATATTTCCTTAAGAGTATCGAACTCGCCAACTTGAAGACAATCATCAATTATTTCCGAATAACCCAGGATCGCGTTATAAGGAGTTCTAATTTCATGCGACATATTTTCCAGGAACGCCGTCTTCAGTTTGTTTAAATGAATTTCCTTTTCGTATGCTTTCTTTAAGATAAGTTCGTAAAGCATCTGATCGGTAATATCTTTCAAACTGATAATATAGATCTCTTCCGTTTCCGAAACGATGCCGGTTACTTTGCCGCTATATTTTCTTTTGTTCGAGTGGTCATAAAAGAATTCAGCATACTTCATGTTTAAGTTTTTCAATTTGGCAACCGCGGCAAGTAATTCTTTCAAATAAGCCGTTTCAAAAACCGTATCAAGTTTGCTGTTAAGACAGTCGTTTTTAACTAATGAGAAAATCTGATAGAAATTTTCATTGGCGTTGCTGAACATCCATTCGTTGTTTATTTTTTTTATGATCAACAGAAGGTCTGAAATGTTGTTAATTATCGCCAGAAGGCTCTCGGCGGATTTTTTCGCCAGTTGATTTTTAAGAATATGACTGGTAACGTCATGCGAGGTAAGAATAAAATTTAAAAGATTCGTTCCGTCTCTGTAAACGGGATTCAAATTCAGCTCAAGAAAGATATACCCTTTCTCTTCATCAAAATAAGAAATTTCTTTTGTCCATCTTTTTGTTTGGTGAATCGCCTCGTTTATCTCATTATAATCCGCGTCAATAATATTGTTGGAAAGGACAAGCGCGATGGGCTGATAAAAAATTTCATCAATAGAATTCTTTAGAATTTTCTCGAACATTCGCGTAGCATAATTGATATTTCCGTTCTCGTCAGTAATAATAACGGGAATTCGTCCGTATTCAAGAGCGTCATGCAGATCGTTAATACGCGATTCTAATTTCTGTTTTTCGTTTGAGGTTTGAAAAGTTAAGAAAAAATATTCCCGGCTCTCGATGAATATTCTATCCACTTCTACATAATAATGATTGATCTCTAATTTTTCATCGGGAAATAAAAACAGATCGAAATGAAATCCGTTAAAATTACTTTGTGAAAAAACCGTTAAAAGATTTTCAAGATTGGGTTCGGACTTTAGGTCCTCGAAACTTCTCCCTTCCTTAATCTGAAAGGATTTACGGAAGGAATGATTCGCGTAAAGAATTTCACTGTTCTTGCTCACAACCACAAGCGGTTTTGAATCCGGTAATTCTTGAAATGCCTCGATATTCGGTGGTGACAATAAGTCTTTCTTTTCCATATTATTTTTACAGTTGATGCACTTCTACATTTAACAGTTTAATTTTATTGGGCAATTCTTTCCCGATCAATTCTACGGCAACGATGGTATTTGGAGATTTTATTTTCATCATTTTTTCGATAAAAGAGAAAAGACAACTGTTTATATAATCAAATTCCTTGCTAATCGTTCTAAGAATTCCCTCAAACAATTCATACAGTATATCATTATTAAAGTTTAGTTCTTCTTTTAAGTTCATGGTGCTTAGCCGGTAAAATAAAGTTTTCATCGCGTGAAGTTCAAGAATTGCTTCCTGAGGTTCAATCAGGTGTTTATCGACAGCAACCGAGAGCGATGCGGTTATATTTTTTGCCGTTATGTTGTTTTCATCATCGTTAGCAACTTGATAAACAAGCGTTTTAAGTTTTGCCAAATTTGACAGATCAAGTGTGGTTTGAAATTCAAATCCCGAAAAATTGAAAGCGATAAATATTTTTTCGGCGGATACTTTCGTCATTACTTTTAAGTGCCATTCAATTTGAGAAAGAAATCGATACGCCGGAGACAAGTTTACCGTATCATGTAAATCGTTTTTTAGCAGTCCGCTTTTGAACGAATTTTTGTACGCCACCGCAGCTTTTTTTCCGTTAAAAAACTCTGACTTAAGGTTAATATTTGCAATTTTTTCTAACATACAGATTCCTTCAACTTATTATCGAAAAAATCTGCGGTAATTAAAGAGATAAGAAAAACTATTTTAAGTCGATCATTTTACTGCCTGAAGAATAATCTATCAGCTTAGGTTGTTCCAAACCGGTTAAACTTTCCGTTAGCGTTTTAATTCTATCAATTGACTGAGTGATGATGCTTATGTCTTCGGCAAATTTGTTTTGATCTAATTCCAACAATTCGGTTTCAATGTTTTTAACGGAGATCAACAAACTGCTTAGCGGATTATTGATCTTATGCCCGATGGTACACGCCATTTCAATGATCGCTTTGTTGTGCTCAAGATTTTTTAATTCGCTTTGCAGATTAAAAATTCTTACACCCGATCTAATTCTTGCAAGCAGTTCCTGGTTTTCAATCGGCTTAACCAGAAAGTCATCCGCTCCAACATCTAACCCGGTGATCCTATCCTTTAATGAAGCTCTCGCAGTTAATACAATAAAATAGATGGTTTTATATCTTTCATCTTTTTTAAGAATCTTGCAAAGTTCTAAACCATCCATCACCGGCATCGTCCAATCTGCCAGAATTGCTTTCGGTAGATAATTTTCCAAAAGTTTTAACGCTTCCGAACCATCTTTTGCAGAAAGAACTTCATAGTTGTTTTTTGTGAGAAGTCTTTCAAGAATAAATCTTGTATCCTTTTCATCTTCAACAAGTAATATTTTATCTTTTTCCATTAATTCGGCAGCAGGTTTTTTATTTTGGAGATGAGTTCGTTGTAATCAATTATGGGTTTAACGATATAATCGTCTGCAAGGCTTTCGGCAAAAAATGAATCTCCGTTAGTACTGATAGAATAAGCCGTAACTAACACAACAGGAATGTTTTTATACTTTTCATTCTCCTTGATTATCCTGGAAAACTTCACACCGTTGATTCTCTCGTCGTTAAGCGTAGTGTTCTTTAGATTAATATCCATGATAATTAATCCGATTTCATCTTTTGCAAGTTCAAGAAGTATTAGGTCACCATCTTCCAAAATAAGAGATTTAAGACCTGCTTTTCTAAAAATGAAATTATAAAAATCCTGTGAAAATGGATCGTCTTCTATAATCAAAATTGTTTTGTTCACTTTTGTTCCAAATATTTTACAATGATACTGATTCGTCTATTAACAAGACTGTAAGGGTCTTCCGGGTCTCTCAAGTGCCGATCTGCATATCCCCGGATTTCAACTATTTGCAGCTCCTTTAAATTACTTTGCGTCAAAGCGCTTCGCGCGGCGTTTGCTCTATCAGAACTAAGTTCAAAATTTGTATACCCGGCTCTTCCGTTGTTAAATGGTCTTGAATCGGTATGACCTTCCAGTACTATACTGTTCGGCAATTTTGCCAGTTGATTCCCGATTGTAATGATTACATCTTTTGCTTTACTGTTCAAGACGGCGGTTCCCACTTGAAAAAAGACCTCACCGGTACTCTCTACCATCTCTATTCTTAAACCTTCTTTAGTGATTTCAACTTTTATCTTATCCATCATAAAAGCAAATGAGGAGTCGGAGGCTAACTCGGCAATGATCTTATCCCCCATTGATTTTAATTTTTCAATTTCCAGTTCTTGAAATATTTGAGGATTAGTTGCCACGGGTTTATCCGGACTTTGCGTGCTTCCCGGCATTAATCCCTTTCCTTTATCGGAAATTCCAAGCGGATCTTTAAAATAGTGCGCGATCGCCTCTTTTGTACTTTGATCTTGCCCGAGCACCCAGAGCACAATAAAGAGAGCCATCATAGCTGTTACAAAATCAGCATAAGCAACCTTCCAGGCGCCGCCGTGGTGTCCTTCGTGTTTTTTTATTTTTTTTATTATAATGGGAGCGTCACTCATAAATCCCCTATGCTTTTCCTCTCACATAGGCTTCTAATTCACCAAAAGAGGGACGTTCATCAGAAAAAATTGTTCTTCGCGCAATTTCAACGGCTATGATCGGCGGGTTACCACGCGCAAAGGCGATGATGCTGGCTTTTATCGTTTGTAAAAGGCGTACGCGAGCTTCAATACTATGCTCGATGTTTGAAGCTATGGGATTTACAAATCCATACGCAACCAAAACACCTACAAAAGTTCCAACCAAAGCCGCGGCAACGTGTTCACCAACCACCTGCGCCCCTTTGTCAATAGAACTCATCGTTATAATAATTCCTAATACCGCGGCTACTATGCCTAAGCCCGGTAAGGAATCGCCAACTTTTGCAACCGCGCCGGGAACAGGTTTGGATTCAAGTTCGTAGGTTTCAATTTCCGTGTCAATTAAATTTTCTAATTCGTGCGGAGGCACGCCTCCGGAGAGCATAACTTTCATAGTATCGGCAAAGAAATTTCTTGCAATATCATTTTCTACAAACTTTTTACTTATGGATAAAATATCGCTTTCTTTAGGATTTTCGACGTGTTTTTCAATCGCAAGAAGTCCATCGCGCTGGGCTAATAAAAATAAATCATTAAACGATTTCAACAATTCCAAATATTCTTTTTTCGTAAAACCATGCGCCTTGAACATAGCCGGAAGTTCCGCGATGATCTTTTTTATTAAAGAAAGTGGCGAAGCGATTAATATACTGCCAACCGCCGCGCCAATGATCACAATAAATTCCGGAATTTGAATGAGCAGTATCGGATTTCCGCCGGCGATAATAAAGCCGACAAGCACCGAAAGAGTAACTACCGCAATACCAATTATTACAAACATATTAGTTTATTACCTCCCGGTGAACATTATCGATATCGTGAATTATTGAAAATATCTGGTCACATTTTTGCTGAATGAACACCCAGTCAAAACTCATAGTATTTAATGCTTTTTCAACGCTGTCGCTTATATAAGATAATTGCGGATAACCGATCGTACCGCCGTTCCCTTTAAGTTCATGCATCACGGCGCGAAGGGTATCTCGATCTTTCTGATCAATCGCCGTTAAAATAGCAGCTTTTTTTACTTCAAAACTACTTAAGAAAGTATGGATCAAATGCTGCTTGATATCGTCCATGTCTGAGTTGGAAAACTCAGTAGTTTTGGAAGCATTTATTAGGAACTCAGGTCCGCAAACTTCATTAATGCTCTTAATAATAACTTCTTTCCGGAGTGGTTTTGAAATGATTCTGTCAGCACCGATTTCAAGCACTGAAAGAACGTTTCTTCTGTCGGTGTTAGCGCTAATAACAATTACCGGAATAGATTTTAATGTTTCGATTCCCTTTAGAGCCTGCAACATTTTAAGCCCATCAACTTTCGGCATCATCAAATCCAGAAAAATTAATTTTGGATTTAATTCAGTGGCTTTCTGAATTCCATCTAACCCGTCCGGGCAAGTAATTACTTCGCAATTGTAGCTCTCAAAGAAATTTTTCAGAGAATGCCTGACAACGTCGGAATCATCCACAACAAGAATAGTAGTTCTATTTTCGTCAGGATTTTTCATTTTTCTTCTTCATCTTATTAATTTTAAGCGTAGGCAACGGAGTTGTGCTGACTTTTATTTGAGAGACAGCATCTTTTGTTGACTGAACCACCTTGTCATAGATTTCACCCCGTAAGATCTCTACATTCGGCGGCGCGGTTATTCCCAGCTTAATGTTGTTTTCGGAAATAGAAATAATTTTTATTTTGATATCGGAATCAATAATTATTTCCTCATCTAATTTTCTTGTTAAAATTAACATAACACCTTCAATGGTTATTCGACAAAAAGATGGTAGTTGACGGGGTAATTTTCTTTGTCGATTATTTTTTGATATCCTAATTTTTCATTTTGATTTATATAAACGGGCGCCTTTAAATTGATCGTGATCTGCATCGGATCTCGATTTAAAGTAACAATCCCAAAAGCTTCCCCGCTTTTTTCAGCAGGATAATTCTCGTCAACCAAGCTTATTCCAAAAAGTGGAAATGCTATTTCCGGCTGTTCTATAGAATTCAACCAATAAAATAGTTCTTCGCCGATTTTAATCAAAACGAATTTTTTTAATTGTTCAAATCCAAAAAGACCTGTCGGGAAGTCTAAAATCAAATCTTCCGCAAAATCGAGTTCGCCAAATTGATGTGTTTGTATTTTCATTTTCTTTACTTCTTAATTATTACAATATCTACTCTTCTGTTTGAAGCTCTTCCTTCGGGTGTTTCGTTTGAAGCGATCGGTTTGTACTCGGAATTACCGACGATCGAAACTTTTTCCGGCGGAAGATGTTCGTCATTCACTAAATAATATGCTGTGTTCAAGGCTCTCGCAACCGATAGATGCCAATTTGAAGGAAAACTACTTGAGTGAATCGGAACGTCATCAGAGTGTCCCTCAACCCTGAAATCATTAGGTAATTCTTTCAAAATGATAGAAAGCCTGTGTAACATTAATCTTGAATCATCACTTAAATCCGCATTTCCCGATTGAAAAAGTATATCATCTAAAATATGGATGGTAATACCCCGTTCATTTTCTTCCAGGGTGATGTGCCCGGAATAATCATATTCGTTTACCAGCCGGTTTAGATTTTCCTTCAAACCCGCCGGCTGAGCCGGAGCGTTACTCTCAAAATTTCCGCTTTTTTGTAAAACTTGTCCGCTTCTGCCAAAGGTATTCCCTATTGCCGTAACCATTTTGGCGTATTTGCCGGAATCAACTTTTGAAATAGCGTAGAGAATAATAAAAAGTCCAAGTAATAACGTAATCAGATCTGCGTACGTAATTAAATATCGGTCTTTATCGGAATCTTCAGCAGAAAAGGGTTCTTCATGGTCCGGCGTTAAAATATTTTTGCTTGATCCCTTGGAGGGATAAGACTTGACAGTCGCGCCTTTACCATCGAGGGGATTTCTCCAGCCTGTAGAGCCAGAACTCCTTCTATTGAAATTTCCATCATCTGTTTTTCTTCTAAATGACATAGTTTTAACTTATCGCTAATCGGGAACCAAAAAATATTTGCGCTAAACACTCCCCATAATGTTGCTATAAATGCCGTTGCAATATTTCTGATCAATCCGTTTGGATCATCACCTACATTTGCCAGCGTCATTATTAAGCCCATTACGGTTCCAAGAATTCCCATGGTTGGGGCGTAACCGCCCATTTTTGTAAAAATTAAAATATTTAAGTTATGCCGCGCCTGCATCGCTCTAATTTCTAATGAAGCAAGGTTGGTCAACGAGTCGGCATCATTTCCATCCAGCACGTATTTGATCATTTTTTGCGGAAAGGGATAGACAAGTCTATCTAAATCTTTTTCAACCGCAAGAAATCCGTTTCTCCTTATTATTATCGAAATATCTATGAAAATATTAATAAGCTCTTCCAAATTATACGTCTTTGGGAAATAGGCGATTTTAATTAAATGAAAGATGTTTAAGAACTTATCCATACCAAAGCCAATAATAATGGCGGCAAAAGTTCCTCCGAATACAATAATTAACGGCGATACAAGGAACAACGCACTGTACGAACCGCCTTCTAATAAAAAAGCGCCGAAGATCGAAAAAACTCCAATCGCTAAACCAATTAGCGAAACAGATCTTATTTTCATAGATAATTCAAAATCGATTGCGGCAACATCATTGCCGACATTTTATAAGACATTTGCAGAGCGCTATCTTCAGCCTGCATTTCCATTATTGCTTTGGCTACATCAAGATCCTTTTCTTTAGAAACCAACTCAAGCAGAATCATTTTTTGCTGCGTTATTTGATCCTGAACGTCTGTAAATTGGTTGGCTATGTTTCCCGCTTCGGCAATCTTAGCTAAAATATGTTTATTAAAGTTGGTGAGCTGAGTTTGCTGTTCGGCTGTCGGTTTAATGCCAAGTTTCAAATTTTCTTTTATTGTAAGCAGCGTGTTAAAAATATCTGTTTTCTGATTCGCGGAAAGCGTCATAGTTGAGGCTCCACTTTTTTCTGCAACAGACGAAAGATTGAACATAAAATCAATTTTTTGATCAGCTACTTTTATGTTGAACTGCTGTGTTGTACTTCCATCTATTGATTTTAGCCGCGCAGTTTCGGTATCAAAAACTAATGCTTTTGCCGGCGGAGGTGTTGTATAAATTGAAGCGCTGCTGCCATCAAGGATGTCATAACTTAATGAATAAGTGTTGGCGGCTGTTTTTGTAAAAGTTAGATCGAGCGTATATTCAGTTCCCAGGGCATCATAAACTTTTGTCTGTTTGTTGGTAACATCGCCGACGATACCGTCTTTATT
>Ga0209417_1003074_pt1 | contig 23454 bp, 37 predicted proteins | sample RifGroF2_FD_184002 | JGI IMG/M metagenome (GOLD analysis project Ga0209417, IMG submission 184002) | Groundwater microbial communities from Rifle, Colorado, USA - Groundwater F2 (SPAdes) (version 2) | ecosystem: Environmental > Aquatic > Deep subsurface > Groundwater | place: Rifle, Colorado... | reverse complement strand
TGGCTTAAAGGATACTCAGAAAACTGTTATTACTGGTATTGAAATGTTTAATAAGTCCTTAGATGAAGGCCGGGCCGGCGACAATGCAGGATTATTGTTACGCGGTTTGAAAAAAGATGATGTGGAACGCGGTCAGGTGGTGGCTAAACCAGGTTCAGTTACGCCGCACGCTGAATTTGAAGCTGAAGTTTATGTATTGAGCAAAGAAGAAGGCGGACGCCATACCCCATTCCTTAAGGGTTATAAGCCTCAGTTTTATATCCGCACCACGGACGTAACTGGCGAGGTTGGTTTGCCTGAAGGTGTGGAAATGGTAATGCCAGGCGACAACGTTAAGGTTTCGGTGAAATTAATTTCACCGGTTGCTTTGGAAGAAAAGACCCGTTTCGCTATTCGCGAAGGCGGCCGAACCGTAGCCTCAGGTGTAGTTAGTAAAATCATTAAGTAATAATTTTAGTTTTTGTAAACTGGGCGCATGACAACATTAAAAACAGAACATAAGGATAAAGCAGTGACAGCCGGGGGCGAGGAAGAGTCTAAGCCTCGTTTGCGCATCCGTATTCGGGCTTATGACCATAAGATTATTGACCAGGCAGTGCGCACCATCTTAGATACAGCCTTGCGTGCTGGCGCCCAAATTATTGGACCGATTCCTTTGCCTACCGAGAAGTCACGCTACACTGTTATTCGTTCCTCATTCATTGATAAAAATTCCCAGGAACAGTATGAAATGAGAGTTCACAAGCGACTATTGGATATCCTGGAACCAAACCCAAAAATCATCGACTCCCTAACAAACTTAAATTTACCTGCGGGTGTTGATGTAGAAATTAAGATGTAGATACCAAGTTTTTTCCCTCAGGCCCAACTAGGGTATCGCGTAAGGTCCGCCTTTTAAGGGCCGGAAACCTGCGACCGCTCTAGCTAAGGGCAGCCGGAGATTAATCTAACTATTATTACCTACCTCATTAAATTGTATGTTTTCAAAAACCGTTGGCCGGAAGTTTGTGCGCAGTTTTCGTAGGTTAACGGTTTTTAAATAGTAATTTATGCCCGGTACAACAACTTTGCTACAGTTCGTCCGGACTGAACTAATATTTAACACTATGCTAGTACTAAAATCTTTATTTCAGACTCTAATATTATTAAGCTCGCTGTTTAAACAGTCCGAGCAAAGTTAATGTATCGGGTATGGCCAAAGTCATTCTCGCCAAAAAAATAGCAATGTCACGTACCTTCCAGGAGGATGGCACAGTTGTACCTGTGACTGTGTTGCAGGCTGGGCCGTGTTTGGTTACCCAAGTAAAAGATAAGGCCAAGGATGGCTATCAGGCTATTCAAGTTGGATTTGATGAGAATAAACGTCCAGCCACCAAAGCTCGCGCCGGGCACCTTAAACCAGTGGGCAAGAATTTAAGGCACTTGAAAGAATTTAGGATAGAGAAAGGTGAGTTCAGTGTGGGCCAGGTTTTAGATGTAACGCAATTTGCTCCAGGCGATGTTATTAATGTTACTGGTTGGTCTAAGGGCAAGGGTTTTCAAGGGGTGGTTAAAAGGCATGGTTTTCACGGGCATCCGTCATCGCACGGTCATAAAGATCAGGCCAGAATGCCTGGGAGTATTGGTGCCGGCGGGGTGCAGCATGTTCGTAAAGGTATGAGAATGGCAGGCCGGATGGGTGATGCCCAGGTGACTATTAGTAATTTGCGCGTGGTTGAGATTAGGCCTGAAACCAATGAGTTAGTAGTTAAGGGGGCAGTACCTGGGGCACGCCACGGTTTGTTGTTAATTAAGAGTGTTGCTGACTAATTTTTATGTCTAAGACCAGTCAAATTAAAGTACTAAATACCAAGGGCGAAGAAGTGAAAGATTTTGTTGTACCCGCATCTTTATTGGCGCAAAATATTAAGCCTGAGCTAGTACATCAGGTGGTGGTTGGTTATGCGGCAAATCGTCGCGCCGGCACCGCTCACACTAAAACCAGAGCCGAAGTCTCTGGTGGCGGCAAAAAGCCATGGCGACAAAAAGGCACTGGGCGAGCCAGACACGGCTCCATTCGTTCACCTCTGTGGGTGGGTGGTGGCGTGGTGTTTGGTCCGCGCAATACAAGGAATTATGAGCAAAGACTACCAACACAACTAAAAAACCAAGCTAAAAAAATGGTAATTGCGGATTATGTTAATTCTGGTAAAACCATGGTGGTAGCAGAGTGGCCCGAATCAGCTAAGACCAAAGAGTTTGCTTTAATGTTTAAAGCTTTAAAAATTTCTGGGCGCCGGACTTTGGTTTTGCTGACCGACAAAGAAAAGTCATTAAGGCGAGCGTTGAATAATTTACCGAATGTGGAAGTGATGGCGGTAAAAGAACTAAACGCTTATGACGGTATGCGTTGGCCTCGCTGGTTAGTGTCAGAGGCGGGCGCGGCTGAATTAATCAAGATGGTTTCCTAAATCTATGGCGTTATTTGCTAAAAAGAAATCAGATCGTAACGCGCCAGTAGGCAAGCCCAAAGCTATTGCTTTTAAATTAAAGTCTGGAGTGGTGGCTGTGCCAGTGGTTTCAGAAAAAGCTAGTCGTTTGCAGCAACAGGGCCAGTATACCTTTAATATCGTTGGCAATATCAGCAAAGTTGAGATTAAGAAAGCAGTTGAATCTGCCTGGGGAGTCAGGGTATTGGGGGTGAACAGTATAGGTTTGCCTGGAAAAATTGTCAGGCGCGGGCGGCAGGTTGGCCAACGTAAGGCCCGGCGACATTTAGTGGTGCGTTTAGCCCGGGGCGAATCAATTGATTTGAGCAAGACTTTGTAAACTGGAATTAATTTTTTTTATGCCATTTACTTTGTATCAACCAACAACTCCAGGCAGGCGCCATGCCGGCGTGCTACAGCGTGACATTACTAAAAAAGAGCCGGAAAAAAGATTGGTCCGCGGCGCTAAGTCAAGCGGCGGTCGCAATAACATGGGTAAAATTACCGTTCGGCATCGTGGCGGTGGCGCTAAGCGACTACTCCGATCGGTTGATTTTAAACGAAATAAATATGACATAGTAGCCACAGTGGTCGCTTTGGAATATGATCCTTCGCGCACTGCTAATTTAGCCTTGTTGCATTACAGTGATGGTGACAAGAGATATATGGTGGCACCAGAAGGTTTAAAGGTAGGAGAAAAAATAATGTCATCGCAGAAGCAGATTGAAATTAAAGTCGGCAATCGTTTGCCCCTAAAGTTTGTGCCGCCAGGTTTGCAAGTGCATGATATTGAATTATCTCCAGGCCAAGGTGGTGTGATGGTACGTTCAGCTGGCGCTTGGGCAATCTTGATGTCCTTTGAAGGGGGCTTGGCTCGGCTTAAATTACCATCCGGTGAAATTCGCAGTGTAGCGGAAGATTGTTTAGCGACCATTGGTCAGGTGAGCAATGTTGATCACATCAACGTCCGTTTAGGCAAGGCTGGTCGTCGGCGCCATCTTGGTTTTAAGCCTACGGTAAGAGGTAAGGCGATGAATCCAGTTGATCACCCTCATGGTGGCGGCGAGGGGCACAACCCAATTGGTTTAAAGCACCCCAAAACACCTTGGGGCAAACCAGCCTTGGGTGTACCCACCAGGTCAGCTAACAAAGCCTCTAATCGTTTTATTATTTCTCGCCGACCAAAGCGAACCTAAAATTATATGTCACGAAGTTTAAAAAAAGGACCATTTGTTGATGCTAAACTGTTGAAAAAACTGGCTGCCCTCAAGCCAGGAGATAAGACCGTGATTAAAACTTGGTCGCGTGATTCGGTGATCACACCGGAAATGGTTGGCTTTACTATTGCTGTTCATAATGGCAGAAAACATTTACCGATTTTTATTATTGAAGATATGGTCGGGCATCGTTTAGGAGAGTTTGCTCCCACCCGAAAGTTTACAGGTCACGGCGGTAAGATGGCCCGGGAGCAAGCGGCTGCGGCCGCCGCTGCGGCAGCGGCAGCACCAGCAGTTGCACCCGCGACCGCACCGGCTAAGAAATAATAGTAATATGGAATTTAAGGCTAAAATTATGAATCTCCGCGCTTCGCCCCGTAAGTTAAAATTGGTGGCTGATTTGGTGCGCGGTAAGAAATTAGCCGAAGCCCTGCAGCAACTGGACGCAAGTTTGCTGGCTTTGGCTCAGCCAGTGGTTAAACTCTTGCGTTCAGCTGAAGCTAATGCTAAGAACAATCATAAATTCGGTGAGGGTGTTTTGTGGGTTTCTAAAATTGAAGTTGGTCAAGGGCCGGTTTTAAAGCGCTGGCGTCCGGCGGCCCGCGGTTCAGCTCATCCAATTAGGCGACCCATGGCCCATCTTAAACTGGAGTTAAGTGATATTAATCCTAAGTCAAAAACTAAGGTTGCTACTAAGAAGTAAAATATATGGGACAGAAAGTACATCCTAGAATCTTCCGCATCGGCATAATCTATACCTGGAAATCACGTTGGTTTTCCGCCCGGGGTTATCGTGAACAGTTGGCTGTTGATGTTAAATTACGACGTTGGCTCAAGAAAAAATTAAAAGGGGCCTCGGTGGCGGGTATTGAAATTGAACGCGGTCCGTCCAGCCTGACCGTAAATATTCTCACCGCCAAACCTGGGGTGGTGATTGGTCGCGGCGGGGCTCAAGTGGAGGAGCTTAAGAAAGAAATTAAGCAAAAGTTTCTTAAATCAACTGATTCTTTGCAATTAAATATTCAAGAAGTGACTAGCCCGACCTTATCAGCTGAGATCGTGGCGGAAAATATGGTGATGGAGCTGGAAAAGCGCATGCCTTTTCGGCGAGTGATGAAGCAGGCGATTGATCAATCAATGAAAGCTGGGGCTTTGGGTGTGAAGGTGGAAGTTGGCGGCCGTTTGAATGGTGCTGAAATCGCTCGTACAGAAAAATTAATTGTCGGTAAAGTACCTTTGCATACCTTGCGAGCTGATGTGGATTATTCTCGGTCAGCTGCCCAGACTACTTATGGCGTTATTGGTGTGAAAGTTTGGATTAATAAAGGTGAGGTTCTGGCGCCGGCAGAACCTAATATCATGGGTAATAATCAACCAGCTAAATCTAGAAAGAGATAATTATGTTGATACCTAGAAAAGTCAAATATCGCAAAAGCCACCGCGGCGATCAAATCAAAGGGTCAGCTAGTCGCAAGATTAACTTGGATTTTGGCGATTATGGTTTGCGTGCCCTGCAAGCTGGCTGGGTTACCTCTCGGCAGATTGAATCCGCTCGGCGGGCGATTACTGGTAATTTGCAGCGCAAAGGTAAGCTGTGGATTCGCATCTTCCCAGATAAATCAGTAACAGTTAAAGGCAATGAAATTCGTATGGGCGGCGGCAAGGGAGCGGTGGATCATTATGTGGCGCCAATTAGGCCGGGTACGATAATGTTTGAGATTGACGGTGTTAATGCTGAACAAGCGCGCGTGGCCTTGAAGTTGGCGGCTTATAAATTGCCAGTTAAGACCGCTATTGTTAGCAAGACAGCAGAATAAATGTAAATTATATGAAGATTAAAATGACCGAAATTCGTACCAAGGAAAAGCCCGAGCTAGATCGTATCCTCAAGGATACTCGGGAAGAATTGCGGCAGTTAAAAACTAAAGCCGGCGCTCAGGATTTGAAAAATGTTCGTGCTATTCGCAAGTTGCGTTTGGTGGTAGCCAGAGTTAACACTCATATGAGCGAACTTAAAACGAAGTTAAGTTAATTAAATTTTATGACCGCTAAAAAATCTAAAATTTTTCATCGCAGTTTAAGAGGAGTGGTGGTGTCAGCTAAAGCCGACAAGACCCGGGTGGTGGAAGTGAGACGCGTTGTTGCCCATGCCAAATATGGTAAACGCTTTCGTCTGAGCCGCCGTTTTGCCTGCCACGATGACAAGAATGCTTATCAGTTAGGCGACAAAGTGGTAATTGAGGAATGCCGACCTTTATCCAAGACTAAAAAGTGGCGAATTATTTCTAAAATATCTGCTTAATTTATGGTCCAACTTAGATCAATGCTATTGGTAGCTGATAATACTGGCGCTAAACAAGTCCAGTGTATTAGGGTACTCGGGGGATATAAAAAGCGCTATGGCCGCCTGGGCGATATCATTACGGTGGTGGTTAAATCAGCTGAGCCTTATGGTACGGTAAAAAAGAGTGAAGTGGCCCATGCTGTTTTAGTACGAGCTCGCAAGGAGCAGCGCCGCCCTGATGGATCTTATATTCGTTTTGATGACAATGCCGTGGTGATTATTGATAAAAAATCAAAAGAACCGCGCGGTACTCGTATTTTTGGTCCAGTGGCTCGAGAGTTACGTACCAAAGGGTTTCAGAAGATAATTTCTTTAGCACCGGAAGTTTTATAACAGGTAAATTTTATGATTAATAAGATAAAAAAGAATGATACGGTGGTAGTGCTGTCTGGCCGGGACAAGGGCAAGCAGGGCAAGGTCACTCAGTTATTTCCACGCTTGCGAATGTTGGTAGTTGAAGGGGTAAATGTACGGGTGAAACATTTGCGTACGCGCCAGCGCGGACGCACTGGCAGCCGGGTGCAGTATGCCGCCCCTTTGCCGATTGCCAAGGTTAGTTTAATCTGCCCTCATTGCGGCAAACCGACGCGGGTAAGGGTAGAGGTAGGGGCTGATAATAAGCGTATCCGTCTTTGCCGTAAGTGTTCAGCCAGTATGTAAGGAAAATTTTATGTCTACTACTAGAGATTACAAAATTTCATTGACCGAGCATTACCGGAAGTCTGCAGTACCGGCGATGCAGCATGAGTTTGGTTTTACCAACGCCCTGGCCGTACCTAAAATTCTTAAAGTGGTGGTTAATGTTGGTTTAGGTCAACAAGGCAAAGAAGGTAAGATAGCGGAAGTAGCGGTAAAAACGTTAAGCCGTATAACCGGACAGAAACCAGTTTTAACTCGCGCCAAAAAGTCAATTTCTAATTTTAAAATACGCCAAGGTATGGTCATAGGGGCGGTGGTGACCTTAAGAGGTAAATTAATGTATGATTTTTTGGAAAAGTTAATTCGCGTTACCTTGCCACGTGTTCGTGATTTTCGTGGACTCTCGGTCAAATCAGTTGATGCCCAGGGTAATTTGGCTATCGGCTTTAAGGAACACCTGATTTTTCCTGAGATTCGTTCGGATGAAGTTGAGGCTATTCATGGTTTGGAGATTGCTATTACCACCAATGCCAAGAATCGAGAACGTGGTCGAAAATTATTTGAGTTTTTAGGATTCCCTTTTGCTAATTAAGTTTATTTATGTCTACTACTAGCCAAGAAGTCAAAGCCAGACGCTCCCGTGTTAAGCCCAAGTATTCCACTCGGCTAATCAGGCGCTGTTGGCGCTGTGGTCGCCGGCGCGGCTACATGCGCGTTTTTGACCTGTGCCGTATTTGTTTCCGGGAACTCGCTAATAATGGCGAATTGCCAGGTATTCGCAAGGCTAGCTGGTAAATGATTATTGCAAGTTATTATTATTCCTATGACAGATCCAATTAGTGACATGCTCGCTCGAATCCATAACGCTGTTATGGTTCATAAAACGGAAGTATTAGTGCCCCACTCTCGCCTGAAGGCGGCCGTGGCCGATATTTTGGTGCGTGAAGGTTATATTGAATCTAGCGAAGAGGTTACTTCGCCTTGGCGTAGCCTTAAATTAAGGCTTAAATATAAATCTGGGCAGCCGGCTATTAGTAATTTGAAAAGAGTGAGCAAACCTGGTCGCCGGCAGTATGTTAAATCTGGCGAATTACCCCATGTCTTGTCCGGTTTGGGTATTGCTATAATTTCAACCTCGCAAGGTTTAATGACTAATCGCGAGGCCAAAACTAAGCGTTTGGGTGGTGAAGTTATTTGTGAGATCTATTAATTATTGAAACGGTTAATTAATCTTTATGTCTCGTTTAGGAAAACTACCAATTAAAATTCCCTCGGGTGTGCAAGTTAAGATGCAGCCCTTGTTGGTGACGGCTAAGGGGCCAAAAGGTGAAGTCAATCAGGTTTTACCAGCAGCGGTTGAGATTAAACAGGAAGGTGATCAGTTATTAGTGAGTGTTAAACATCCGACAAATAGACAAGAGCGGGCTTTATGGGGTTTAGCTAGGCAACTTGTGGCTAATGCAGTTCAGGGTGTGTATGAACATTTTGTGGTCAAACTGGAGATTTCCGGAATTGGCTACAAAGCCCAAGTGGAGGGTAAAGATTTGGTTTTAAATTTAGGATTTTCCCATCCCATCCGCTATAAAATACCCACTGATATCACAGTGACAGTGGATAAGAACTCAATCAATTTAGCCGGTGCGTCTAAGCAGCAGGTGGGACAAGTGGCGGCTGAAATTAGATCATTGAAGCGACCAGAGCCTTATAAAGGTAAGGGTATTCGCTATGCTAATGAAATTGTACGTCGCAAGGCTGGCAAAGTTGTAAAATCTGCTGGCGTTAAGTAATTAATATATGGCAACCAATCTAACAATAATTCGTTTTCGTAGGCACAAACGTCTTCGCGCTAAAATTACCGGTACGGCCGCAAGGCCACGACTGGCGGTTTTTCGCAGCTTAAGGCATATCAGTGCCCAACTTATTAATGATATTGAAAATAAAACCATCGCTGCTGCTTCAGAGGCTGAAATTAAAAATGTTGGTAAGCTCAAACGCCAGCAAATTGCCCAAGAGGTGGGCAAATTAATAGCCGAGAAAGCCAAAGCTTTAACGGTTAAGAGTGTGGTTTTTGACAGGGGGGGCAATGCTTATCATGGTCGGGTTAAGGCTTTAGCTGAGGGAGCGCGTGAGGCTGGTTTAGAATTTTAAAATAGGAAATTAATTTATGATACCTTCAATGCAAAAAGGAAGATCGGGTCGGGGCGGCGGTCGGCCTGGCCGGCAAGGACATCGTGATCGGCCAGATGATGGTTTTGAACAGCGTATTGTTGAACTGTCGCGCGTAACCCGGGTGATGGCTGGCGGTAAGCGTATGCGTTTCAGAGCTTTGGTGGTTTTGGGTAATCGCCAAGGCCAAGTGGGCGTTGGTTTAGCTAAAGGTGCTGATGTTAGTTTGGCTGTTAGTAAAGCCACTGCTAAAGCGCGACGGGCTTTGATTAACGTGCCGTTAAAGAACGAGACTATTCCCCATGTAATTACTGTAAAGTATAAGAGTGCTAATGTTTTACTAAAACCCGCCCCCAAAGGTACTGGTATTATTGCTGGTGGGCCGGTGCGGGCGGTACTGGAATTAGCCGGTGTGCCTAATGTTGTCAGTAAGATTTTAGGTTCGTCTAATAAAGTTAATAATGTTCGGGCGGTTTTGAAGGCCTTTAACTTACTTAAATTAAGAGCCTAGTATGTCACTTGAATTACACAATTTAAAATCAAGCCCAGGATCACGCCGTGCCAAAAAAAGACTTGGCCGCGGCAATGCTTCCGGCCACGGCACCACTGCCACGCGCGGCACCAAAGGGCAGCGGGCGCGCCAAGGCGGCCGCAAGGGCTTGATTCAGTTTGGAGTGAAACATTTTGTATCCCATTTACCTAAGGTGCGAGGGTTTCAGAGTTTTAAAGCTCAGCCGCAAGTAGTCTCATTAATTTCTTTGGAAAAAATAAGTCAAGGCACGACCATAACACCAGAACTTCTTTTTGATCAAGGTTTAATAGCCAGTGTAACTTTCCCAGTTAAGCTAATCGGCCGATCTAGTAAGTTACCAGCAAAATTAATTGTAAAAGTTCAGGCTGTTTCCGCAGGCGCTAAAGCTTCATTAGAAGTAGCAGGTGCCAAAGTAGAATTAATACCAGCTAGCAATAAAGGTTCTAAGCGGTCATAATTAATCTATGTGGCGCAAACTTCATCAGATTTGGACTACCCCTGATTTACGCAATAGCATTCTTTTGGTGTTATTGGCTTTGGTCGTATTCCGCATTGGCGCTCACATACCAATTTCCGGAATTGATCCTACGGCTTTAAAAAATTTCTTTTCCCAGAATCAGTTTTTGGGTTTGCTTAATATCTTTTCTGGCGGCGGTTTAGAAAATTTTTCTGTAGTCATGCTAGGAGTTGGCCCTTACATTACCGCCTCCATTATTATTCAGTTGTTGACCATGATCGTGCCGCGCCTGGAGGAAATTTCTAAAGACGGTGAGGCTGGCCATCGGCGAATAAACCAATATACGCGCTACTTAACTGTGCCTTTGGCGATTTTGCAAGCTTATGGTTTTATTGCTATTTTGCGCGGCCAAGCCGGCGGGAAATTAATTGGCCAGCTTGATCCTTGGCAGTTAACCATTAGCTTGTTGACAGTCACCGCCGGCACTATTTTCTTGATGTGGCTGGGTGAATTAATTTCCGAAAAGAAGGTGGGCAACGGTATTAGCCTATTGATTTTTGCTGGCATTGTGGCGGCTATCCCGCAGCAACTGCAGCAGCTTATTGCCACCTTTGATATGACGCAGCTTTTTAACGTTATTGCTTTTGTGTTAGTGGCTTTAATTACCATCATTGGGGTGGTGGTGGTAACTGAGGCCCAGCGTAATATACCGGTAAATTACGCCCGCATGATGCGTGGGCCGCATTCTTTAGGTGGATCAACCAGCAATTTGCCTTTGCGGCTGTTACAAGCCGGAGTGATTCCAATAATTTTTGCCATCTCAGTCATTATATTCCCCTCCATGATCGCGCAATTTTTTGTGCGCTCGCAAGCCGACTGGTTAGTTAAAGCGGCTGAGTTTACTATTCAGTTGTTCCAGAACCAAATATTCTATGCCGTTTCCTATTTTGTACTGGTGTTTGGCTTTACTTATTTTTACACCGCCGTTATTTTCAAGCCGGATCAAATTGCCGAAAATTTACAGAAGCAGGGTGGCTTTGTTCCTGGCATTAGGCCCGGCGCCTCAACTACGGAGTATTTAGGCACGACCATGAATCGGATAGTTTTACCCGGAGCATTATTTTTAAGTGCCATTGCCGTACTGCCCTTAGCCATGCAACCGCTTACAGGTTCACAAATGCTGGTGATTGGCGGTACCTCTGTGTTGATCGTAGTACAAGTGGTGATTGAGACCATGCGTCAAATAAATGCCCAGCTGGTAATGCGCGATTACGAGGAGCTGTAGAATTTACTTTTTATTATAAAAGGCTTAGGGTTTATACCTTGAGCCTTTTTTATTAAGGTGTTATAAGGTAAAATAACTATTGAAATGACTAATCACGCTTACATAATTTTAGGACCACCAGGCTCAGGTAAGGGCACCCAAGCTCAGGAAATCTCTAAACTTTTGAATCTTTCCCATATCTCCACGGGGGATATATTTCGCAGTATTGTTGGCCAAGATTCACCATTTGGTCAGGAGGTGGCGCAAATACTAAAATCAGGCCAATTAGTATCTGATGATATTACCAATCAGCTAGTGGCTAATCGCTTGGCTGAGCCGGATGCAGTTAATGGTTTTGTGCTGGATGGTTATCCGCGCAACATTAATCAGGCTAAATATTTAAATACCTTGCGGCCGGAATTAACTGCCATATATTTTAAATTATCAGATGAGGCGGTGGTACAAAGATTATCCGGTCGCCGCACTTGCCCAACCTGCAATCGGATTTATCACATTAAATACAGCCCACCTAAAGTGGAGGGAGTTTGTGATGACGATGGCAGTCATTTAATACAGCGAACCGATGATACCGAAGGAATTATTCGGACGCGCTTGCAAACATATCACCAACAGACTGAACTAATTTTGGAATTTTATCAACATTTGGGCAAATTAATTGAATTAGATGGCACTCCGCCAATACCTGAAGTTACAGCTAAACTTCGGGTTACTTTGGGAATATGAAACCATTAATTAAGACGCCAACAGAAATACAGGCTATGCGTGAAGGGGGCAAGATATTAGCGATGGTGTTAAAGGAAGTGGCCAAAGCGGTAAAGCCGGGAATTAAAACCATTGAACTTAATAAATTAGCCGAAAGGCGTTTGCGCGAGCTTGGGGCCAAGCCGTCTTTTTTGGGTTATAAAAGCGATTATTTGGTGTATCCAGCTAGCTTATGCACTTCAGTCAATTCTGAAGTGGTTCATGGTATCCCCAAAAAGAATAAAATTTTAGAAGAGGGAGATATTGTCGGACTAGATTTAGGTTGTTGGTATAAGGGATTGTGTGTTGATACCGCAACCACAGCGGCTGTTGGTAACGTTTCAGCTGGCGCGCAAAAATTAATTAAAATTACCAAACAATCACTAATTGAGGCCTTAAGACAAGTGCAGGGGGGTGTTAGTATTGGAGACATTGGTCATGTGGTGGAAACTTATGTAGAGGCCCAAGGATTTTCTGTAGTCAGACAATTAACTGGCCACGGCGTCGGGCGATCAGTTCATGAAGAGCCGGCTATTCCTAATTTTGGGCAAGCTGGTAAGGGCCCAAAATTATTAGCTGGTATGACTATAGCGATTGAACCAATGGTTAATGCTGGTGGTTATGAAGTAGCAACTCAAGCTGATGGCTGGACCGTGGTAACAGTAGACGGCAGTTTGTCCGCTCATTTTGAGCACACCGTGCTAGTGACAGAAAAAGGTTATGAAATTTTAACTACTATATGAAAGTACTAGCGATTGATTATGGTGCCAAGCGCGTAGGCTTGGCGATAGGTGACAGTGAAACTAACCTGGCGTTACCCCATGGTGTTTTGGCTGATATGAATGATGATGAATTAGTTAATCGCCTAAAAGAAATAATTATTGAAGAAGAAATTGATATTATTATCGTAGGTGAGCCAGTGACTTTAGCGGGTTATGCTTCAGAGCAAACCCAAAAATCACGTGAGTTTGCTCAATTATTAGAAAAATATTTAACCGTGCCAGTGAAATTATTTGATGAACGTTTAACTAGCCGTCGGGCTGATGCTGCCACCTTGGGCGCTACTATGCCAACTAGGAACCGCGATGAACTGGCGGCCATGTTTTTATTGCAAGATTATTTAGATAAGCAAAAGAGCAATAATTTTTAAGATATGTTGCCAGCTTTTATCGCCCTGAGTATAAGTTTCTTGGCCGCCTTATTTTTTACCAAGCTGGTGCGTACCTGGGCCTTAAAGCATGTGGTGGTTGATGTGCCTGATTTGGCACGCAAACTACATACTCAAAATACAGCGCTGCTTGGGGGCATTGCAGTATTTTTATCATTCAGTCTAGTAAGCATAATTTATGCCTGGTTTACGCCCTTATTATTGGGCAAGTCAGTTGGAGAGTTAGAATTAGTTGCCATTATTTTTGCCGGATTATTATTAATGGTTGGCGGTTATTTAGATGATCGCTATCATAGCCCGCCGCATCTGCAGATAATCTGGCCGATACTGGCGTCTTTAGTTGTCATGCTGGCTGGGATAAAAGTAAATGTAGTGACCAATCCTTTGGCTGGTGGTTTGTTGGAATTAGGGAAAATTACCGGACTGGCTTTAACTTTTTTATGGTTATTAGGCATGATGTATACCACCAAGCTTTTAGATGGCTTGGATGGTTTGGCTTCTGGAATAGGTGCCATTGGCGGGCTTATTATTTTCTGTCTTACTCAATTCACGCCATTTTATGAGCCGCCAGTTGGTTTATTGGCAATAATATTAGCCGGTGCTTGTTTGGGGTTTTTAGTGTGGAACTGGCATCCAGCTAAGGTTTTTTTAGGCGAGGGTGGCAGTCTTTATATTGGTTTTATCTTAGGGGTGCTCGCCATAGTTTCCGGCGCTAAAATCGCTACCACCTTGCTGGTTATGGGCGTGCCTATTTTGGATGTTGTTTGGGTTATATTGCGGCGATTGTTTTGGGAAAAGAAAAGCCTAACTACAGCGGATCGCAAGCACTTGCATTATCGGCTTCTAGATGTGGGTTTGTCGCACCGTCAGGCAGTGGTTGTACTTTATTTAATTACTGTCAGCTTTGGTTTAGCCTCACTGTTTTTGCGAACTCAAGGGAAATTGATTGCCTTAGGAGCGCTTTTGGCTGTTATGGTTTTTTTGGGTGCTTGGGTAGTTTGGCGTTATCGGGTAAAACAAAAAAGGCCTCAGTTTTGAGACCTTTAAAATTTATTTTATATAATTAAGAATTTCTTTAGCTTGCTCATTTATTTCCGGATTAAGCAGTGGATCATTTATAATTTTTTCATGGACAACATTTGTTGTTATCCAACGCTCAAAACCTAAACGGGTTGTTTCATCAAGTAGGTTATTAACCCTATTAATAGTGAAAGGACTGTTGCTGGTAGTTAAGATTTCAATATTCCCTTTCAATCTATTCAACAAACAGGTTCTTATATCTGCAATATCAATTTCAGATTTTATCCTTTCTCTTAATAGATCAATTCTTTTTTTCTCGTCAGCAGCAGTTTTTATGCTATCGATGTTTAGTTTTACAGATTGCAGATCAAGCATTTCACTAATTCTATCCTCAACAACTTTTGAAAAGTTAGCATTCTTACCGTAGATTAGAGATTCAGCTAGTTTGTCCCTATCAGCCGGAGGGATGTTGTGTACTGAGCAAAATATGCAAAATTCCTTTTTTAATACTAGGGTTGAGTTGGTGGGTATTCTGTTTTCAACTTCGTTGAAAAATTCGGTCAATAATGACTCGCTTGCAGTTGTTAAAGTTTTTTCATTCATTTTTCATTCCTTATTGTTTGTTTGTGTTTTTTATTGATGTTAATTTATGCTATGCTAGCAGTTGCTAACCAATTTGTCAATGCCTAAGATTTATTTAACTATTGTTTTTTCTCTAGCCTTAATTTTATCCGGCTGTAGTTTATTATCCACGCCCCAAGCCCCGTCTAATTTAACACCCGAACCAAGCAATCCTTACAGCAAAGAAATAAGCATTGGTGGTGTTGTTTTAACAGTAGAAACAGCCCAAAATGATGCGGAGCGTGCTCAAGGGCTATCTGGCCGCCAGTCTTTGCCTGAAGGCTCTGGTATGGTGTTTTTGTTTGATAAACCAGATCGATACAGTTTTTGGATGAAAGATATGAATTTTGCCCTAGATTTTATTTGGTTGAGTAAGGATCAGGTGGTGGAAATAACGCCCCAGGTGCCTGCGCCTTCAGCTCAAGTTCCTATACCAGCCACCATCAGGCCCAGTCAGCCAGTGACGGCCGTTATAGAGGTGCCAGCCGGCTGGGCCATTAAAAGTAATATAAAAGTTGGCGATAAGGTATTAGGGTTGACAAGATAGCAATATGGAGTTATCCTTAGTTGTGTCTTTAAATAGGTTAATCAAACCTCTTTTTATTTTGTAAAAATATGAGCAAGTTAGCAGTTATTAAAACCGGCGGCAAACAATACTTGGTGCAAGCAGGTAGCAAGCTTCAGGTAGAAAAACTTATTACTAAAGAAAACAAAGTCAGTTTTGCTGACGTTTTATTGGTAGCTGATGAGGATGGTAGCAAGGTTGATGTCGGTACACCAAAGCTTAGCACAACCGTAGAAGCTGAAGTTGTTAAACAAGGCCGTGCTAAAAAAATTATGGTAGTTCACTATAAAGCTAAAGTTCGCTATCATAAAAAGCAAGGCCACCGCCAGCCGTTCACTGAAGTTAAGGTGGTAAAAATTTCCTAAACTAATTATTTATCCGTAACTTTCGTGAGTTTTCGTGACTGACGAAGGCAAAAGGACAGAAATCATGTTAGATGATACCCAGAATCCTCAGGATGAGCCAATGACTGAGGGAGACACCGAGGTAGCTACTCCTGAAGTAGAGACCGAGCCAGCCGATGACGCTGTTTAAACCTCATAAGTAAAAAATCATCCGCCCTGGGCGGATGATTTTATTTTTTTAATTGATTTCTTTGCGCCCCAGTATGGCATTTTCCAGGGTTACTTCATCAGCGTATTCTAGGTCCGCGCCCATGGGCAGACCTCGGGCGAGGCGCGTGACTTTAATGCCAATTGGTTTAATAAGCTTAGCTAAGTAAAGTGAAGTGGTTTCACCGTCCAAGTCAGGATTTAGTGCCAGAATAACTTCTTTAACGCCATTGGTTTTTAACCTTTGTTCCAGTTCGTCAATTTTTAATTTATCTGGGGTGATGCCTTCCAGCGGGCTTATTAAACCGCCTAAAACATGATAGTGCCCGGCAAAAGCGCCGGTTTTTTCAATTACTGGAATATTTTGCGACTCTGCCACCACACACAATAGACTTTTGTCACGTCGTTTGTCAGCGCAGATTGGGCAGGGGTCTTGGTCAGCAAATCTAAAACATTGGCGGCAAATTACCACCTCGTCTTTAGCCTGCCTTAAACTATCGGCCAGGCTCACCAGCTCTTCTTTTGGCTGTTTAAGAAGATAATAAACCAGCCGTTCAGCCGTTTTCGGGCCAATGCCTGGTAGTTTGGTGAATTCACGTATCAGTTGTTCTAAAGCGTGTGGTGTTGGGGACATAATAGAATATCAAAATTCAAATTTCTCAGCCCAAGGCTGATCCGCCTCGGGTGGAAAATATCAAATAAGTAGCCAACCCCCTAAGTATAGGGGACAGGCCTGCCCTTGACAAAATGTACAAAAGGTGTATACTGAGCTGTTACCGTATTTGGTAATGCTCTTTAAAAACAACCTCCGCCCTAGGTGGAGAATTCATATCACAAAATAAAGAAAGGAACTGCTCATGTCAAAGAACCATGAGACATCGGTCCTGACCGCTGGTCAGATGAAAGAACTTTCCAGTGCCATACTGGAAGCCATACCCGCCAATTTACTGCCCAGTACTGGATAGGCCAACAAAAAAAGGTTGCAAAAAGCTTTACGTGAAGCCTTGGGCATCCAGCCGTTTTTTGATTTACTTGCCGACTGGCAACAATTCTATCTTAATGTTTTTGGTGGACATTATGATTTTTCCGATATAGTTATTTCGGAAAAGAAATCAGGTTTTGACCGTTTGATAATTGTAGCCCCAGGCATGACACCCCAAGTATTATTTAACAAATGTTCTGGGTTATTTAAAACCTGGAAATACACAAATAAAGATCTGGATGAGGTAATAATCTCTGACCGCACCCCCGCCAAAGGCGCTTATGCTATTTGGTTGCGCGACCGAATAGAAGCAGATGAGGAGATGAAAAATATCTCCGCTAATCAAATCAAACAGCAACAAATTATCACTTGCACATTAGAAGAACGTATTTTATATGAACTAAAGTATTTTAAGGAAACAAATCAGCACTTGGATGTGCAAAAAATAACCCTATGTGCAGGTTCTCGCAATCAGAGTGGCGTTGTGCCTAACGTGCGCTGGTACGGCAGTAAGATGTTCGTCGGCTGGTACAACCCTGATGATCAGGACGACCTTCTGCGGGCCCGTGCTGCAGTTATCTAACACTTTTTCCTTTCATCTTTTACCCTTCTCCTAAGCCCCAAACGTCAATGTACGCTTGGGGTTTTCTTTATGATTTGATATTATAATCCTCGGCTATTACAATCGGTCCGCCCTGGGCGGATAGCGGTTTGCCCCATATAATGAAACTGCCTGCCGGTGTTCTAGGAAAGGTTCTGCTTCAAGGCGGATGCTTTCAAACATAGCCCCGCGCCGCAAGGATAACTCAAGCAATCACAGTTTTGATTGCTGGTGATTACTGGATGGAACATGGCAGTACATAGGCTCGCGCAATACGCATGGCGCTGTGCCGCTCGTGTACTGGAGCGGCAGCGAGATGGGCGTTATCTGGTGCAATTCTGACGATTGCGGTGATGGCTTGCGCAGCCGTGTAGTAGTTACACTTAACACATAATTTTTTCTAAGTATAATAATAAAACCCTCTGAAAAATCAGAGGGTTTTTACATAAATAAATTACTTAGTCAGTCCGGGAATATTCAGGCCGCCGGATTTGCGCACCTTCTCGGCCATTATCTTCTGCACTTTGTGATTGGCATCGTTAATTGCCTCTTTCACACCATTTTCCAGATCAGTTTTTTTGCTGGGCGTTAAAAGTTCCGGATCAATCGTGACCTCTTCCACTTCCTGATTGCCATTCATCTTCACTTTCACCTTGCCCCAAGCGGCGGATGTGTCCACGTGCTCGTCTTTTAGGGCGTTTTGCAAAGTCTTAGCTTGACTGCGTAAATCTTTAATTTCCTTGAGTTTGGAGAACATAGACATAGAGTGTAAGAGTAAAGAGTAAGTATAAGAGTTTTAATTCTAAATTCCAGATTCTATTGTTCGGCTGGCGGAGGGGCGGCGGTTTTTTCCAGATTCTTGAAAGTTACGTGATCAGCGTCAAAGAACAGGCTGATTATGCCAGTGGGGCCATTGCGGTGTTTGGCAATATGAATTTCAGCTATATGTTTTTCTTCCTCAGTCAAATCCCTGGGGTCATAACCTTTATCAGCTGATTTACGGTAAATGAAAAGCACCACGTCAGCATCTTGCTCAATTGAGCCTGATTCGCGCAAGTGAGCCAATCTGGGTATAGCTGGCCGGCTAACCTCAGCGGCGCGCGAAAGTTGTGACAGCGCCAGGACAGGGACATTGATTTCACGTGCTAAGGCTTTTAAACCTCGGGTGATTTCTGAAACTTCTTGTACGCGATTTTCCGAAGAACGACCTTCCATCAATTGTAAATAATCAACCAATATCAGTCCGAGTTTGTGTTCAGAGTGTAAGCGTCTGGCTTTGGTGCGAATTTCCATAATATTACAAGTGGCTGAATCATCAATAAAAATTGGCGCTTCAGAAAGCACGCCCATAGCATGGCCAATACGCGGAAAATCATCTTCCTTATCGGAAAGGCGGCCAGTGCGCATGCGCCACATATCCACACCAGCCTCGGCACACAACAATCTATCTACCAATTGTTCTTTGGACATTTCAAGGGAGAAAATACCAACTGGAACTTTTTGCCTGGTAGCCACGGTGCGGGCAATATCAAGCGCTAGCGTTGTTTTACCTACACTAGGGCGGGCTGCCAGAATTATCAAATCAGATTTTTGTAAACCCGCTAACAAATTATCCAGCGCGCCAAAACCAGTGGGCAAACCGCGGAGTTTGCCTGATTCGCGATGCAGTTCATCAATTCGGTCAAAAGCCTCATTCAGTACTGATTTTATAGGAATAAAGTTTTGCTGGTAATAGCGCTGTGAAACTGAATATAACTTTCTTTCCGCTTCATCTAAAAGTTCGTCTACTTGCTCACTCTCTTGATAGCCCAGAGCTGTGATGTCAGAGGCCGCCCGCAGTAGTTTACGCAATATGCTCTTGCGTTGAATTATTTTAGCGTAAGACGAGACATGACTGGAGGTGGGAACAGCTGCAGTTAATTCTGACAAGTAAGAATGACCGCCGACTTTTTCCAGCTGGCCTTTTTCCTGCAAACGACTGGAAAGCGATAAAATATCAATCGGCACACGATCTTCATAAAGATCGCGCATCGCTTCGTAGATTAGGCCGTGGTCATCTTTGTAAAAATCAGCCGGTTCTAAAAAATCCGCCACTTTAATAATAGCGTCCTTATCAATTAAGAGCGCGCCAAGTGTGGAAACCTCAGCTTCAAGATTTTGCGGCGGCAGGCGATCGAGCGAGGGCTTGGCTTGAGCTGTCATAGTAGGGTAATTGTAAGCAGTTACCTTGCTTCAAGCAAGCCTTAGGCTTACACAACTTGTTCACAATTTTTGTCCATATATCTCGACAATAATGGGTAAATTAACTAAACTGCCAGCTATGCCGACAACAGATTTAGACTATGTGATATTTGATGTTGAAACCACTGGTATGAAGCCAGAAGAGGGGCACACGGTGGTGGAGCTGGCCGCTCAGCGGGTAAGGGCGCGCCAAGTGGTAGACACTTTTGCCTCGCTGGTTAATTCTGGGAAAAAAATGGATGAGGAGGCAGTGGCGATTCATGGTATTACTAATGAGATGGTGAGAGATATGGGTCGGCCGTTGGTTGAAGTAATGCCAGCCTTTATGCTGTTTTGTGTGGGCGCTACACTGGTCGCTCATAATATCAGGTTTGATTTATCTTTTGTAAATTATCATTTAAAACAATTAGGTTTGCCCGCGTTAACTAATCCTACTTTGGATACCATTGAATTAGCTAAACAAAAAGTTTCCGTTGCCAGTTATAGTCTAGCTTACTTAGCTAAACATTTTGGTATTCCCCAGCCGCAAGCTCACCGGGCTATGGCTGATGTGGAAGTCACAAGAGAGTTGCTATTTAAGTTATTGGAAAAGTAAGTGCCATAAAAAGGTAGCTTTTATATCTACCAAAAAGCCTTTATTTTAGACTGCCCGCCAACTTAAAGGCGCGGATCATTCTGGTTAGGCCAATCCCGCCGCCGCAGCGAGGGAAAAATTTAAGCTTCAAAAATCTGTTGAGTTCCTCATTTACCCGTTCTTGCCCGAACTGCGAGAACAATGTTTTTGCATAGAGCCCGTCACTAATAGTATTGAACATATGGCGCATCTCCTCAGGATTAGTACTGCGTTCAGCTGAGCCAATAGTTTCTATGCCATAAAGAATAACGTCAATCTTGCGAGCATAATTGCCGTCCTTTTTCATATTCCAAAAAGGAGAAGTGTGTTGAGGAAATTTTTCTAGAAAAACTGTAGGTCCAAATTCCTCCATCATTTTAGTCTCATGCTGAGCCTTAAGTTCCTTGACCTCGTATTTGGCAGCGATAGCCTCATAATCTAAATGTTTAAATGAATTGTTGTCGCCCAAGCCGATACTAACCAAAAGGGCTTCCTCGAGTTTTTTTAAATCATTGATATCACCATGAGTTTCAAACTCGCACATTGGAAAAATAAGATTATGCCGACCAGGAATAGGATTAGCTTCATTTCTAAAACTGGTAGTAATGCAGTAATAACCAGGAACGTTTGGTTTAGTTAATAATTCCCATTCCAGCCACATCTGGCCTGTTTGGGGCAGTGGCCACAAATTTCCCGCATAGTTAAAGGTGGCGATGGTCAGTGGGTCTTCGCAGGCCGCTAAAATACTCAAACGGTGCTGAACCGGGGTCTCAACAAACCCCTGGCTGCGGAAAAAGTCACGGAGCTTTGTGACTGTGAAGTCATAGTCCTTTGGTTCTATAAGATCAATGTTTGGGTGCATAGTATGATGGATTAAATAATTATTAATTATTTTTTTTAAAAATATTTTAATGACGAGAGATTGGGCGAATAAAAAAATAACCCCTCTTAGTTAGGGGTTTGTTACCAAAGGAGTGGCCACTTAAAGTAGTGGAATATTGTTTTCTGAATATACATCTACGTTAGTCTAGCAGAAAGCTATAATAGAGGCAAACCAGTCAATTTGCTTGATTTTTCTACAAAAAAACATCTCATTTATTGAGACGTTCTTTTGTGGTGGGTCTGGTGGCCTGCCTGCCGGCAGGCAGGGAATCTATCCTGGGCAGCGTCGAAAGCTACGCTAACTCGCTTTCGACGTCGTTCAACTGCGACTAAAAGTCTGGTCTCACTCCTGCCCTTCGATTTCCACACGCAAGCAAAGCAGTTTGCTCGCTCAGATAAAATTGGTCATGGTGCGTTTGTTTGACGAAATCCGAACCTATTTTGAACGAAACTGATGGCGCGCTTCGCGCGCCAAACTGAACGCTCGGGCGGGCAAAAAGGAAGGGGGTTGGGGGGAAGGAATTTTTGCCCGCCCTCGTTTTCCGCCACCGCCGAATTTCGTGCCAGTGAAACTGGCGCGCCACCTTTTAAATCTGATTCTATGCTTCTAAATTCTTTCTCTTAAAAATCTTATCATAAAGCGTTACTATCAGCACTGCCAATAAAGTTGTTACCACGAAAACTTGTTCTTTCAAAATTGGAAAGAGAATAAACAAGACAATAGAAGGAATAAGAATTGAGTAAAAACTTGCGTTCGCTGAAATCTTCTTTGAATAAATTCCAGCAAAAATAGACGGCACAAAAATTAACGCCAAATATGTAACCAATAATGACAAAGTAACTATATTGGGAATTATAAATGCCAACGCGAAACCAACAATTCCAAATGCGGCGGTTAATAACCTGGCATATATCATTTCTTTTCTACTATCAAGTTTTTTCTGACCAAACAAAGCTTTATAAATAATCGTTGAACCGCCAACGAGCAAGCTATCAATAGAAGACATAATAACTGCGAGAATTGACGCAAAACCGAAACCTACTAACCACGGCGGCAAAATTCCTTTCATTAGTGCAAAAATCGCGGTTTCTTTCTGAATTCCTACTGGTAATTTAACCGCCGCAACAAGACCCAAAAACAAAACTAAAAATCCGAGAAAAGCAGTAATTGGAATTGCAAGGTAAAATGATTTTTTGGCAGTGCTTTGGCTTTCGGCGGAAAAAATTCTTTGCCAATGCGTGGTATTACCGAGATATAAAAACCCGCTTACTAAAATTACACCAATGAACCAACTTAATCCGCCGAAAGCCAGCGGGTCAAGATGACCTTTCGGTAATTGCGCGAGTAAATCGCCAAAACTTCCTATGCTTTGATATCCTACAATTGCCATAGCGATAAACACCAGAGTAATTACCCAAAATTGAATAAAGTCGGTGATAATATCAACTTTTAATCCGCCCATCGCGGTGTAAAGAATTGTAATGGCCGCAGAAAAGAACAATGCGATTACATAATCAACTCCCGTGAGAACGGATGCGAGCGATGCAATGGCAATTGCTTGAATTCCAATCCAAATAACAAGCAAAAATAATTGTAGCCAGCCCGTTAAAATTTTGTTTTTTCTTCCAAACCTTTTTTCAAAAAAATCAACAATAGTATGCGCACCGTATTGATCGCCAATTTCTTTTATTTTTTTCGCCAATAATCCGAGAATAAACATACCGGCTATAAAAGAAATTGGCAGTGCCAAGCCGTAAGAAATACCCGTGTTATAAACTTCCGAAACAATTGCAACAGTTGCGCCAGCCCCCACCACCGTAGCAACAGTAGAAAAAGTCATGAGCCACAAATTTGTTTTCCGTTGATTTACAAAATATGCCTCAACAGATTCCCTTCTGGAAAAATACCACGCAACAAAAAACATTGTTGCTAAATAAATTATTAAAACAATTGATGTTGTGTCCATATATTTTATTTAATTAAATCATCAACGCTCACCTCAAGAGCTTTCGCTATTTTCTTGAGCGTATCAAGTGTTGGATTCTGGTTTTTACCAGCTTCAATTTTAATAATAGTGTTATTGGCGACATCGGCCAATCTCGCCAATTTTTCTTGGGATAATCCTTTTGCTTCCCTAAGTTTTCTAAGTGTTTTTGTAATGTTTGACATATTAATATCGTAGTAGTAGAATTAAAGTATTAGTTATATTTTTTTTCAACTACTTTAATGCTACACCAAAAAATAAAAATTGTAAACAAGCGGCGCATTTCGCAAAGCGAAATACGAAATTCGGCGGCGGCGGAAAGCGAGGGCGGGCAAAAATTCCTTCCCCCCAACCCCCTTCCTTTTTGCCCGCCCGA
>Ga0209417_1003072_pt1 | contig 23464 bp, 19 predicted proteins | sample RifGroF2_FD_184002 | JGI IMG/M metagenome (GOLD analysis project Ga0209417, IMG submission 184002) | Groundwater microbial communities from Rifle, Colorado, USA - Groundwater F2 (SPAdes) (version 2) | ecosystem: Environmental > Aquatic > Deep subsurface > Groundwater | place: Rifle, Colorado... | reverse complement strand
TGTCATCCGGATGTGTCTCAGGAAGATTTGTACAGTCCCATGTCTCACTGCCGCAGTCAAGGCCGATCGTGGCAGCATGACGGATTGTGTTGTCTTCGATGACCCAGTTATGACCGCTTCTGACGCTGACAGCTCCTCCCTGGGGAAACGGCCCCTGGTTCGCGCAGTGTTCAAAGATAAAACCTCTTATTGTTATATATCCGAGGCCGCGGCGGAAAGGCGAGAAAATCCTGTTCCTCACTGATATTTCCACGGAATAATCTTCAGGCTTCTTATTTTTACCGGGAAAATGAACTATTATGCTTTCACCTGAAGGGGAAACTAGCCAGGAGTTCGGATGTTTTCCGACGTCTTCCAGGGTTTCAACCTGGGCTGCTTTGGCGCTATTGATGAAAATCTGTCCGATCGTCCTTGGAAGATTGGCTGTTTCAGCGGGCCGGACTTTCTTGTTCCTGTCACTGCCGGCAATGCTGATACCTGTTTCGTAAGGATTCCTTTCTTGGAAAATGGACTTGTCTAATTTGCCTTCGTAGACGCCCGGAATATTTTTGTAACTGATCCATTCCGGTTTCCAGATATCGCTGCCCTTTATAATGACATCCCCGTCTTCTGCAGACATATAGACGACAGGCTTGTCCTTTGCCCCGCCTTTTGCCGGAGAGACTTTTTCACGGTAAGTTCCGGAATGGACGATTACCGTGTCGCCCGGACCCGCTTTTGCCGCTGCCGCCGATATGGTCATAAACGGGGTCAACTGGTCGCCCGGACCGGAATCAGTTGCCTTCGGATTCTTCTGAGCCACATGAAATACCCTGATGCCTGAATCGGATTTACCATTAATGTTTTTCTGTTCCCTGTCTTCCTTGCCAGTTTCCTGGGCCGACATGCATCCTGAAATAAAAAATGTAAAAATGGCAATGCTGGCGCATGTTTTAAATAAAAGGCGGTGTGAAAAGTCTTGCATGTCAATGTTCATGGGCGGAGATCCTTGCTGATATATATTGTTGTTATGCATACAGTCCTATTATTCATTTTTATCCTTTTTAGAAACAAGCAATCCCGCAATGCTTGAAAAAGCCTCCTTATTATTTTTAGGAGCCTGAAGCTTGATTTTCAGTTTGCCTACGACAGGTTCTTTAGAAGCAGGGAAGAAATACATGACGGGGATTGAATCAGGGCGTCCGTTCACTGAAAAAACAGCGGGAGCTGCTCCCTCCCCGGAATATTCCAAGTCGGTTGTTTTAACTATCAGCAGGCCTTTCAGATCGTATCCGTCTGCTTCGATGACCATTTCCGAGCCGGCGATTTTGGAAGACCAGCATCCTGCATATGTATAATAGCCTGGTTTTTCCTCCGTCCAGCCATTGTTGGGCAAGGGTTTCAAAGGAAGTATCCTGCCAGTTGAAAAAACATTGTTTTGGATAATGGGTTCAGGCATGGCCGGAATCTTTTCCGGGGCATTCTGGTCCAATGATTGGATTACTGCATCTGAAAGCAGTTTTGCGTATAATGCATGTCCAGTATCGGATGGATGCACGCCGTCCTTGAAAAACTTCTCCAGCGTAAACTCGCCGGCCTTGAACTTTCCTGCGATGACAGGTCCGGAGTGGACTTCCGCAATATTGTAGCGCAAGGCGACTTCATGATGTTTTAAGACGCTGGGCATGACGGCGTCATTCAGATAATATTTTTCTACAGACCCCTTGGTGGTTGTGTATAAAAATATTATTCCCATCCTGGGGTTGCTTTTCAACGCCTGCCTGACAATGCCTTCCATGCTTGCGACCGCGGATTTTGCCGGATCCGTGTTTTTCACATTTTCCGCCGATCCTGAATCATTGACCGCGAACTCCACCACGAGAAGGTCGACTCCCTTGTCCAAAGCCTGTACTCCAACCCTGTACGCCCCATAGTCGGAGCCTGTGCCGCCGACAGCGCAGTGCAGCAGTCTTAGCTTTGAACCTTTTTCCTTTAATGCCTTCCCAAGTGTTCCATTGATTAACCACCAGTAGGAATTTGACACCTGGCTTGCACCGCTGCCCTGGGTTATCGAACCACCAAGCAGCGCGATGGACACGGTTTCTTTCTGGCGGACTTTTTCTGCGAAGAAACCGAGTCCGCACTTGCCTTTCGGCAATGGTTTTTCAGCGTCATCGATGACAGGGGGATTCTGCGCAAATACATTTCCGATCGAAGAAAAAACAATTATGCCATACAAAAGGAACTTGTTGATCTCCATATTCTCAATCTCCTTGTTGGAGTTTAAAATTCATTCGGGAAAACGGTGTCATCTGTATCTGTATCTAAAATAATAACCGCCCCAGTTGTCGCCAGATACAGGTCCGCCAGATTTTTTAAGGAAGTTGTTATCCTGCCACTCCGCGTGCCCATCGACAAAGCCCGTATTTGCCGCCCCTACCAGCCCTCTGGCATGTCTTTTGTCATTGTACAGTTTGTATCCGAATGGCAAATCCTGCCAGAAAGCTCCGTAATAAACTTCTGAATCCATAAAATATATTGTAATTGAAGGCTGTGAAAAATTGATCAGATTAACCTTGCCCTGGGTCCAATACCATGGCTCCCCCGTTCCTCCCCAGTGCGGAGTCATGAAGGATATGGGATTGAAGAAATTGGCATTGACCCCATATCCGTTGCCATTTTGAAATGGACACCTGTTTAATTTATCGGCGACAAATCCGTATTCCGGCAATTTATCGGTCCATGTACCCGGAAGCACATAGTTATCATGATCGCCCGACCATTGAAATGCCATCAGGTAGATCTGCCTGATATTTGACAGGCACGAAATATTATTTGCTTTTGTCTTGGCCTGTCTCAACGCAGGGAGCAGCAATGATACAAGTATCGCAATTATAGCAATGACCACCAAAAGTTCAATTAATGTGAAATTCATAATATATGATCTTGCCTTAGATTCATGAAAACTCATGACAAGCCTCCTCATTTATGAGTTTTTGCCGTGCTTTGCCTGACAATCAGCTCAGCCTTTGTTAAAATTGTTTCAACTGCCTTCTTTTCTATTTTTCCTTCGATCTGCTTAAACAGCAGTTGCACCGCGCTCCGGCCTATTTCGCAAGGGAACTGATTGACTGTGGATATCGCAGGATATTTCCACTGGCCCAGTGGAAGATTGCCATAGCCAATGACGGATAAATTATCGGGGATTTTCAATCCGAGCCCTCCCGCAGCGTCGCAAACAGCCGCCGCAGCCAGGTCATTTGCCGCAAAAACAGCGGTAATCTGCGGATTTTTTTCCAGGAATGTCAAAGCCTTGCTTAAATCATAGTAGAACAATTCATTCTCGGAAACCGTTCCAACAACACCGGGATGTTTCGCGACTGTATCTTCGAAGCCCTTCTTTCTGATTCGGGCCGGACTTGCGAACTGGGGGCCTTTCAGATGCGCAATGTTCTTATGGCCAAGGGAAATAAGATGTTCTGTGGCCAGTGACGATCCTATATAATCATCGGAGGCGACAAAATTGAATTCAACGTATGGCAAGTTCCTGTCAACTGTCACAACGGGAATGCCTCTGTCGAAAATTTCCATGAAATAATCCTTTGGGGCGTCATCTTCTATTGGCCTGATGATTATTCCCTCGACCCGTTGCTCTATGAGCCGATGTATTTGTTCCCGTTCACTTTTTCCTGTGTGATCCGGCCAGAGAAGAATTGGAACATAATCCTTTTGAACCAGACTGTTATGGATCCCTTTTATAATTTCCGTAAAGAAACCTTCATCGCAGGGTACTATGACCCCGATAGTTTTTGTTCTGCCTGTTCTCATGCCGTTTACGAGAAGGTTTGAACGATAACCGAGGCTCTCAGCGGATTGCAATACTTTCTCTCTGGTTGCCTGTCCAATTTCCCCTTTATTGTGAAGTACGCGGGAGATTGTTGTAATTGAGACGCCAATATCTTTGGCAATATCTTTCATACTTACCACGTATTTTGTTCTCATTGAATGAGTTCCTTCTAGATTAACCGTATAAAACAAGTACTTGCGCAATTATTTGCGTAATGCAATTATATAATAGAAATTGAAGCGAGTCAAGCCTTGTTTGAAAAAAATGGGTATTTTTCATTTATCTTATGAAAAAGTCTTGACTTTTACACGGATTGCGGTTACAATTGCATTATCGTTCACGCAATAGTATCGCCATATTTGATTTTTACTTGAAAACGAATACAGGAGAATAAAGAAATGGGCGGTCACGGAAAAAATAATATCACAATGCGGGAAATCGCAGAAAAAGCGCGGGTGGCGGTAACAACGGTATCCTCCGCCTTGAACGGAACAGGACGGGTGGGGACGAAGCGAACCGAGAAAATCCGGCAGATAGCACTGGAGCTGGGTTATATGCCAAACACCGCCGCACGGATCCTGAAAAGCAAAAAAAACAGTGACGTGGGGCTTATCATCTGCGAGAAACAGCAAATGATAGATGGCCATGGTATTTTTTCCGGCCTGATCAGGCATTTCATGGAAGAATGTCAACGGCAGTCTTTGCGCATGCAGGTTGAGTTGTTTGACTCTTTCCGTTTCCCCGACCGTCTGCCAGATGTTTTCTGCGGAATGGTCGGCGGAGTGGTGATTGGCGGAACTCCCAGCAAAAGAATGCTGGAATATCTGGCCAAACATCCTGAAATGCCATGTGTCCGCTTTGAAGAGCCGGGTGAATATTCGGTTCGTCTGGACGCGGCGGAAGGTGTTCATATGGCTCTTCAGTATCTGGTTGCACTGGGTCATCGTCGGATAGGCATGCTTGGATGTTCCCGCAGTTTCCCCGTCCACAATCTTGTATGGGAGGGATTTGAAGCGGCAGTGACTGAATTCGCCCTCGATTGCGATCCGGAGATCATGCTAGAGCTGGATGAAGCGAGCAGCCTGGCGTTCAATTATGTCCAGAAGGCGGAGGAGACTGTTGAACGGCTTCTGGTAACGCCTCGACGGCCTCCAACGGCATTATTGATTGCCGGCGGCCCGTTGACAAGAAGTTTTATCTGTGCGGCATTAAAACGGGGGATCAGGATTCCAGAAGATATCAGCATCCTGTCATGTTATCCGGCGACCTGGGAAGCGCAGAATTTTTATCCGACGCTGACTGCTGTCGAGCCGGACTTGGAAGAGATGGTACATGTGGCGTTTTCAATATTGCGCGATCTGATGGATGGGCGGGAAGTCCGAAAAGCGCAGGTGTTCTTATCGCCTCGCCTGATCAGGCGTGATACCGTGCTCAACTTGAGCAATAATGATAAATCGCAGCGATAATTTGGAAATTTAAAAGAGGAATTCCAGAAAATGAACAATTATACATGGGAACTCAAACGAATCCCCTGTGAAGGAAAAAAGGGGGATATCCTCGCCTGCGGTATGGTCGAAGATGCGAATCCTGTAAAACGCAGCACATTTCGACGCAGGCGGTTCACTTTGATAGAACTCCTTATTGTGATCGCAATTATCGCGATTCTGGCGGCGCTTCTCCTGCCGGCGCTTAAGGCGGCCAAGGATACTGCAAAAAAAATCGGCTGCTTAAACAATTTGAAGCAAATAGTGTTATGCTCCATGGGTTGGTCACAAGACAACAATGGCTGGATCTCGCCTGCCATGTGGCAGGGAAGGTTTGCAGATTATGGGTTCAAATCAGCCAATATGAAATGTCCTGCGTCAAACGATGCCAACGGATATGGGATGAATGCGAACTTCCATAATCCCATTAATTTCATGACCCCTTATTGGGGTGGTGCCGGCAACCCTTGGTACGATGGTACCAAAGGCAGAATCAATACTTATAACGTGAGGAAACCGGATGACCTGATTGTCTTCATGGACAGCAACACCTATTACGGCGCTTATTGGCAGGACCAGACGTTCGCCTACAGGTTATATGAAAACAATCGGCACACGCGTCATCCGGTGGTGGCAATTGGCAAGGGAAACGCCAATATAGTTTTCCTTGACGGCCATGCGGAGCTGAAAGAAGACAGTTTTATCCAGACACCAGGCGGTTTGGTTTCAGCGGTAAATGGATGGGGTGGCAAGTGGTTTCGGCCCCGGTGATAAGATGTTCAGCGTTGGATGTAGGACATTAGAGAGAACAATTCATAATTTGAGTTAAAACACAGAAGAAAGTTATGAGAATAATCACTATAATCAGCGTACTGCTGCTTTTGAGTGCAGTAAATATTCAGGCGGGAACGTTTTATGTCGATCAGGCGAATTTGTCAGCTGCCGACGGTAATTCCGGGTCGGCAGACAAGCCATTCAAAACTATTTCGGCGGCGGCCGCGGTAGCGGCTCCTGGTGACAGGGTGCTGGTACGTGCGGGCATTTACCGTGAAAGGGTGACGCCGGCCAGGGGCGGTAAGCCGGGCGCGCCGGTGGTTTACCAGGCGGAACCTGAACATGGCGCGATTGTCCGCGGCAGTGAACCGTGGGCTCCGGTATGGAGGAAGCACGAAGAAAGCAAAGGGGTATATTCTGCTGTAATTCCGGACGAAAAGACTTTTCCCGGCGCTAATCCGTTCCGAATCAGATTGAATGTGGATTCTTCAGATAGAAATTTGCCTTTGCGCCCTGGAGCAGCTGGAAAGTTGCTCCCTTATTCGCTCGGTCAGATTTTTGCCGACGACATACTTCTGGTACAGTCGCAAAAGGAGGATGAAGTCAATCGGGTTGCCGGCACCTGGACAGTAACCGGCGACGGAAATGAGATCATGGTTCATTTCCCTGGTGATAAAACTCCGGAAACCTGCAGCCTTGAAATAACGGTGCGTGATCGTTTATTCGCTCCGATCCGCCGCGGTCTGGGATTTATCGAAGTGCGGGGATTTGTTTTCGAACGATGTTCCAACCAGGGGCCATTCCCGCAGCGCGGTGCGGTTTCAGTACGCTCCGGCTATAACTGGCGCATCGAAAACAACATCATCCGTTTCGCCCAGACCATCGGGCTGGATTGCGGCAGCGAACACTGGAACGGCAAATCAATACCGGACGCCGTCCCCGAAGACCAGAGGCTCATTATCGGCGGACAGCATCAGATCCTTAACAACAAGATCACCGATAACGGGCTCTGCGGCCTTGCCGGCTGGAATCATAAGGGTACGAAAATAACCGGCAATGTCCTCGAACGCAACAACCGGTTTTCACTTGGTGGCGCGGAATGCAGCTGGGAGGAATGGGGTGCGATCAAGCTGCATGCGTCCGACGCGCTTGTCGAAGGCAATCTGGTGCGAAACAATTACGGACACGGCATCTGGTTTGACAATGGATATAATGGGGCGCGCATAACCCGCAATATAATTACGAACAACAAGGGTGCCGGTATTTTCATGGAATTGGGAACCGGACAGTGCCTGATTGATAACAACATCATTGCCGATACCGCCCCGCTGAATACTTTCTATAACGGTCTTGGTATATATGCCCATGATGCGTCAGGTCTTGTCGTAGCCCATAACCTCTTCCTCAACAATACCTCAGCCGCTGTCCGCATGACCAGGGTTACCAACCGCAAGGTGGGTGACAAGACAAATGAAGCGTCGGACGAAATTATTGTCAACAATATCATATCCGGCAGTCGTTCTGCAGTCGAACTGCCATTTCCCTCCGTGGTCTCCCGTAACTGCATGTCTGACTGGAACGTCTTCTTTAACCAGGGTGACATATTCAGATTTGTCTATTGTTTCGGTCAGCCCGCCAAAGAAAATATCGAAAAGCAGATCAAGGAAAAAGCCGGTGCGGTACTCGAAGAAGATTTCGCGGTATGGCGGAAAAACGGAATGGCTTCAATGAAACTATGGGGCGCGGTGACTGGCTGGAGCCTAAATAGCCGGTTTATGGAGAAAAAAGAACTGAACTGCAACCTTAAAATCTTGGAAAACACTATCACCCTGACAGTGGAAGGCGACAAGTTACTGCAGATGAATTGCCCTCCGGTCGAGGGCATCAAGGAGGATTTTTCTGGAAAGCCGCTGACAGCGGGACAAGTAATTCCCGGTCCGTTCCAGCAGCTCAAACCCGGCCAGAACTACTATATCCTATTTCCTAGCAAATAGATGATCTGATGGCTGACGGGACAGTTGCCCGAGCTACTGATTCAGCTTCTTCAGCAGCCAGGCCATGTTGATACCTAGGTTCTTCATTGTGGCGATGCCTTCCTCGTCCTTCTCCACATCTCCAACCTTGAGGCCGATGCCGTCGTTCCAGTATGAGGAGCCGACGATTATCATCTGTCCGATGGTGAAGAAATGGTTCATGGTGTCGAAGGCGTGGATGGAACCGCCCCTTCTGACAGCGACGACAGCGGCTCCTGCCTTGCGCTTGAACATGTCACCGTTCGCGCGCGAGACAAAGCCGACACGGTCGATAAACGCCTTCATCTGCGCGGAGCAGTCGGCAAAATAGGTCGGGGAACCAAGAATTATTCCGTCGGCCCCGAGCATCTTTTCGATGCATTCATTGATGTCGTCCTTTACAATGCATTTCCTGTTTTTCGTCTCGAAGCATTTGTAGCATGCGATGCAGCCATTGATCTTTTTTCCGGAAAGCTGTATGAGCTCCGTCTCTATGCCCTCGCTCTCAAGCTCTTTGAACGCCGTCCTTATCATTATCGCCGTATTTCCGTCCTTGCGCGCACTTCCGTTGATGCCGACTACCTTCATGATGAATTCTCCTTTATAATAAATTTTCCTTGATAATTTATACGATTACTGCGTTTTTCCGGTTTTTCAGCCTGTATTTCCTTGGTGAACTGCCATAGACTTTCTTGAACATGTGATAGAAGTGGCTGAGGTTGTCGAAGCCGGAGTCGATGGCTATGAAATCGATCTTCTCATCTGAATTGAGAAGGCATGATGCGGCATATTTGATCCGGAGCTCGTTGATGAAGTCGGTCGGCGTCGTGTCAAGATAAAGCCGGAAGGATCTCGACGTATGCTCATCGCTGCGGCAGGCGATCTTCCTGAGCGCGGAAAGTCCTTTCTTGAAGTTCTCCTTCTTCTTCATCTCCATCAAAATCCTCTCCATCCAGACCGGCAAGTTCCTTGCCGCTTCATCACCTGATTTTTTCCTTTTGAACATGCTGAGTATCTCGGCGACGAGGATTTTGAAATATACTCCGGCATCCGACGGATTCTGAAGGAGACGCTCTCCTCCTTCAGTCATTCTTCCATACAAATATTTTTTTTCAGCTGGCCCAAGCCTTACAATCGCCGGCAGATATTCTTTCATTGCCGCATCCAATGAAAACTCAGGCTGAAAAAAAATATTTATCTCGTTGAAGAGGCTGACATTGAAGGCGAGGTTGACAAGCTCGCATCCGCTGTCACGGTATTGCTTGAAAAAATGAGTGTCTTCGGGCCGCATAAAGACAAGATCCCCTTCTGCAAGCTTCTGTTCCTTCCCGTTTACCAGATGCCTTATGGAGCCCTTGGAGATAAGGAATACCTCCATGAAATCATGGGTATGCCCCTGCGATGACACAGAGAAAATTGTGTTTATCTTGTAGTTGACACCGGATACCGGATCAAGAGTTGTCTGGGCCTTGAGTAACCTTATATTTTCCATGGCAATTCGTTCCGTATGTATTCAAAACATGTCGCCGCCCTGCGGGGGCTCTTAATTGCTTTATATCTCTTTTCCCCCAAGGCTGACGCCCTTGGGCTATAATATGTCACCCTCTGCGAGGGCTAATAATTTATTTTCCTAAGCCTCCGTAGGAGGTGAAATAGTTTAGCCCCATGCGTAAGCGTGGGGATATGATTATTTTTAAACCAATAGAAAGTCCCCGCAGGGCGGCGACATAAAACAAATGCTCTTTGTCAATATCATATATTATTATATCAATATAGGACAATTAATCAACAGTTCCATGCTCTAATTTATCATGCATAAAGAAAATAATGAAAGGATTCAGATATGAATTCACGTGAAAGGCTCCTGACAGTCCTCAAGGGCGGAATACCTGATTGCGTTCCAGTCGCTCCCGACTTTTCGAACATGATTCCTGCAAAACTCACAGGCATGCCATTCTGGGATCTCTACCTTTACAACAAGAAGCCAATATGGGAAGCATACATCGACTGCGCGAAGAAATTCAACATTGATTCATTGATGGATGGATACTGTCCGCTGGTATTCCCTGAAGAAACATCAAACTCACCAGAATGGATCAATGTCATTGTCCACAGGACGGACGACATGATTGTCACACAGAAATATCACAATGAAAACGGAAAGAAGGTCTGGCGGGACAGGGTCGACGTCTATTATATTGCCGATTCACCGACACATGGAATACGCCCTGAAAAAATCGGACTGCCGGAAGTTCCTCTGAAATGGGAGCCTCTTGAAGGCGTGAACAAGGTCGATATAGGGCCGGCGAATTTCATAATGATGAAAAAGAGGATCGGAAACCAGGGACTCATCGGAACATGGCTGACAAATTCCAGCCTTATCCATGACGAAGAGGGCATCTACGATTGCTATGACAATCCGGAAAAATATGAAAAGATAGCGGTCGAAAGGGTGGCGCAGGCTGAGAAGAGGTTCAAGAGAATAATGGCAATGGATGAAAAGCCGGATTTCCTATGTGTCGGAGGCTCAGGCACTCTTGTCTATCAGACGGTTGAAATTTTCAGGAAGTTCGCGCTGCCCGCAGTTAAGAGAGGGATAGAACTGGCGACTGCGGCAGGAATCCCGACGCATATCCATTCATGCGGACCTGAGAAGGAACTCGTGAAAATAATGGCCGAGGAGACGAGTCTCACCGTGATCGATCCTCTCGAAATTTCCCCTATGGGTGACTGCGATCTCAAGGAGTTGAAAAGGCTCTATGGGAAAAAGATAACCCTCAAAGGCAATCTCCATACGACAAACGTGATGCTGAGAGGCTCAGTAGAAAATGTCATTGAAGCAAGCAAGAAGGCGATTGACGACGGCGCAAAGGGCGGACGTTTCATCCTTTCTACAGGGGACCAGTGCGGACGCGACACCCCCTTTGAAAACCTCGAGGCGATGGTCGAGACGGCAAGGAGTTACGGGAAGTACTAGTATAAATTTTGCCTGGCAAAATTTATACAAACAGGCTGAAAGCCTGTATTACTCTTTCAGATTCGAGCTCCTGTCATGTTCTATCCTGTAGCGCTGGATGACTCCGGGGGTTGCCTTCTTCGCTTTTTCGGCGTCGATCACGATTTTGTTGTTGTCTTCAAAGACTATCTCTATGAATCCGGTCTTGATGTTTTCGATCTTCTCAATGAGATCCTTGATGTTTTTAACCTTCCGGGAATTGACGGTCTTCACAGAGGAATAACGGAGATTTTGATAGCCCATGTTGACATCGTCCGCAAGGACTCCTGAAAGGACGACAACCTGGTCCTGTTCGTCAGTCACTTCGCCTTTCATTGCGAAATTGACAAGTTCCACCGGTGCTTTCGACCATTCGCCCCAGGTGTCGAGATAGTTTTCCGTAAGAGGAACAAAGAGAAGACCTCCGACAACGTAATAGGATGGCAGGACATCATATTCCCGCGGGGCGACAAGCTTGGATCCTGGACCGAGCGGATAATCAAATTCAATGACCTTCCCTTCGCGGAGCACCTTGATCCTGCACTTGTCTCCGACATTCTTCTGCCAGATCAGGTGTCCGAGGAAAATCAACTCTCCATCCCTGAAAGGGACAGTTGCATCATTCGCAATTTTGACTTTATCTATCTCCAATATGACATCATTCAGCTTGAAGAGGCCTTTCTTCTTCTCAGTATCGGTAAGGTGCGTCACAAGGACGCCGGACTGGTCATCCTTCATTTCCGCCCATGTCCTGATATCCGGATTCTCCATGGTGTTGACATCCATGTCTATGTCGGGGAAGCCTTCGAACTTCCCGTCCTTGATGTCTTCGAGGAAATGGTTGACAATTGTCGAAGGCACCATATATCCGATGTTCTGCTCCGTGCTCATGTTCTGGAAGGCTATCCCGACCAGTTTTCCATCCTTGACCACCGGTCCGCCGCTGTTTCCCGGATTCAGCGCAGCATCTATCTGCACTGCCAGGAGGAATTTACCGCTGTGAGAATAAATTGTCGGCTCGATCCGGGAGACAACTCCCTCGGTGATTGAAATATTGTCTCCGCCGACAGGATATCCAAGGACGGTAACAGTATCCTGGAGGCGCGGAAGCTCACCGACTTCAAAAGGCTCCATTCCATTGAAGAAGCTGGCATCCTCTACTTTCAGGATCGCGAGATCGCACTGATGTCCGGCGATCACAAGCTTTGCCACATATTTTTTCGGATCGCCCTGTTTTCTAACCATAATGAAGGTGGAATTTGAAATGACATGGGCATTTGTCAGGATCAGGTTTCCCTTTATCACGCATCCCGAACCGGTTCCGGAGCTCTGCGGATAATTCTGCCAGGGCTGGTGATAGTCGGGATTGCTCTGGACAGTATACACTTTTACGACGGAAGCCTTTGTGTCGGCATCAATTGCCGGAAGCGTCAAAGCCATGGCAAGGGAAAAGAATGAGACGAGCACTTTCATGGTTTTCACAGGAATCTCCAGTTAGTTGTTTGTGTCCGATAAAATACTGCCCTCGGGCGAATAGACAAATCAAAAAAAATATTGAGGACTGCCGTGACCCTCGGATTCAGGATCGGAAAATAAATTTATAAATTTAGGATACCTCTAATTTTCATGCCAGAAGATTTTACAAGAACTTTACGCTGAAGGCATAGAGGAATAGAGCCTATGGTTTCAACCATAGGTACTAAAATAGAAATAATTCCGTCCTGAAGGGACGGTGTAATAAACAATCACATATTCCATGAAATTACTCCGTCTCTTCAAGACGGATATCCTGTATCCCTTACCTGTGGTTGAAACCACAGGCTTTATTACTTTATCCCTTCGGGATAGACATAGGAATCGTCAGGATGGCTTCAACTCCGCCGCCAGCGCGGTTGCCGACCGTTATCTGTCCGTCATGCAATTCGGCAATTTCCTTCACTATGCTGAGGCCCAGGCCGGAGCTTTTACTTCCCGAGTCCGGTCTCGGCAAAGAATAGAATTTTTCAAAGATCTTCTCCTTTGCATAGTCCGGTATTCCCGGTCCGGAATCTGAAACCATTATTTTGATTCCGCCATCGCCGCTTTCAGCTTTGATCCGGATAGTGGAACCATCGGGGGAGAAGTCAACGGCGTTCTGCACCAGGTTTGAAAGCGCAATTTCCATGAGGAACCTTTCACAGCTGATCTTGAGATCCGGCGGGCATGAAGTTTCAAGGCATATATTCCTTCTTTCAGCTCCCACCGAATATTCCGCAGACACATCCCTGATTATTTCTGCGAGATCCGCAGATTCCACGTCCTTGAGCCCACGTCGGTTTTCAAGCGAGGAAAGCTGGAGCATCCTGTCTACTATCCTCCTCATCCTTTCCGTCTCGGAAACTGCGTTGCCGAGGAACTTGGCCTGTTTGTCGGGCGTGGGATTCTCCTTCAGGATTTCCAGGGCGCCCTTGATGGCTGAAAGCGGGCTCTTCAGTTCGTGTGCGAGGTTCTGGACATATTGCTCCACATACTTCTTGCCTTCAAGCGTATCCTTCATTTCTGAAAAGGCCTTGCCCATGGCGCCGATCTCATCATTGCCGAGTTTCGGACATGCCACGCTCTTTCCGTCACGTACGGCAAGCGCATAATCCGTAAGCAGCTGGATCGGCCGTGTAAGCCAGGCGGAAACAAGCAGGCCGAGGATCAGCACGGCGAGGCAGATGACAAGACAGTCTATTATTATCTTCTCCTTGGCCTTGTAGATGAATTCCTGGACGAATTTTATCGGCTTACAGACGGTAAGAGAGCCGCAGATTTCCCCGTTGTCCCTGAGCGGAGCCGCGACATACAGCACAAGGCTGTACGGCTTGTTCGGATTCAACCTGGTCGCCCTGGTCCCATATTGACCTTGAAGATTATTTTTCACATCGTTCCACTTTGAGAAGTCCTTCCCGACATTCGAAGGATCTGCCGAATCAAATAATACAATTCCATTCTTGTCCGTCACATACACGCTCAAATCCACCTTGGTCTTTGTCAGCTCGTATATTTTTGCGGAAAGTTTGCCCTGGTATGTTTTTTCAAAGGAGGATTTGATATTGTCCGTGCTGATCTTCCCGCCCTTGATGTCGTTTGAAACCATGGAGGCGAGGATATTTGCGGAATCGACAAGGTTCTCCTCTACGGACTCGAGATAACGGCGTTTCACGTCCTGGATCGTCCTGTCGGCATAAAAATAGAAGCCAATGGCGACGACGATAAAGTATCCGATGTATATCTTTGTCCTGATTTTCACTGGAATATCCTTATTTTATACCAGAATCAATATATGCCCACAAATCACACAGATAAAAATGAATTATGATAAAATCAAATCATTTATTTCTCTCACAGAGCCACAAAGCCATGAAGGGAGATTTTTATGAATGCAAATTTTCATTCTGTGGCTTTGTGCCTTAGTGCGAGATATATTCTTACCAGATTCAGGCGGATGGACGGGGAGATTGGACCATATCCACGAGCGAATAGCCAAAGCCCCGATGGGTGGCAATCAGCTCCATGCGGGGGTTTATCTCCTTGAGCTTCGAGCGGATGGTCTTGACATGAGTATCGACGGTGCGTTCCATGCTGACCTCCGGCTCCTCCCATACGAGGTTCATCAGGTTCTTCCTCGTATAGACCCTGCCCGGATGCTCGATCATGAGTTTCAGCATCTTGTATTCGTACCGCGAAAGCTTCAATATCTTCCCGCAGTATGTTATGCGGTTCTTCTCATCATCGACAATGAAATCAAGCTTCGCCTTTTTAGCGGTTCCCAGGGATGACGTACCAATGGGGTCCGCCTGGCGTCTCAGGACGGCCTTGACTCTCGCAACAAGTTCGCGGGGGCTGAAAGGCTTGCTGACATAGTCGTCGGCGCCAAGCTCAAGCCCAAGGATCCTGTCTATCTCCTCGGAACGGGCGGTGAGGAAGATTATCGGAACATTCGTATCCTTGCGGATTTCCTTGCAGAGATCGAAGCCGTTTCCGTCGGGAAGTCCTATGTCGAGGATGATCAGGGAGATGTTCTCATTCTTAAGCGATTTCTTCCCGGATGTCGCAGTGTTCTTCCATACCGGATTGAAACCTTCCGTCTCCAGCACATAGCTTATGTTGTCGGCTATCGACGGTTCGTCCTCGATAATGAGTATGTTCTGCTTCATGGATTGGCTAACATGAATTTTAATTTCATAGTGCTCGTAAGTTAATACGGAACTACTAGAGAATCAAGGTTGGCGGTCTATTCCTGCCTCACTTCGTTGCTGTCGTTTCACTCCAGCCTTCGCCCTTTGGGCAGCTTTTCCAATTCCATCAAAACGGATTTTATTTAATTTTACTTGACTTCTAAATCCTTCCTGATTATTCAAGCCAATGAGTTTAACCGGAGCAAAATCAACACCGTCATCGTTGCGGTGATTACTTCCAATCTGGCTCTTGCATCAGCTCCTGGCAACGTGCATCTCGGTTCCCGTTCATCCGGATTACCTAAGGAGTCTGTCGTGAACATCTCGCAGTTGATTACGATTGACAGGCGTTTTCTAACGGAAAGAATAAGGCCGATAGAACCGCAGAAGATGAAAGAAGTCGAAGCTGGTATCAGGCTCGTTCTTGCATTATGATTACCTGTCCATGCTGCGGATTCGAAATGGCACCGTTTTCCCCTGTAGGTTATTTATTTTTAAGGAGATCTTCCAGCTTGGTCTTTTCTTCTTTAATTATCCCCGCATCATCGCCATAAATATCTATCGTTGTCCAGCCTAAGATAAAATCTATCATTTCGCCCAAGTTTAATCCCATACGAATTCCACCCCCAAAACCAGCTACCGCCTCCACCTGGGTAAAATATGGCCAGAATATGTCATTACTGGATTTTGTTTCAGCAGCTGATATTAAAAAGATTCCGCCACTCTCATATGATTTATTGCGAGAATCGCGGGCAACAAAAAATCTTTCATGGCTCATAAGGGTTATGTCAAATAACGAGCCAAATTCTACAGATCCCGGACCTCCATATATCACCCCGACTTTGCCTCCTCCTAGTCCATAATCTGCTAACAGATATTCACATCCCGCGCTTACTGGCCCTGCTCTGGCCCTGGCTCCCAAGCCTGAATTCACGGTAAACGTAAATACATCCATTCCGTCTCGTATCCTGTCGGCAAGGTAAGGAAAAGAATCACATCCAAAAGTACTTGCCATATCCATTGAACGATTCTTCTCGCGGAAAAGAGCAGATTTAACCAGATCAATTGCAATCTTGTTTTCCTTGTTGGTTGCACTTAAGTCTGCCTTGCGTTCAACAAGGAGCTCAAGCATCTTTGTGAATCCGTTGATGGCGGCATTCATTACAGACGTATTGCCGTCTGCATCTTTGGCATTGATATTTGCGCCTTTATCCAGTAGGCACTTAGCAATTTCAACATGACCGCCCCATCTTGATGCTCGCAATAACGGGGTATCGCCATACTTGCCTCGATCGTCAACGGAGGCACCCTTTTCAATCAAGAACTCAACTAATTTTATGTTTTCCTTACTGGCTGCATACATAAGCGGAGTATCACCGCTCTGGTCTCTATTATTTATGTCTGCACCACGTTCCAGCAGATATTTCACAATATCAAGGTCTGCGGACATCGCTGCCCGGGATAAAGCAGTTTCTCCTGATTCATTTTTTAGGTTGACATTGGCGCCCGCCTCACACAGCAGCTTGACAATTTCAAGACGAGCACCCCAGAGAGGGTAGTAGCCGCCTGCTCCTTGATGATTGACATCAGCCCCCCTTGAGAGGAGTAGCTTTACGATTTCCGGATGGGGATGGTATGCAGATACCGCTTCGTCAAGTAGCGTTTCCCGGTTATGGCCGTATTCCTTGTTGACATCGATATGCCCTTTGTCCAGCAAGTATTCAACAATCTTGCTATGCCCTTTTCTTGCAGCAAAAATCGCCGCCGTCCAACCATAATTGGTTTCGGCGTTTATATCAGCACCGCTGTCGCACAGCAGTTCTACATTCTGAAGGTTCCCGCTCTCTGCCGCCCGCATCAATGGTGTCTCCCCCAAATTCGTTTTGATGTTAACATTAATCCCAGAAGCCAGCAGGATCTTAAGCGCATCCGGGCTGGAGTCTTCAGCGGCAATAAAAAGCAAATCGTCCTGACGGATATGATGCGACATGGAAGAGCAACCGATCAAGAAAGATAGGCCGACAAATAATATTGCAGGCACGAGGAAAGCTGACAGGAATTTTGATTTCATGATGCCGGTAAGATAGTCTGGAATCAGCGGGGAATCAAGATTGGGGGTACCGGTTCAACCCTTTTTCGTTGTAGTTGACAGTGCCCTCACTTCACGTCGCAGTTCATTTCTGAGTTCGCCCTCGCTCGGGAGATGAAGTTTGTATCGGCTGGCAAAAATCGTCTGCTGCTGGTCTTCGCCCAGAGTGTACCGCACCACGGTGTCGTTCTTGTCTGTACACAAGATCAATCCGAGCGTAGGCCCATCTCCTTTGGTCCGGCGCTCACGGTCGTAGTAGTTCACGTAAAGCTGGAGCTGTCCAAGATCCTGATGCGCCAGCTTTCCCGCCTTAAGGTCAATCAGGACATAGCATTTCAGGATGGTATGATAAAACACAAGGTCAATATAAAAATGGTCTCCGTCCAGCGTCAGCCTTTCCTGTCGGGCGACAAAGGCAAACCCCTTGCCAAGTTCCAGCAGAAAAGTTTGCAGGTTGTTGATGAGGGCTGTTTCCAAATCGGTCTCGACCAACTTGGATGACTCAGGCATCCCCAGAAACTCCATGACCACCGGATCCTTGAAAACGTCCACCGGTCTCTGAACTTCATGCCCCTTTATCGCCAGCCGCATCAAACCTTTCTTGTCCTTGCTCAATGCCAGCCGTTCGTAAAGAAGACTGTTGATCTGCCTTTCCAACTCCCGACCCGACCAACTGCTTTTGATAGCCTCGATCTCGTAGAAGGCACGTGCTTCAGGCTTCTGAACACGTAGCAATGTCCGGTAATGGGTCCAGGAAAGATTTGGATGCAACTGGCTTGGGGCCCAGGATTCTCCACGCACTGCGTGGAATTTTCCGTCTGCTCCATCACCTGGCAATTCTCTACTCACTGCGTGGAGAAACTCTGCTACATCTATCAGTTTCGGATAAGCAAGATAGAATTGTTTAAAATAAAAAAGATTTTGAACCGAATATCCAGGACCATACTCCTTCGTAATTTTAGAGGACAAAGTCTCCACAAGGTTCTCCCCGTATTCGGCCCGTACCTTTCCCTTCTGTTCCTCCTCCACAATTTCACGCCCTATCAGCCAGTTCGCGACGACCTGGGTTGTGTTCACCGAGCGTGCAGCTTGGCTCCTGGCCGAATCCAGGATATTTCTTATACGCCCGTAAACAGACGCCGCCGACCGTGCAATAGAGGTTTTGTTGTTGGCCATATACGATAATCGGTGTAATCTTTGATTTATTTTATGTTCAGAAAAATAGTCTTGAGATGAGGAATAATCAAGATAGCTGTTAGGAATTTTGATTTCATGATGGCAGTAAGATAATCTGGAATCAGCGGGGAATCAAGATTGGGGATTTATTCCTGTCTCACTTCATTGCTGTCGTTTCACTCCAGCCTTCGCCCTTTGGGCAGCTTTTCCAATTCCATCAAAGAGCCCTGTGCTACATTGCAGAACACGCAATAAATTGCGCTACTACGAACGGAAGAACAGAATTCATCCCGGCCCAGGAAAGACACAGGCGGGACGCCTGTGTTACATTCAAAGTCATGGTACAGCCTAAAGGCCGTACCTACTTTTTCTCCACGAGTTCCTTGTGAAGAGCTATCTGGGCGCCTTCGAAATGTTTGCGTTCAATGATGAACTGCATGTTTACCTGGCGTATGTTCTGGTCCATGCCGAGGACATTTATGCCGGCATTGGCAAGCGCGCCGGCGGCCTTTGCGAGAAGCCCGGGGATGTCCATGTTGCTTCCGATTGCGCAGACGATTGAAACAGGTTTTGCTTTAATCTCGGCGCCGGGGAACCCCTTCCTCATCGCCTCGATGCATTCCTTTATCCTCTGCGTCTTCTCCGGAACATAATGCGTTATGGTGTTGGCGTCGCTGTTCACCGCGATATAGCTGATGTTGTAGTCGGCGAAATATTTCAGGAGGAGGTAGTCATATCCGCTCTGGCCGACCATGTCCGGATCATGCACTTCGATCGCAAGAACCTCCTTGCGGCCGCAGATCATCTCAACCCTGGGCTCAGGAGATATGTAGTCGTTGCTGATAACCGTCCCCGGATGCTCCGGCTCGAACGTGTTCTTCACCCTGATCGGGATGTTGCACTGTTCCATCTCCTTGGACGCCTTGGAATGGATTGCCTCCATGCCGAGGTCCGAGAGCTGGTCCGCAATATTGAAATTGGTGCTGCCTATTGTCTTGACCTTGTTCACACCGATAAGCTTCGGATCGCCGGTGCTCAGGTGGTATTCCTTGTGGATGATACCCTCCTTGACGCCGGTCAACACGGCTATCTTGCTGAAGGTTATCTCGCTGTATCCGCGGTCGAAGCGGGTCATTATGCCTTCCTCGCATTTCGTATAGCCGGTGGCGATCGCAAGCTGCTTCTCCAGATCAATCTTCTTGAAAGCCTTTTTTATCATGTCGTCGAAGGAAAACTGTTCCGTCTCCTTCCAGCCTGTAAGGTCCACATATACTGCGTTCACTCTGTTTGCATTCAGGATGAGAGTTGAATTGTATGCGCTGTGGGCTTCGCCTACGGCGCTCAGCATCTCCCTGCTCGCGGGCAGGAAATCACTCGGTTTCAGATGGCCGTAGGAACGGAGGTTTATCAGATCCTCGAGACAGGACTTGATCCCGTCCATTCTTTCGTTGACAAATGCATCGGCCTTTTTAAGATCGAGCTTAAGGCTCTTGAATGAGGCGTTGATTTCAATCATCTTCCTGCGAAGATCCTCGAGGTTCTTCACCCAGGACGCGTCACCAGCTGCGAACTTCGCATAAATTCCGGGAGTTCCGGCCTTCTTATGCTCGAGGAGGTCGTCGGTGATCCCGGCATAGGCTGAAACAACAAATATCCTGTTGTAGAGCTCCCTGCCCTTGCGCTTCCCGATGATGATGTTGTTCATCACGTCCTTGAACTGGGACATCGAAGTCCCGCCTATCTTCTCAACTGTATGCTTGCCTTTCATCAGTAGCTCCGTATTGTTTAACAAGTAGGTACGTGCTTCAGCATGTACCATCTTTATTTTAAGAATGGGACAGCCTAAAGGCCGTCCCTACTTCAAATATCTTCCACATGGATCAGCGTCACCTTGTTCCTGACGCAGTCGAGTTTCTCAATTTCAGCGACAGCGTCGTTGAGAGCCTGTTCCCGGGCGAGATGCGTCATGATCTGCAGGGAGACATCGGCTGCGGACTGCCGTTCCGTCTGTCTGATGCTGGAAATGCTGATCCCCTTGCTTCCGATCACCGATGAGACGCTTGCCACGACGCCGGGCTTGTCAATCACCTGTATCCTCATATAATATCTGGACATGATCTCGTTCATAGGGATTATGTGCCGGAACTGTCTGCCGATCGTAAAGGCCGGAACCCTCCTGTGCGATCCGAATTTCAGGTTGAGCGCCACATCGACGAGATCCGCGACAACCGCGCTTGCGGTGGCGTCGCGTCCGGCGCCTCGCCCGTAGAAGAGAGTTTCGCCGACGGGACTTCCGCTGACCAGCACGCCGTTGTAGACGTCTGCGATGTTCGCAAGCATTGATTCCGAGGGGATCAAAACTGGATGGACCCTGATCTCGACGTCGTCATCCTTCTGCTTGATGATCCCGAGGAGCTTTATGCTGTAGCCAAGTTCGTTGGCGGCCTTGATGTCGCAGAGGGAAATTCCACGGATTCCCTGGACATGTACGGGCTTCATACCGACCCATTCGCCATAAGCGAGGGATGCGAGGATCGCTGTCTTATGTGCGGTATCGATTCCATCGATGTCGAGAGAGGGATTTGACTCGGCATATCCGAGCTTCTGGGCCTCCTTGAGGACCGGTTCAAAACCTATGCGCTCCTTTTCCATCCTTGTGAGGATGTAGTTGCATGTGCCGTTCATTATTCCGATGATCTTATGGATCCTGTTTGCGACAAGACCTTCCTTGAGCGCCTTGATTATCGGCATTCCACCGCAGACGCTCGCCTCATAATAGATGTCCGCCTTTGATTTCTCGGCGGTTGCGAAAATCTCCTCGCCCTGTTCGGCAAGAAGAGCCTTGTTGGCGGTTACTACAGGTTTCCCCTTCCTCAGGGCTTCAAGTATGAACTCCTTGGCCTTGGTCGTCCCTCCGACAAGTTCGACGACGACATCCACTTCTTCGATGAGCTTCATCGCGTCGGTGGTCAGTATGTCCTTTGGCAGATTCACCTTGCGGTCGGTCTTTATGTCAATATCGGCGATCCTTGAAAGGACGAGCTTGATCCCCGTCCTGCGGGCGATGACGTCCCCGTTCTCAAGGAGGCACGACACGACCCCGGCACCGACGGTACCGAAGCCTATGATTCCTATTTTGACTTCTCTCATGGTTGAACCAGTTTACTGGGTTGAATTGAACGAACTGACAATATAATAGCATCTGCCGTATTTTCACAGGGGGAAGGTGAAAATTGAAATTAGATGGAAACCGGATACTCGATACTGGATACTTGAAACTGGAATACAATCAGAACTCAAGATCCACATAAATCGGGTTATCAGTCCTTTTCTTTTTCGGTATCTCCGGACCTGGCAGACGACTGCTTTGCATCCACCGCAGTTTTTACGATGTTTCCAGTTTTGTCGTCGGCATCGATCTTGTTGCGGACTCTGATCATCGCCTGCTGGCTGATCTTGATGAATCCCTGCTGTGGACGGTCGAGATCGTCTATGAGGAGCAGAATCGAGGAAAAGGCGACCGCGAGGACGATCGCGATCAACCTGCTTCTGCTGACGGTTATTCCCGAATAATATCCCAATGCGGCCATCGAGAAGAACAACATAGAATAAAGCACCATCCATATTGTTCCGGGTATCCGGTTGGTGTAGGCGATGCTTATCCTTTTAATGTGCGTATCCAGGGAATCATTCAATGACTGGATAAAGAGTGGAATGGTATTTGAGCCCGGTTCCTTCTGCGAGGCCTTCATGGCATTCGCCCATAGCTGCTCCTGGATCTTTTCGATCCTAACAAGCAAATCCATGTTTTGAATTTCGGGATGAATACAGGCCTCCACCCTCATATCAATATATTCCCGGAGCAGGCTTCGTGTTATGGCTCTTTCAGGATCTTTGAGCAGATCAGCCCTGAGATAGGTCGTCCTGATCGCATTTGCATCATCAATGACAAGTTCCTTCCTTACCTCGTAGCGGCTTCCTGCCATCCCGAAAGTAAACGCCAGCATGAACGCGAGCAGCCCGAGAGCGGCACCGACCATCGTACTGACAGTTGACGTGTCGGCATGACTCCCCTTGTGGCTTTTCCCCAGGAGGAATCCCGCCTCTACGGCGAACATTACAATTGTCACTGTCAAGATGAAAACCGCCCAGAGCGGGATGTAATCGATCACGGTTGCGTGCATAAGAACAATCCTTTATTTTATATCCAGCGAAAGATCTCCTGTTATTTTCAGGACATGCCCGTCACGTACGACCTTGAGAGCCCTCCCCGGAAACTCCTCGGGAAGCCGTCTCCCCAGGACATTGATGATGATATTTTCAGCTTCGCTCTTCATATCATCTGAAACCTTGCTCAAGGTGGACCATCTTATCTCTATCACATATCCTTGCCCGTGGGCCGAACCAAATCCGGCCGTGAACGATGCGCCTACGTCGAAGAGTCCGTCGGATTCGGGATTTGCCGTCCGCCCTCTTTTAGGCCTGACAGGATGCAACGGGAAAAGACTGCCGTATCTGTCTTCAAGCAGATGGTCTATCTCATTAAATATCCCGCCCAGCTTCCCTTCCCATATTTCAAGTTCAGTCGCCATGATGCTCCGGTGTTTCTCAAATTTAACATTCCATATGAAAATATACATACATCCATGCAAGAAATAATCCGGTCCAGTCTAATTACACTGATAACATATCTCTCTTATCCCGAAAGGATAGAATAATATAGCCTATGGTTTCAACCCTATCTACTATATGCATTTTGGAATACAATAAGTTGATGTGTGCTGACTGTCCCGGCTGGGACAGGATGAGAATAGGCAGGGGCTTCAGCCCCTGTTGAATGGATTATATGTATTTAGGCGTACCGTAGGCACGCCATGAAAACCATAGAACCGAGACATTAACATCG
>Ga0209417_1003070_pt1 | contig 23471 bp, 17 predicted proteins | sample RifGroF2_FD_184002 | JGI IMG/M metagenome (GOLD analysis project Ga0209417, IMG submission 184002) | Groundwater microbial communities from Rifle, Colorado, USA - Groundwater F2 (SPAdes) (version 2) | ecosystem: Environmental > Aquatic > Deep subsurface > Groundwater | place: Rifle, Colorado... | reverse complement strand
ATACTATGCGGATGTCTTCCTGCATTCCCTCTTTTTTTGTTTCAGCGCTGTCTTCGTCATAGGCGTGACAGAGCAGGGCGAGCATTGTCCTGTCGAGGCCGACGGAGGTTTCTATTACGGTAGGCATTATTTTTTTATTTTTTTCCTGATCGAAGTATTCGAGATTTTCTCCGGAAAACTCCTGATGACGGCCCAAGTCCCATGTGCCGCGGTGGTGAACTCCTTCGAGTTCGCCCCAGCCGAACGGGAATTTGAATTCTATATCAAGGGCGGCTTTCGCGTAATGGGCCAATGTTTCATGGTCATGTATTTTAAGCTCGTCTTCTCCGAAACCGAGGATTTCCCTGTAGTACTTTATTCTTTCATTCTTCCAGTATTCATACCAGTTCATGGCTTCTTCGTCTTCACAGAAAAACTCCATCTCCATCTGCGTAAATTCACGTGAACGGAAAATGAAATTCCTGGGATTTATTTCATTTCTGAACGCCTTTCCGATCTGAGCTATGCCGAAAGGCAGGGTCTGCCTCGCCGCTATCCGCACCAGATGAAAATCAACGAATATCGGCTGACATGTTTCCGCTCTCAGGTAGGCTGCATGGTCTTCGTCTGAGACAGGCCCCACATAAGTTTTCATCATGAGGTTGAATTCTCTGGGCTCCGTCAGATTTTTCGAACCGCATCCAGGGCAGAGGCTTTTATCTTCCATCTGATCAACCCTGTGGCGGGCCTTGCAGTCGCGGCAGTCCGTCATCAAATCGCCGAACTTGTCCAGATGTCCGGAGGCTTTCCATACTTTAGGATGGCAGATGACTGTAGAATCAAGCCCTTCCACGTTCTGGCGGGTCTCTACCATCTCATGCCACCAGAGCTGTTCAACGGCTTTTTTCATCGCCGTGCCGTAGGGACCGTAATCCCAGAAGCCGTTTATGCCCCCGTAAATTTCGGAGCTTTGAAATATAAAACCTCTCCTTTTACAGAGAGACACAAGTTTTTCCATCAGTTCAGGTGTGCTGTTTTTCATAAAGTCAGGGAACTTTTCCTTATTGAGATATTTTTATTCTATATTACACATCCGGTAAAATAGTTCATTTACATGAGTTTTGCGAACGGGAATCCTTCTTTTTCCCATTCTTATTTGAAGCGTTTTTTCCGGAGACCTCTTGACAGCGGAGGGGTTTCATGTTATAATGATATATATCAATTTTATATAATTATAAAATACATATATATCAAAATATGGCGAAAAACTTAAAATACCTTCAAATTTCGGATAAGCTGAAGCGGCAGATAGCATCCGGCAGTTTCCATTCCGGGGCCCATCTGCCGCCATGCCGGGAGCTGGCGCTTTCTTTCAAGGTCAGCTATATGACGATGACTAATGCCCTGCGCCTGCTTGAGGAGGACGGGTTTATTTCACGGCGGCACGGCAGCGGCAACTTTGTAAATGGCGCGGAGAAGCGGACTGTCCCGAAAAATCAGGAGAAAACCGGTTTCATCATGCCTGTCAGGGGAGAATTTTTTCAGAATTTTTTCTCGGTCGCCATGACGGAACTTGAAAGGCATAACGTACTTTCGATTCCGTTGACTGATACGTCTGCACTTGAGAGAATGAGCGGCGGAGACTGTTCCGGGCGTATCCGGAAATACGCGTCGTCGGGCTTCTCCTCACTGGTGATAGACGGTACGCGGCATTTTCCCTTCAATGCCCTGAAAGAAACGGAAAACATGCTTCACCAGCTTAATTTTGTCATGCATTATGACAGCGACCTGGATTTTCCAGACGCGAACATAATTCTGCCGGATTACAGGAAAGCCGGTTATAAGGCGGCCATGCATCTGCTTGAAAACGGCTGGGAGAAAATAGGGTTTGTGACCTTTGAGGAAATGGATGAAGTGCGGAGGCGTTTCAATGGGGCGCGCAAATGCGCCTATGATACTCTCGTGCTTGACGGTATAGAGGATGCCTTTATAAAAAGGGAAATGGATTTCATGTCTTCATGCAGAGTTTTCAGGGATAATTCCGGTGAGATAAGGCCCGCGATTGCGGATTTCATATCTCCGGGAATTACTGCCTTTATACTAATGGGTGACCAGCGCCATGCGCATATCATGAAAATTGCTTCTGAAATGGGCCTGAGCATCCCCGGTGACGTGGGCTGTGTGGGCTTTTATAATACCTCGCGTGCGGAATGCTGGGGTTTGAGTTCCGTGTCCATCTGCGAGGAAAAAATAGCGGAAATCACTGCCGAAGCCGTAATATCCGGCTGGAAGGGCAGGCGCATAATGACCGAATGCAAACTGATAAAGAGGGAATCAAGTGTAAGAGTAAAATAAAAACATTAACCATAAAAAAGGAGAATATAATGAATAAAATAAATGTTGCTGTATTGGGGCTTGGCTCAATGGGCGCTACCCATGTGAGGGCGGCTAAGGAATCGCCTTTTATTGAAAAGATAACAGGTTATGAGCCGGACGCGGCGAGGGCCGCGCTCCGTGGCGGCGAACTCGGCATAACGGCCCATAACAATCTGAGTGAAATACTTGACGACAAATCCATAAAACTCATTTACATCGCCGCGTCAAACGAAGCCCACAGGGAACTTGCCGTAAGTTCTCTGAAGGCAGGTAAGGCCGTTCTCTGCGAAAAGCCCATGGGTATAACTCTTGAGGAAGCCAGGGCCATGCTGAATGCGGAAAAGGAAAGCGGCTCATTTCTGCAAATTGGCTTTGAGCTGCATTATTCAAAGCTTTATATGAAAGTAAAGGAGTGGATTGACGCGGGATTGATAGGGCGCCCGCTTAACTCGCATTGTCTCTATTATTGCAGTGAATTCCATAAGAAAAATACGTGGCGCGTGAAGAGCGCCGGGACGCTGATAGGTGAGAAGCTTTCGCATTACCTTGATTTGCCGCGCTGGTGGTTCGGCAAAAAGGTAACAGAGGTATTCTCCATGAACGCCCCTAATTTTGTAAACTATTTCAATCACCCTGACAACCATCAGATAAATTACAGATTTGAAGACGGGAGCATAAGCAATCTGAACTTCGTAATGGGAATAGCCGAAAGCGACCTTGGCGATCCCCTCATGGATATCATAGAAAAACAATCCGATGACGGACACGCCCTCCGCTATATGATTTACGGTGACAAAGGCGCGATAGAAGCGGACGTTTTCAGACGGCGGATAAGGCGCTGGGAATTTTCCGACGGAGAGGAAAAACTTGAAAGCCGTATTGCCGAACAGATAAAATTCAATAAAGCCGATGACAGCGAATGGTTTCATAACGTTTACGGCCAGAACCTGAGAATAGCCGAACTGGTCGCGAACGGGATGAAGCCCGAAACTCCGGCTTCAGATTCGTTCGAGACGATGAAACTTTGTTTCGCTTCTGAAATTTCAGAGCGCGAAAAAAGAATAGTAAAACTGGACGAACTTTAATCAGAGTTGTTTCAGTTCGCCCGGCATTATTTTTACAGGAGCGCCGTCGACCAGAAGCCATGCGGGCGCGGCGCTCGGGTTTTTCACCATCGTGCAGTCCGCTGAAAATTCCAGGTGCTTCATTATCATGATGTAGTCGTAGATCTCAATGTTTGTTGCATACCATATTTTTTCATCTCCGGCAATGAACTTGCAGAAGGACTCCATAAGTTCCCAGTTGTTCTGGCGGGCGAATTCGTAAGCGTGTCCCCATACGTAGAGAAGGGAAAAATTGCGGGCGGTTTTTCTAAACTGCCCGGCGCGTTCCATGAGCTTGTCGCTGTGGTGGCATGTCGGGTGCCATTCCAGAAAATTGTCCGGCAGAATGAATTTTCCGGTACTTACGGTTGTCCTTGAGTAAACGATGCCGAGACTTTTAAGTACTTCAAGAGTTTCGGTGTTCCATACGCCATAAGGATATGAAAGGCCCCGGACGGGATAGCCGGATAATTTTTCCAGCTCCGTTCTGTCATCTAGTATTTCCCGTACAAGTTCCGGACGGCTGATCCTGTCAAAGTACGGATGCGTAAAGCCGTGGCATGAAATTTCGTGGCCCTTGTAAAGTCCGCTTATTTCCTGAGACGCGAGCCTGTTTCCGTTTCCGAGCAATCCCGCGTTGATATGAAAACTGCCTTTGATTTTATATTTATTGAAGATGTCTACAAGCTGTCTGTCCTCGATGACTCCATCGTCATAGCTCATGGTCAAGGCCTGGATTTTGCCTTCCGGATACATGAAAGAAATTGTTTTACGCATAGTTTTTCTTTATTTTTATTGTGTATTAGTTTGTTTAAATTTATCATTTGAGAGGAGGGAAGGGAAGTCAAGTACTTTGTTCAATTCCTCCTGTTTATAGGCGTCGTAACGGTGAATTATCTGACGCACATAGTTAACCGGCTCATCGCCTCGGCAGTAGCCGTATTTGGCCCTTTCCGCATAAGCCGGCTTGGAAAGCAGGAGCATGGCGGCTTCAACGTTATTGAACCATCTGTTCGGGTCGAGATTGATTTCCTGTGCCAGACGTCTTGCGTCGATTACATGTCCGAGTCCGGCGTTGTAGCTGGCGAGCGCGAAATGTATTTTTTCGGTATCCGAAAGTGTTTCAGGGCTTCTTTTTCTCATTCCGTGCAAATATTTAATTCCGGCATGAATGTTGTTTTCTGGATTTTTTATATTGTCAAAGCCTATATCTTTTGCGGTGCTTGGTTTTATCTGCATCAGTCCGATTGTTCCGGCGCAGGATTCCAGACTGTGATCGAAGTGGCTCTCCTGATATATTTGGGAGCATATGAGAAGCCAGTGAAAACCGTATGTGTAGGAGTATTTTTTTATGAGTTTGTCGTATTTTGATATGCGCATTTCGGGGATATATGTTTCGGTATGCGCGCATGCCTGTTTGCTGTTTTTGAAGTAACGATTATAAACCACGTTGAAGAAGCACTGCCTGTATTCTCTTGTGAAAAAGTTGCCAATAGCCTTTTTGAGTTGTTTGTCGTCTCTTCTGACCAGCCAGTGGTGACGTTCTTCTTTTTCAAACACATAAAGCGCTTTTATATCATTTCTGCGCATTTTTTCCAATTTGTAGATATGTTCATCTGATATGGCTAAGTCATAAACGCCTTTAGCCACTTTGTCGATTATTTCAAAAGTTTCGAGTGTTTCGGGAACGGCTTCGAGTTTGAAATCGAGCCCTGATTTCCGCATTTCCGAGAGCGTGGTCCAGTATGAACTGTTTTTTCTGGCGGCAATAGTTCTTCCCTTGAGTTCGCTGACGGACTTGAAGGGAGCTTCCGAGGCCCTTCCGACAATCCGGTCATGATTGCGGCAGTACGGTTCGCAGAAATCTATTTCTTTAATTTTGGCGCGTTCGGGATTTTTCGAGACCAGCGCCGCGACGATATCACCTTTTCCCTCGATAAGCCACGGGATAAGATCGGACCACTTGGGAGGGACAATCATTATCAGGTGAAGCTTGTTTTCCTGCGCGAATTTCCGGGCCAGCTCGTATTCAAAGCCGACGGGGCTTCCCTTGTGAATATAATAACATGAGGGATTGTTACGGGTAAGCACCCGGAGGATTTTCCGCTTTTTCATTTCCTGCAAATCGCCCTTGAATACGGGGTTCCCATAGTTTGCGAGGGATTTTTCGAGGTAACTGTTCAGGTATTTCAGGAGGGCGGGGTTATTTTTTCTTACGGCCCATGCGGTATGCTCCTTTTTAGGAAACGTATATACTACTCTTATGTCGTCCCTGTAGCTCAGGTAGGCGCCGACATAATTGGTATCGGCTATTGCGAGGGGCACTTCTCCGGCGGAAACTTTGAATATCAGCGATTCGGTATCGACTCCGGGGGGGGCCTTGAATGCCTTTACCGAGGGAATTTCCTTTTTCAGGTCATTTATGCTGTTGATGTAGGCGGTGTCCGCTTCAAAGAATATTCCGGCCCCGTCGAGGTCGGCCTTTGTTTTTATACGTGTGTCTTTCTTCGGGCATATAAGCTGGTCCTGGATTGAACAGAGGGGAACGGTATAGGAGAGGATTTTTTTTCTTTCGTCGTTTACTCCGAGGTTATCGGCGATTATGTCGCCTTTTCCGCTCAGGAGGGCGGGGAATATTTCCGCGAAAGTCTCCACATAAACGACTTTGAGAGTTACATTGAGACTTTCGGCGATATCGAAGAGAAAGACTTTGTCATAATCCCTGGGCGAAACCCTGCGTGGAATGCCGTCGAGTTCCGGCGTATCGGTCATGAGTACGCGCAATTCACCGCGCTTTTTTATTTCGTTGAGGTCTCCGGTAAAAAGAGTTTCATTGTCCTGTGAAAATAAACAGGCAAATCCCATGAAGAAAAGAAAAAAAGCCGCTGTTTTCCTCATTACTCTCCCTTCCTTGAACGTATTTTAACGCTGAGTTTACTAAAAAACAAACATCAAAATTGATTTTTGGGGATTGATTATAACAGAATGAGCTGCATTAGTATAGATGTTCTTGTGTTAACCGAGAGGAGCTGTTTAATTATGGATAAAGAGAACGCGTGGAATGGCTTGAATTCCCTGAAAGAAAAATTCTCGCTTTATTACGAGAACAAAAACATTGATATTTTTGGTAATAACCTCAATAAAGACACAGTCTCTCCGCTGTTGCCTCACGAGGAGTATAATAATTTTTTCAAATGGTGTCGTATAATACAGCTTCTCGTTTATAACGGTTTTATCGATATAGGCAAATACAGAATTCTTGATGCCGGTTGCGGTAACGGGCAGGATTTACGGAAATTCATGGAGATAGGGGCTGCTGTGGAGAACTGTTACGGCATTGACTTTTCTGAAAAGGCCCTTGAATTTGCGGTTAAGCATTCCCCGGCGGCCTTTTCATATAAAGCCTGCGATTTGGATAAAACAGGTTACGCCGATGCTTTCTTTGACATAATAGTCTCGTTCAATACAATTGTAAATTACCATGATGACGATTATATAAAGCGAATTGCCGATGAATTCAGGCGCGTTATCAGGCCGGGAGGGCTTCTTTTACTTATCACAGTGCTAACATCTGAAAGCTGGAAGAAAACCGGTCTTATTGATATTCCAACACGAGGTTTCACTTTGGATGAGATTAAAACGCTCTTTGGCGGTTTTGAGGTCAGGCAGATGTTTACTGCCAGTTCAAGGTTTTCAATTCCCACAGGTGGACGTTTAGACGATTCTCTCGGCAATCCTATCAAGTTGGAATTATTTTCCAATCTTTACAATTATTTTGTGAATGCCAAAAAATATGAGTCATTTTATCTTGAAGGCGCCGTAAATCATTTATGCTCAGGACTGGAGCTTCTTGATACACCGACAAAGATACTTGCGCTTTCAGCCGTGAAATAATTCCCGCTTCTCACCCATGATATTGGACAGTGTGCATTGAAAAAATCTTTATAGCGTCTAAATTTAGAGACGTTTATTATGACATACTTAACTTGGATTAAAATATACTGAAAAACCGGAGATGATATTATGAAACTCAGTTTTATGCTTCAGAAAAATTGCATTATTACCAATATAAAAGGCGGATGCCGGGGCAGGGAAGACATACTCCGCGAAATGGTTGACGCCCTTTTTGAAAATACCGAGCTCAAGGAGGAGAATATCGGAAAAGGTGAATTGGTCCTTTCTCTTCTTGAGAGGGAAAAACAGCAGCCCACATCGTTGGGCGACGGCTTCGCGTTTCCCCATGCCAGGTTTCCTGAACTGAAAAGCTTTTACATGCTTTTGGGAATATGCCGGGAGGGTGTTGAGTTCAACAGCCTTGACGACAAGGCCACCAACTTCTTCATTATGACAATAGTTTCGAGCGCGAATCCTGAAATTCTTCTGAAGTCCAGAGCGGCCATGATGCGCTTCATGATGCCTCTGCCTGTAAGAAAAGCCATACTCAAAGCCAAATCCAAAGATGAAATATGGGAGATGATTGACAAAAGCAATATCAGGGTTGATTATGAGATTCTCGCAAAAGAGATAATGAGGCCGCAGATAGGCTTTTTGCGTCTTGATATGGGCCTGAAAGAAGCCGCCCGTACCCTCCACAAATACCATATTGATACTTTGCCGCTGCTTGATGGAAACAATAATTTTATCCGCGATATAACATGCCATGATATTTTCGTATATGGCCTGCCTGATTTGTTCGCGAATATCCGCAAGGCCCCGTCCATGAAAGATATAAGCGAAATGGACGCGTTTTTTAAGGTCAATCAGGCCATAACGCTCAAGGACTTGCGCATTGACCGTCCCGCCCCCGTTATAGATTCTGAGGCGCCTTTGATGGAAGTTATTTATCAGATGACCCTTAATGCCAGAAATATCCTTTATGTTGTAAAGAATAAAAAAATTCTAGGCGTGATTGATCGCTATAACATTATCGATAAAGTACTTATGGGCTGAAAAGCTTCCCTTTTACAGAAAATCTTCAAGAAAAAATCTTTTTTTCCCTAAATTATTTTTCAGGGATGCCGATTAATCATTGTAGAGGTTCGAAATATAACAGCAAGCAGTAAAAGAGTTGGCTGTATGGTCTTTTGGAGAAGACTTTGCGGTTGACGCTTTAAAAAGGTGCGCAATGGTCGGGAGCATACAGGGCGCTTATATTCCGTCTGCGGTATCAGAAATGATATCTGGTCAGACCACGCCTTCTGAAGGCCTGAAGCAGGAAGCCGCTAAAAAGCTTACTGAAGAAACGGTCGCTTTGTCTATTTCCAAAAATTCCCAGCTGATGGCCCAGCTCAAAGGAGAAACCCTTCCGCCGGTTGCCGTCCAGGATTCGCGTACTCTGCTCCAGGACGCTAACAAAAATAAGACAAATGCCGGCAATGCGAAATCGAAACTCAAGTCAAGCTATTCCTCAAAAAAAAACTTAACGGGAACGGAAACGGAAACAGGAGAGGATGAGTTCCTCAGTGAACTTAAAGCCCGTGACGCCGAAGTTCGCGCTCATGAGCAGTCCCATCTTGCCGCGGCCGGCCCTTATGCGGCGGGCGGCATAAGTTATGAATATGAAGTCGGCCCGGATGGAAAGCAATACGCCATAGGCGGAGAGGTTGACATAGACATCAGTCCTGTCGCGGGTGATCCTGAAGCGACTATCCGGAAGGCCCAGGCTGTACGCAATGCCGCTTATGCCGTTTCCGACGCGTCTTCCGCAGATGGTTCTGTCGCGGCAATCGCTTCCAGCATGGAGATGAACGCCAGAATGCAGATTGCCGAAGAAAACAGCAAGCAGAAAAGCCCTTCGACTGTAAGCAAATCCTCTTTAATGTCCTATTACAAGGATTTATCTTTTCACGTCTCAAAAGGCTACATGATAAATATCAACGCCTGAGCAAGTTTTCTGAACTTAATCTGATGCACTTCATTTTTTAATCACGAAGTAAGCAGTTGCAAGACGGTCAGGACTGTGTTTGAGGAAACAGGAGACGTTCTTTTTGTATCTGGTCTGCCAGTATTTTGAAGCGGTCGATGGTATGTTCGTAAAAGATTTTCCAGCCATCACAGAGGACACTGAGATTTTCTGGATTTGCGCCTGCGTAGGAGCGGTTTTTCTGACAGCATCCGGCGCAAAATTTCAGGTATTTGCATGAGAGGCATTTTTCATGCAGACACGATTTGCGGGCCCCGAAATCAATGTATGCGGCGGAATTTTCGAATTGTTCCCAGTCGCCGGTGGATATGTTGCCGAGTTTCAGTTCCGGGCGGACATAAAAATCACAGGGATACACATCGCCGTTATGTTCCACAACAAAATACTGACGGCAGTTTTCACTCATAGCGCATACGTTCGCGTAATTATCAACCATCTTGACCAGTATTGAGTCAAATAATCTGACGGATATTTTCTTTGTGTCGTTTTTATACCATTCATCAAAAATCGAACAGAGGAATTCACCCCACTTGATTGGCGAAACGGAATACGGCGCGATATTGCCGTCTTCAAGAAATTCCAGGCATTCAATATACTGATGAAAAAATAATCCGAGGTCTTTCAGGTAATTATAAACCTGCAGGGGTTTATTCTGATTGGAGGCGCTTACAAGGCAGAGAACGTTGTGTTCAACATGGTTTCGCTTTAATGCATCAAGGCCTTTTATAACACGGCTGTGGCTGCCTTTGCCTGAGGCATAAAGCCTGTTCATGTCATGAATTTCAGGAGGGCCGTCGATACTGATACCGACCAGAAACTTATAACTTGCCAGAAATTTACACCATTCGTCATTGAGCGTGGTGCCGTTTGTTTGCAGGCCGTTTGAAACGGATTGTCCGGAACGTCCGAATTTCTGTTGGTACGCGACGACTTTCTTAAAAAAGTCCAGTCCCATCAGAGTGGGTTCTCCGCCCTGCCAGCCTATAGAGTGGGAAGGCATATCCACGGACATGAACTTTTTAATCATCGTGCGCAATGTGTCGTCAGTCATTTTCAGAAGCGGGCCGGGATAGAGGTGATTCTTTCCGAGATAGAAACAGTATTTGCAACGCAGATTGCACGACCATGAAGCAGGTTTTACAAGCAATGAAAAAGTTCTCATATTGATTTCATTCTTTACAGATATTTAAGGAGTATATTTTTCAGATCATCATACTTCAATGGTTTAGGGAGATAGTCATTCATGCCTGACTCAAGACATTTCTCTCTGTCTCCGGGCATAGCGTTGGCGGTCAGCGCTATAATTGGGATATTCCGTTTTTCCGAAGAGGTGAGTCTTATCAGTCTGGAGGCTTCATAGCCATCCATTACGGGCATTCTGCAATCCATGAATATAATTGAGTAATTCTGCTTCTTGAAAAGTTCCAGGGCCTCATTTCCGTCTGAGGCCACATCCACCATCAGGCCGAGCTTTGAAAATAGTTTCGCGGTAAGCTTCTGATTTACGGGATTGTCTTCCGCCAGAAGCACTCTTTTCTGATTGAACACTTTTACGTCATCTTCTGAAATTTTGTAGAGTTTTGTCGTTTCCGTCTTTTCTTCGTTGTCTGCCAGATGAAAGGGGATTGTGAAGTGGAAGACAGAACCCTTTCCCTTCTGGCTTTCTACGCCTATATCGCCGCCCATGAGCTTGATAAGCTCTTGGGAAATGGCAAGTCCCAGGCCGGTGCCCCCATGCTTGCGCGTAGTTGAAAAGTCCTCCTGCGAAAATTTCTCGAAAATCCTGTTTATATTGTTTTTTTCAATCCCTATGCCTGTATCTTCTATGATGAAACGGATAAAAACTTTGCCATCGTCTTTCTTTTTGTCCAGAGATACTGATGTCCGGACGTAGCCTTTTTCTGTAAACTTCACGGCGTTTCCAATTATGTTTATCAATATCTGACGTATTCTGGTCTGGTCCCCGATTACCCTTATGGGAACGGAATTATCAAATTTCAACTGCATTTCAACGTGTTTCTCAAGCGCTTTATGGGAAATGACCTTTATGACTTCCGAAAGAGTCTGGTAGAGATAGAATGGATGCATTTCAAGTTCCATCTTGCCGGATTCGACTTTTGAAAAATCCAGAATGTCGTTAATTATCTTCAGAAGGTTTTCTCCTGAAACAATCAGGGATTCAGCGTAATCGCGTTGTTCTTCACTGAGGTTTGTTTCGGAAAGGAGATGAGAAAGGACGATTACTCCGTTCATTGGCGTTCTTATCTCATGGCTCATGTTGGCCAGGAATTCGCTTTTGGTCCTGTTTGCGAGTTCTGCCTCTTCTTTCGCGCGGAGCAGGTTATTTTCCACACTTCTTCGTTCCGAAATGTCCCTGCATATGCTCAGAAAGACATTTTTGCCGTAATAACTGATCTGCTTGCTGCTGATTTCAACGGGTATCCGAGCGCCGTTTTTGGATATGATATCCACAGTGAAAATAGTATGAAGCTCATTTTTCATGGTCTCCATGATAATATCAAAGGAGGGCCTGTATGATGCGATATCAACCATATCAAAAGTGTTTCGGAGCAGGAGTTCGTCGCGTGAATATCCCGTAAGTCCGCACGCTATTTCATTCACGTCTATAAATGGGTCTTTTCCCTGGTGGATGAAGATGGCGTCACCGGCATTTTCAAAAAGCGTCCTGTAATTGTTTTCAGAGATAGAGGCCTTCTCCTCGATTTTCTTTTTCTCTGTAATGTCCGTTATAAACATTAGAGAGGCCGCATAGTTCCCGTTATTATCATTAATGGGAGAAGAGAGAATGCTGACAGGAGTTGTTTTCCCGTCTTTTTTTCTGAATTCAAACTCATATCGTTCGGAAATGCCTTTTTTTCTGTTCTCTATTTTTACTTTGAGAAAATCCCTGGTTTCTTCATTGATGAATTCGGTAATGCTCATGCCTCTTATTTTAGTCACGTCACAGTCCAGCAGTTCCGCCATTTTTGGATTTGCCATTCGTATAATCAAATCCTTATCGACTATTATTATGCCTTCCTGAGCGAGGTCTATAAGCTGGGAATATTTTATCCCGTGATTTGAAACCCTTATAATATTTTCCTCCGCGCTCTTGTCTTTGAGAACACAGAAAAGGCCGGATGAAAAAGGGTTGATATGGATTTCATACAACGAATTTACGTTGTCCCGGCAGGTGTATTCGAATATGAATATACTGCTTTTTTGTTCCTTTTCCGCTTTTTCCGCGCAGACTTTGAATTCCTCTTCATTGGCGCACTGCAGTACTTTTCCCAATTTCTCCCCTATTATTTTTTCTTTGTCAATCCCGCAAAAATAAAGAAAGGCGTTTCCTGCGTCAAGGAAACGTAGTTCCCTGTCAAGAACAAAAAAACAGAGGGTGCTGTCGTTACGCAGTATATCATATATCTCATCCCTTCCGGCGGAAGAGAAAAAATTCTTTTCATTTTTCAGGGAAGAAGACATTTGTCCTCCATAATTATATAATCATAAATATAGCACATAATTTAGTTGCAAAAAGTCTTGTTGGAACATTTTTCACAGAAGTTTGAAATCCGATTTAAACCCGGTTATATTCATAAAATTATGAAAAGGTTGAGGTTGAAAATGAAAATGACATTTGTCTCATTGCTGTTTTCTGTGCTTGCCGCCCTCTTATGCGGCTGTGCTGTGGATATGAGAAAAGTACCTGCCACAATAAAAGATCAGGATAAATTCAACAATCCCTATCTTGACGCGAATAAAGCTGTTACCGATAAAAAAATAACATATTATGTTGTGCTGAAGACAAAAGGCTCTCATAAATACGCTCAGATAAATGCCGGGAAGGACATAAGCCTGAGGAATGGCGTTAAAATAAAATTTATCGATATCAGGCGCAGAGATGGAAAAGCTTACGCTCGGGTTTTCGCGATTGGAAGCGTTGTGTCTGTGGACGCGAAAACGGCATGGGTCGAGGTATTTGATTTTGAAAAGGCGCATGTTATGGAAAATCATTTTGCCGCTGTCAGGCTTGATCAGTCAAAGACAATCAATGAAAAAGTGGACCCGTCCAAATGGTTCAGCCTGGAATATTAGTAAAGTCCCTTTCCGGATAATTTTATGCGCAGATTTCAACTGATGGAAATTCATGAACAGGCATGGTGTCCTGAACTCTTGAGAAACGGCGTCACCGATTTTCTGGAATTCGCCGCGGAGATGGGAGAATACTTTCAGTCCGCCGCCCCTCTGCTTTCGGAAACACTAGTGAAAATAAAGTCCTCATCAATTACGGACCTCTGCTCCGGAGGCGGCGGTCCCTGGAAAAAACTTTATCCGCTCATATCCGCATCGTTGGAGAAAGCGCCCTCGCTCGTTCTCAGCGACAAGTATCCCAACGCGGAGGCCTTTCAAAAAATCCGGCTCGAATTTCCAGACTCAGTAAATTTCATTTCATCCTCTGTTGATGCCGCCGAAGTGCCGGAAACGGCGAAAGGTTTCCGTACGCTTTTCGGGGCGTTTCACCACTTCACTCCTCCTTATGCCGAGGCTGTAATGAGAAACGCCGTCGAGAATGGAGAAGGGATTGGGATTTTTGAGTTTACGGAAAGAAGCCTGATTTATTTTCTGATATTGTTTCCGGCAGTGTTTTCAGTATTTATTTTTACGCCTTTTATCAGGCCGTTTTCTTTTTTCAGGCTTCTGTTGACGTATATTATCCCTCTGATACCGCTGATTATTTTTATTGACGGCGCGGTTTCCTGCCTGCGTTCATATTCTTCTAATGAAATGATGGAAATTGCCGGAAAGGCAGACCCCGGCGGGACATACAAATGGTTATCTGGAAGAATGAAAATGAAAGGGCCGCCTCTCCACATAAATTATCTCATAGGATATAGAAAAGACGCGGTGAAATCTTGATAGCGGCGGCATGTGTTTTATTTGTACTGGCGATAATTTTATGGGCCATACTCTGGCACAACAGTTCCATCCTTTATCCCGTTTTTTTCAAAGGAAAACGCTTGGGGAAAAAAATCGCTCTGACTTTTGACGACGGCCCTTCACCTGAATGTACTCCTCAACTGCTGGATATGCTCGCGAAATATAATGTCAAAGCCACTTTCTTTTGTATCGGAGCTCTTGCTGAAAAATATCCGGAGATTTTAAAGCGCATTCATCAGGAGGGGCATCTGCTCGCGAATCATTGCTATGAACATGCCGCCGGCACATTTTTCAAGCATCCTTCAGAAATTCAGGATATGATAATCAGGACCGGCAATATAATCAGGAATACCGCCGGTTATTTTCCGCGTTTCTATCGCTCTCCGGCAGGGGTCAAGACGCCTCCTCAGGTATTTGCCGTATGGCGCCTGGGGCTTTCTTTTGTCGGATGGTCTGTCTGGGCGCTTGATGGAGGAAGAAAAATACTTTCCCTTGCAAAAGCCCTGAGGATTGCGGAGAAAACCCGTGGCGGAGATATAATCCTTCTCCATGACGGGAGCATCGGAATGAACGGTCTTGAAAACGATGGCAAATCTCATTCGGACGCACTTCTGAAAAACCTTCCTCATATCCTTGAAAAGTTTAACGAAAAAGGTCTCTCATGTGTCAGATTGGACGAACTGCTCAAAATGCCGTGCGGCATTGAAAACGCTCCGTTGACTCTGGAAAAAGCCCCTTCAAGCAGTCCGGGCAGTCTCATCAAAGCCCTGCTGCTTGCTTTAATTACGGAAAAAGCCTCTCCCGCCGTCCTTTCTCTTTCAGTGGGCCTCGGTGTATTTATAGGCTGTACTCCGCTGTTCGGACTGCACACCTTTCTTGCCCTTGTGATCGGAATGAAACTGCGCCTGCACAAACTGGGTATGATTTTAGGGACAAACATTACAAATCCCCTGACGGGCCCTGTGATAATCTGGGTAAGCATTCAATGCGGATGGCGCATTTTATACGGAGAATGGCATAAAATGAACATGGCTGAAATTCATGCTCAGCCCTTTCATGAGCTTTTCAATAAATTCATTCTGAGCTGGCTGGCCGGATTTCCGGTAGTCGGCCTGATTTCGGCGCTGATTATAATGGGCATTGTTTATCCCATCCTGAAACTGTTCACTTCACATTCACGATGAATTCCCTGAATGAACCGAGATTTTTTCCGGCATAAACGATATGCACGGGAATAATGTATCTCCCCTTCCGGGTTGTTTTACTGCTGTGAATTTCAAGGCACAGGGAAGTTTCCGTTCCGGCTATAGCCGTAGTTGAAAGTTCTTCATCGGCGGCTTTCCAGCCGTGTGGCATTTTGCCGATCCTTGCGGAAAGCCTGTTCGCTATGGAAGAGTGGTTCATGACTTTTAGTTTACATGAAAAACTTTCCCCGGATGATATGTCCTGTTCGTAAGGGTAAGTGTGAGCCCAGTACTCGTCGGTGCCGTAGTTAGGATTGTCCCAGGGGAAAATATCCAGCATGATATCTTCTCTTTCTCTGAGATTTTTCAGGATTTTATCATAAGCCTTTTCTGTAAACTTGAAGCCGACCTGAATATGCTGGTTGAATATGTAATCCGGTTTCAGCTGCCGCATGATTTTAACGCAGAGTTCAAGTCCTTTGTCTCTGCCGAGAAAGTTTCTGTTCCATGAGCAGTAGTCGTCAATCCCAGTGGGTGAAAACGAATCCCCCACAAACATCAGTCTCCTGCCGTTGTCATTTACCGCGAAGAGGCCCGAATGATAATATGTCTGTCCGGGAAAATGATACGACGTGAGGGTGAAATTTTCCCATCTCCAGCATTCGCCGTGTTCCTTTATCATTTCGACTTTTGCGGGTTTGTCGAGAAGGCAGGTCAGGAAATAGGCCCTCGGGTTCTGGACGACATCCGCCATGATTCTATCTGTGATTATCGGGCATTTGAATTTTTTCCGCGCCGCTTCCGCAAACGCTACATGGTCATGATGGTAATGTGAAAGCCATATCGCGTCATACCCTTTGACTTTGCCGTCTGCTATAGCTTTTTCTGCCTTGTTTATGGAGTCCTGACTGTAGGGATCAGTGAGTATCGCCCTCCCGTTCTCAGCTTTAAGTATCCATACGTTTCCGACGAGGCGTTCGACTTCGGGAGGGTAGGGCATTGTCTTTTGCATCGGCATGGCGTCCTTGTCTTTGGCGTATGCCGCGAAATATTTCGGAAAATACCAGCGCAGAGCTGAAACATGCGCGTAATTCCTGTAAAGTTTTTTGAATCTGGCTTTCAGCAGCCCGGCGGCTTTTTTAATGTCCTTTATAATCATGCCGTGAGAGGGAATTACAGCTGAAACCTTGAGGTCTTTTAGTTTGTCGAGGCTTTTCAGAACGGTCTCGGAGCTTCCCATAAAACCATGGTAATCGCCTACGTTGTGTCCGTTGCGGCTGTCTTTTCTTTGAAGGGAATAAAACTCGCTGACCATTCCCGGCCCGTATATCAGGTCTCCGCAGAATATTGCTTTTTTCCCTTTTTTTTCCACAAGATAACTGACGCTTCCGTCCGTATGTCCCGGAGTCGAAATAACAGTTATAGTCCAGTTTTTCCACATTAGTACATCGCCGTCTTTAAGACCCGTCTCAACGGAAATTTTGTCTATATGGGTTACATGATAAGGCACATGATGGCAGAGCAGTTCCCAGCGGCTTTTGTAATCGCTCCAGTATTTTTCCGGTTCAGTGAAAAGATTTTTTTCTTCTTCCGGGACATATATCGAGGGTTTGTTTTTTTTCAGGATTTCGTCAAGCCCGTCGGCAAGTTCCCTGCGGTGATGGGTGAAAAGTATCTTTTCTATTTTTTTAATACCGTTCTTTTCAAGCTCCTCCGCAATTCCCGGCGAACCGGCGTTTATGAGCAGTGCCGCGCCTTCGTCCGTGAGTATTCCGGTATTGATTTCGTCTGTATAAACCATGCATCCCGCAAAAATCGTTTTGAGGTTCTTCATAAAATCCCAATTCCCTGTTTGTTTATTATACTATACTCGAAAATTCCACGTTTTTTAAGTTTTTTCCAAAAACACTCTTGTTTTTTTAATGATAGTATCTTATAATATCTTTTAATATCTCATAGGTTCTTTATTATGCAGCTGTATGAATTGAAAAAAGATCTTTTATATGAAAAGCTGAAGAGTGAAATACTTGACGGCAAGTATGATGCTTCTCAGAAACTGCCTAAGGAAATAGATTTTGCCAGACAGCTTGATGTCGCCAAAGTTACCCTGCGTTCCGCCTTAAGCAGGCTTGAAGAAGAAGGGCTTGTAGCGAGAATTCACGGCAAGGGGACTTTCGTGGTCCCGGAAAAAGCAAAGAAAAAGGATATTCTTGTAATTGTCGGAAATCTTAATGAATTCGCAAATCCTTCCATTTACATACTTGAGGGCATAAAAAACGCGGCTGTGAAGAAGGGCATCAATATAAAAATATGCGACAGGCAATATCTTGAGGCATTGACACCCAAGGCTTTTGCACAGAATATAAGAGACAATAAAATTTCCGGGATTATCGCTATTGCGAGTTATTTCATTGGCGATGAATACCTTCTCAGGCTTCTGAAGTCTTCCGGAGTGCCCGTATTGCTTCCGCATGCGTTTTCATCTGACTATCGCGTTACCGGTTTTGCTACGATTGTCCCGGAGCAGGCAGAAGGCTGTATGCGGGCTATAGAGTATTTATCTTCACAGGGACATAAGCGGATTGCCACTATCGTTCATACGCTTTCTCCTAATTTAATCAGAGGTTACAACAAGGATGGATATAAAGACCTGTTGAAAAAATACGGAGCTGATACCGATGACAAGCTGATAAAATTCATGGCTTATGAAAAAGAAGACACGATAAAAGCGGTTAATGAGTGGATGAAACTTTCGGAACCCCCTACGGCCATATTCTGTTTTTCCGATTATTTCGCGCTTTACGTTTATGAGGCACTGAGTAAACTCCGCATTAAAATACCTGAGGATATTTCCGTCATGGGCTTTTGCGGATATCCCGGCTCCGCAATGATGGGCCCTCCGCTTTCGACGATAGATTTGGAATATAATAAAGCCGGAGAACTGGCAATTGACCTTATTTCAAAAGCAGAAGAATGGTATGGGAAGAAGTCCCGTTCTTCTGTTCCGCAAGTTAAGCAGAGGTCTTTCCTTAAAGAACGGGAAAGCACCGGAGCAATAAAAAAAGAGGTGCTTTATGCGTAAAAACTACAGAATAAAAATATCTTTCACGTTAATAGAGTTGCTGGTTGTGATATCTATAATAGCCATTCTGGCCTCAATGCTCCTGCCGGGGCTTTCCAGGGCCAGGGAAAGGGCGAAGACAATCCTCTGCGCAGGCAATATGAAACAGCTGGGTTCCGCTTTCATGGCTTATGCCGACGATTATAACGGCAATTCCATTGATACCATAGACACAGCTAATAATTTATTCGGCCCTGTTTACTCATCGCACTTAGACCAGACGCTCTGTCCCTATCTCAATTATCCGGCCCAAAGCATAATACCAGGAGCTCCTCCGGCGCCTTCGGCTTTATGTCCCACCGGAAGGATTGACGGCACTTTCAATAACGCCAGAAACAATAATACCGGCAATCCCAATCCCAGTTACGGGATGAATTATTTCTTCAGGTCCAGCGTCAGTACCAATTACAAATACTGTGGAAAGCTGACCAGAATAAGCAATACGTCTTCACGAATGGTTTTTGTCGAGGCAACCGATCAGATTGCTTCAAACACAGGACCGGGATATATCACCGGATATACCCAGATTTCACGGCGTCATCTTAATGGCTCAAATATAATTTTTCTGGATATGCACGTGAACTATTTTACAAGCGCGAAAATTACTGAGTTCAGGTCCGGCGCTGATGCCGTAAACGAATTCTGGCATAACAGCAATTAAAAATAATAAACGCAAGGAGGTTTTATGTCCGGTTTTCTGAAGAAGGTTTTTTTTACCTGTGCATCGCTGATAAGTATGGTTTTCTTCATCAATCCTGGATTTTCCGAAGAAAAGCCCGCGCCTCTTAAACTTGAATATAAAAGTTTTCTCAAAGACGCTGGAAAAGATCCCATTGAAGGCTCTATTTTTCAAACAGACGCCATCAAATATGTGGAGGAAAAAGGCGTCAATACTCCCGGAGTCCTTTTAGCGTCAAGCAAGGATTTCAACAAGACATGGCTCGGCTTTAATCTCAAAGTGCCCAAAGATAAGATTAAGGATTTCAAAGGCAAAGCCCTTCTCCTGCGCTTCTATGTGAAACGTCTTCAGGGAGCAGGGAATATTGGTGCTACCATGCGAAATTTTCAGCAGCAGAAACCTAATTGGAAACTTATTTCAACTACAAGCAGAAGAGGCGCGTACGAGTTAAAAGGTAATGACTGGATGCCCATTGAAATGAAGTGTCGCATACCCGATATGCAGGAAGTAGATCTGGTGGATTTTCAGATAGGTATGGAAAATCCGGTCGGGCTTGTGGAATTCATGATTGATGAACCTGTCCTCGAAACCGTCGAGCTTAAAGATGTCAAATATGAATCCAGCCTGATGTATTATTCAGACCGGAACGGCAAGAAACCGTTGGAATTAGTAAAAGACGGAAAGCCCCTCGCTGTCATAGTGACAGAGGCAAAACCCACGGAATGCGTCAAATACGCGGTACAGGAACTTAACGCGCACATCGAACTCTGTACAGGAACAAAACTTCCCGTTGTAACGGAAGATAAAAAAAATGAAAGCCCGGCCCTTTATATAGGCAAAACGGCCCTCAGTGAACGTTTTTGCGTAAGTCCGGATATGCTCCCCCCTGACAGCTGGATTGTCAGAAGAATTGACAACGCCGTCATAATAAGCGGAGGAGATAATAAGTTCAATCTGAATCCCAGGTCAAAGGAACTGGTTCCGTTCGGGACACTTTACGCCGCTTATGAATTTCTTGAAAGGCAGTTGAAAGTGCGTTGGTACTGGCCTGGAAAACTGGGAACTGTAACCCCTCAGAACAAGAATATAATTGTTGAAAACATCAACTGGGAAGGCGCGCCCAGTTATAATACGCGTTTTGCTTTTTACGACAGACCTGACGATAAAGATATATCAAATGATGAAAACACAATCTGGTGGCGGCGCATGCGCAGAGGGAGTATCGGCGGAAGTCCCATCGGGATGCATTCATTCAACAAATGGCCTGAGCGCTTTGCGAAAGAACATCCCGAGTATTTCGCCATTCAGCCTGACGGCAAACCTTTGCTTCACTCGAACAGCGGCGGCGGTCATGTCTGCTTCAGCAATCCTGATGTTCTGAAACAGACCGTTCAGGACAAAAGGGATGAATTCGACAAAACAAAATGGAAGATGTTCTCTCCCGTTATGCCGGGTGACTCCGATGATCTTTTTTATTGCAGATGCGATAAATGCAAATCGCAGGTCAAGGCCGGTAAGCGGTCTGAATTCAGAAGCAATCCCGTCTGGGGTTTTGTGAATAAAGCCGCCGCCGAAGTCAGAAAAACGCATCCCAAACAGTTCATCACATGCTGTGCCTATGGCGGCTATAAGGAAGTACCGGACTTTCCTCTCGAATCAAATATCGCCGTAACACTCTGTCTTTTTCATCCTGAAATGTACTGGGACGACAAAGGCAAAAAAGAATATGTCCGTCTTCTTGACGCATGGGAGAAAACCGGAGCGTCAATGTACATGTGGGACTATGTTAATAATCCAAGATATTATAAAGGCACTTACGGGGCTCCGGCAATATATCCTCATGCCATCAAGGAGTTCTATATGCTCGATTACGGCAGGGCCAAAGGACATGTCATTGAACTTAGTGATATAAATAATAAAGGCGAAGGCGTTAAAAAATGGGCTGACTGGATTTATGATTCTCCAAATGTTTACGTCTCAATGAGGCTCCTTTGGAACATAAATCAGGATGTGGATACAATCCTCAACGAGTTCTATGAAGGCTTTTACGGCAGCGCCGCCGCTCCGTGGATGAAAAAATTCTACGAGGAAATGGAACTTGCTTATGAAAACCCGAATACAAAGGGCGGTCCTGATTTCAAGTGGGACTGGGAAACCTGCTGGATGAAAACATATCCTCCGGCATTCATAGAAAAAGTCATGGGCTATCTGCGTAAAGCCGCCGAAGTTTCCAAAGGTCAGGAACCCTACAGCGCCAGAGTACAGAAAACACTTGACGCTTATCTGCCCTTTGAAGCGAATGGAAAAGTCTTCAATAAAGCCGACAGCAAAAACGACAGAATTTTAAAAGTTCCCCTTACTCAAAATCCACCTGAAATGAACGGTACACTCGACAGCCCGTGCTGGAAAAATGCTGTTTCATCGGGGAACTTCGTGGACAGTTTCAACGCCTATAATCTGCTGGCTAAAACCGAAATGTTTCTTCTGAGAGACGATAAGAACCTTTATATAGGCGTTCGCTCTTCATTCCCGCCGGGAAGCAAGCTCCGGCTTGACCTCCCTGAAAACAGTATTGACCGTTACGTCTGGGACAATGAAAGTTGCGAATTTTTTTTCAGCCAGGGGGATAAAAAGTACCAGCTCATGCTCGGGCCCGGAAATATTTATGCCGATATCTACCAGCCCGACATGAAGCAGCCTTTCAACCTTGAAAAGATGATAAAATGGAACTGCAAAGATATCAAGTATATCACAAAACTCAAAGAAAATGAGTGGACGGCTGAACTTGCAATCCCCTTGTCATCCCTTGAACTCAGTACTCCGGCAGAGGCCAACCCGTGGAGGGTCAATTTCTGCAGGAATTACTATTATTTCAAGGAAGGGGTGAAGGACTTTCAGCATGAACTCTCCACATGGAGCCCCACATACGGTTCATTTCATAATGTGGAAAGATTCGGAAAACTTGTCTTCTGATGCTTCCATTTGCCCTGAAATCATAGGCGGACAGCGTATTTTTCACGCAAAAAAAAGATAATCGCATTTATTTTAAGATTTATAAAGATAATGTATCTGCGATTATCGTTCTTTTCACTATAATTTCAGGAGTTGAAATATGTCGGAAGCCAAAATTAAAATCGGGGTTGTAGGCACAGGCGCGCTCGGACGCCATCACGCGCGTCTTTATAAACAATGTAAAAACGCCGAAGTGATAGGCGTTTATGATGTCAACAGGAAAACAGCTGAAGCCGTCGCCGCGGAATTTGGGCTGAATGTTTTTGCTTCTCCCGAGGAACTGGCTGAAAAATGCGATGCCCTCAGCGTTGCCGTGCCCGCGACAAAACATCACGAAACCGCCATGCCCCTGCTGAAAATGAAAAAACATCTCCTCATTGAAAAACCCCTTGCCGCCGCCATTCAGGAAGGAGAGGAAATTGTATCCCTCGCCAGGAAAAATAACCTGGTGCTTGCCGTGGGGCATGTGGAAAGATTTAATCCGGCGATGGAATTTCTCGAGAAGAAGGCGGCGGATACGCGTTTTGTGGAAGCCCACAGACTGGCGTCTTATCCTCCGGCACGGAAGGGAATGCACAGGCGCGGCACTGAAGTGGGCGTTGTGCTGGACCTTATGATACATGACCTTGATCTTATACTTACAATGATAAACTGCGATGTTGAGCGCATTGACGCTGTCGGCATCCCCGTATTGAGCAAAACGGAGGATATTGCCAATGTACGCCTTAAGTTCACAAACGGCAGCGTGGCAAACGTCACGGCCAGTCGCGTCAGTGTCGAAATCATGCGCCGCTTCCGCGTCTTTCAGACGGATTCATATATTTCGATGGATTACGGGAAGCATAGCGGCATCATAATAAAAAAGAAACGCCTCGGCATGGCTAAAAAAGATGTGAGCCTGGATGAGAAAAACGCCCTTCACGAGGAACTTGAAAACTTCATACACTGCGTCAGGGAAACTATGAAAACAGGCAAAATCGTTGAAACGAAAGTTTCCGGCGAACAGGGTTTGAAGGCCCTTGCCCTTGCCGTCAGGATAACCGAGGAAATAAACTCCTACAACAAGCGTTATAACATAAAATACGCGTAATGAATATTATACTTGACGCCCCTTCAAAGATAAATCTTTATTTGCGGATTAAGGGCAAACGCCCTG